>TARA_B100001057_G_scaffold60469_1_pt1 | contig 22353 bp, 21 predicted proteins | sample TARA_B100001057 | Tara Oceans TARA_B100001057 (sample SAMEA2621839) | marine metagenome | biome: marine biome (ENVO:00000447); feature: surface water layer (ENVO:00002042); material: "saline water (ENVO:00002010), including plankton (ENVO:xxxxxxxx)" | depth 5 m
GATAGTTGTTCAAGGTTAGAGGCAGGTGTTCCCGGACGCGGGCTGTACTTGAATGAATAGGCTTGTGAGTAACCGACCTCCATTATAAGGCGAATTGTGTCCGCGAAGTCGTTATCTGTTTCACCGGGATGTCCAACAATAAAGTCTGATGACAAGGCTATATCGGGCCGAGCTGCTCTAAGTTTTTCGATAATTTTTAGATAGAAAGCTACATTATGCTTTCTATTCATAGCTTTTAGCATTCGATCCGACCCAGTTTGGATTGGTAAATGCAAATATGGCATTAACTGAGGAACCTCCGCATGGGCCATTATAAGTTCATGATCCATATCTTTCGGGTGGGAGGTTGTGTAGCGAATTCGAGCTAATCCATCGATCTCCGCTAGTTCTTTAATTAACCGGGACAACGACCACTCTTTGCCAGATTTAGAGAGCCCATGATATGCATTCACATTTTGCCCCAATAATACAAGCTCTTTTGCCCCAGCTTTGATTAAGTTTATACCCTCCTGAAGTATTTGCTCGACGGGCCTAGACGCCTCTGTTCCACGGGTATAAGGGACAACACAAAAAGAACAAAATTTATCACATCCTTCCTGTATACTTAAAAAGGCACTCATTGACGATTTAGTATCCGTTGGTAGGTGATCAAACTTGGTTTCAACAGGAAAATCGGTATCGATAATGCCAGCTCCATTTATCTCACTCTCTTGTTGGAAGTTTGTTGCCTCCATAACCATCTTTGGTAATCTGTGATACGTCTGCGGACCAAAGACTAAATCAACATAAGGAGCTCGTATTATAATTTCGCTCCCCTCAGCTTGTGCGACACATCCGGCAACTGCAAGAAGCACGTTTCTTCCATTTTTAAACCCTTCCATCTTCAATTTACGCAATCGACCTAGCTCTGAAAAAACTTTCTCTGTGGCTTTTTCACGGATATGGCAGGTGTTTAGTATTATTAAGTCAGCATTTGAAGCACTGTTGCACAAAATAAAACCCAATGGCTCCAGCAGTTTTGCCATCTTATCGGAGTCATATACATTCATCTGACAGCCATAAGTTTTTATAAATAAGGTCTTATTCCCTGTTGGATTTTCTATAATACCAGAAACAGCCATTAGATTGCACACGAGGGATAAATAAAGTTCAAAACAGTTTAACTTTCTTAAAAACTATTGAAGCAAACGCAGATTATCACCGCACTAAATCAAGTCAACCTGACTACAATTAGTTATAGGCCTTTTGCAACTGTTTTTTGACAATATACCGCGAGTTTCTTTCTGTTTGAAAACTGATCAGCTCTAATTGGCTCATGAAATACAACCTCAATAGTAAAGATTCCTAGCGATAAAGCATTCCATAGATGGGGGCGCAAGTCCATATCGCCATACCATCCAAAAAGCGACCTACTAGAATAACCAACGGGTATCCCATTCAGATGAGTATAACGAATAGTAATGGGTTGGACTATTGAATTTGTAAGCATAGCTGCATCAAATAAAGGGCTTTTAAATGGTAAAACCCTTCTTCCATCGGAACTAGTACCTTCTGGAAATAAAATTAATTTTTCGCACCGGTCGAGCTGTTCTTTAATTAATTTTACTTGCTTATGGGAGGCTGTGCGGTCTCGTCGAATAAAGATAGTGCGAGTGATTTTGGATAAAAACCCAAAGATTGGCCAGTTGGCGACTTCTGATTTTGCTATAAACCTTCCCGGAATAAGAGATCCAAGAATAATTATATCGAGATAAGATAGATGATTACTGACGAATAATACCTTTTTATCTCCAGAAATATCTCCAACTTTCTCAATTTTTAAACCAATAATTTTTGTTATTAATTTATGATGAAGAACGGGGATAGAAATTCTCAATGGTAAGCAAGTTGATAGGGCCAGGAGTTGAAATGGTAATATTACTATAGTTATGAGGCCGTATAGAAATAATCTGACAGCAGATAACCATTTGGTGCCAAGTATTTGGTGTTCAATGCGATGTTCAAAAAGTCGCAACTTACCGTTTTCAGTATTAGATGATTGTGTTTGGTTGGTATTCAAAGTTTCAATCATTGAAGTTGTATAGATTTGGAGAGAGACCGTTGATAGTGTCTGCGGTATCTGGTTGGTAGGTTTGCAGTTTTGACTATTACACAAACGTCTGTGGTATTAAATTGACTATCTATGACTGCCCCATCACCAACCTGTCCCCCAACTCTAAGATAACCTTTAATGAGGGGGGGAAGATTATTTATCTTTATAATCTCATCACCAATAGCTTCGTGTTTACTGCCCATATCAATATATTTTTTAGGCAAAGCCCTAGGACGTATAATTTGAGGAGCTTGATGCTGACTCCGAAGATAGGCTAATGCGGGTTGGTGTATGTCTGGTTGAGTGCCAGGAAAGCTGGCACAGCCGAACATAAGATCAATTTTGTGACTAAAAACGTAAGCAGCGATGCCTTGCCACAATAATTGCAAGGTCACTGTATTTCGATAGTTAATATCCACGCAAGAACGTCCAAGCTCCAATATTTTTCCTGGGAATGATAAAATCTTTGATATATCAAATTCATTGGCCGTATAAAAATTCTGACTTGGACTCAAGTGAGCGCGTTGTAACAAACGGTATGTGCCAATAACCGGATGTCTACCGCGTCCGCGCAAATTATTTCGTAATAGTCGATCAGTTACCAAAAGATGGTCGGCGCCGCCATCAAATTCATCATGATCCAATCGACGGCGCTTGACTTGAGGCGATGGATTGGCTCCCATTTCTTCATAAAAAACGCGGTATCGAAGTTTCTGGGCAGCTTCGATATCATATTTGTTTTCAGCTAACTTTAACTCTAAGTTACCGAATATAATAGGTTGGATAACTCGCCCTATTTGGGAGGGGGCACTTTGTGAACCAACTACAGAGCTATCATGAGATTCCATTATAGCCATTTGGGTCTCCAGACTTAACATAATACACCTAGCTTCAGTGATAAATGACCCCGAGCACCTTTAGTATGGAGGAAAAATTAAATATTGATTTCGGCATAATTGCAATGGTGGCAATAAATCTTTTGATTTTTTATCCAGTTTTTACAGGCAAACGCATAATCAAGGCGTTTTTTTTATTTTTACCCGAAAACACATAATAATTGTTTCTCATTCCAATTTTTAGAAAACCTTGTTTTTTGTAGAACCCGATAGCGTTCCGATTTGTCTCAGCCACTTCAAGAAGTATAGATTTGATTTGATGAGAGGTGGAAAAAAGTTTTGCTTGTTCTATCAAATATTTCCCAATTCCATTTCGTCGAACTCTTGTTTTTACGCCAAGGGAAAGTATCTCTGCTTCATCTTCAATTACTCGTAACAATAAAAAACCCTGCAATTGGTGAACAAAGTTGTTCGCTGGTGACGCAACAAAGCATGCCCATGAATATTCAGAATGCATTTGATGCCTTAAATCCTTATCACTCCAACGCATGCCATGCCGATATATTTGTAATTTAAATGCCTGCCGGATGAAATATGTCTCGAGTAACCTTGGTAGTGGTTTAATTTTAGGTTTAAACCTATTACTTATACGATTTTGGTAGCCTTCATTATTTTGTTCATTTCTAAAGATGGAACAATAAAAAACTTGAGATCGTTTCTTACGCCGCCCTGATATTAGTGTAATCAATTTTTGCTCAAAGTGAAATCTGGAGAATGCAAGTAATCAATTGTCAACCTGGGAGTGTTCTTTTGAATATTCGTTCTGGAATTCGACGCTTCGTTATAAGTACAATGCGCTACATCATTGGCGTCTACGGGCTCTTTGTCCTTCCCATTAATGGGTAAAAAATTATCATAAATATCAACAGGGGCGTGTTCTAAAAGCTGCGTGCCGCCATCTCCGATTACCCGAATATTTGTGTGCCCATCAATCAGTTTCTTTAGTTTGACAAATAAAACATTGAAATTAATGGCTCCACCGGGAATTACTTTTTTATTTAGTGCGTCTCTGCATTCTATATAAAGGTCTTCTCGTTTACTGTTTAAAGCGATCAACAAAAGGTCATATGGCATTGTGTTGTCTGCTTGATTTACCCTCTGGGCAACTGCTTCGAAACATGAAATGCCGATTAATGGTATAGTATGCGTCATCGCAAGACCCTTTGCCGCCGCCAAAGCAATTCTCAATCCAGTAAAAGAACCTGGACCAATGGTAACTGCTATGCCCGTAAAATCAGACAGTGAAAAATTTGATTCACATATGGCTTTTTGGATCATTGGCATGATAGCGACTCCATGGCCCCGTTCCATGCAAGCCTTCTCTTTATAAGAGATAATTCCATTTGACATTACTGCCACGGAACACGAGGAACTGGAACTATCAATGGCTAGTGTTAGCATTAAAACTATCAAATCCTTTGAATATTGTTATAATCTTCCCAATGAAGATTTTTCATCAATTATATTTTATTTTATTACTTCAGAAGTATAAACTTTAAAATATCGATTTAATGATAGAGATTGGTACAAAATGAGAAACAAAATTGCTGTTTTTCAAGGCATGGTGCTGTTTATCTTTTGTGCACTTTTCAAGTCAGATTATAATGTCAGGGCGACGGAATTTAAAGGTGCCGCTTCGGCTGTGATTTTAGCTTATCATCGTTTTGATGAGGGACAATTTCCATCTACTAGTATAAGAATGGAACAATTTAAGTCTCACATAGCGGAATTGAAGAGGAAACGCTACAATATATTGCCAATCACCGAAATTGTTCAAAAAATTAATGATAGAAAAAAACTTCCCAATTTTACTATTGGTATTAGCATTGACGATGCGTATAGGTCTGTTTACGAGAAGGCTTGGCCAATACTACGTGAAGCTAAGATACCTTTTACACTTTTCATTTCAACTGACGTAGTAGACCGCCAGGCTACAGGCTATATGAGCTGGGATCAGATACGGGAATTAAAATCAGCAGGAGTGACAATAGGTAGTCAAACTAAATCCCATAAACACTTACCTTTAATTTCTTTAGAGGATGTAAAGCAAGAGATAGATAAGGCTAATGCCCGTATAAGCAGGGAAATAGGCTCGCGTCCTGATCTATTTGCATACCCTTATGGAGAATATAACTCATCGGTTCGACAGTTAATTAAAGACCGTGGTTTCAAGGCTGCCTTTACACAGAGCTCCGGTGCTTTAAGTAACTCCTCTGATCAATTTGCCCTTCCAAGGTTCGCCTTGAATGAGAGATATGGTGGAATAGATAGATTCCGCCTTGTGGCAAATGCGCTACCATTACCCGTTAACGATGTTTTACCGTCGGACCCCTTTTTGGTTGAAAATCCTCCCGCATTTGGTTTTACCGTCGATAGTTCGGTTGGCTCTATAAAGCAACTTGCTTGTTTCTCGTCGAACGAAGGTGAATTACGTCTAGAACGATTAGGACGTAGAATAGAGGCGAGATTCAATTCTATGCTTCCTAAGGGTAGGTCTAGGGTTAATTGCACTCTTCCTGGCCCCAATAAGCGTTGGCGTTGGTTTGGCATCCAGTTTTTGGTTTCAAACTAATAATACTGTTTAAATCCCCTTTGCAAATAATTAGCTCAAGGGGACAATGAGTAATTATCATAGGCTGTTAATTGATTTTCTCGGATAATAGCCTTTATTGTTGAAATATAATGTTCGGAATTGGATGAATAATTTTTGAGTTCTTCCACTAAGTTCTGAGCCCATATATCGGTTGGATGGTCTGCTTTTCTCAGTGCACCGCGTTTAGACCTAAAACTTCTATAATGTGAACTAGAATTTAAATTATGAGTATAATCCTGTATTGCATCAGCCAATCGATTAAAGCGGCGAACGGAATGTTTTGTTCCTTGGGCTCGTTTTTTGGGACGGATACCTTTATTCTTTTTCCATGTCCACTGACCAAATAATGCATTACCATCAATGGAAAACCGAGAAGTTCCCCAACCAGTTTCCAAGGAGGATTGTGCCAAAGCTAGTGAAACAGGAATAATATCTATCCTATTCAATAACTCCTTTAGTATCTCCTTTGTTATAATCGGTTTTCGTATGCTTTTATCAAAAACTTTATAGTGTAGAGCGATTTTTATTAGCCAATTTTGTTCCTCAATAGAAAGGCTCAAAATTGGTTTTTCAATAAGTACTTTGAGGTATGAACGCTTTTGGGTGATTGCAATATTGTGTCTAATAAGTAGTGGTAAAAGAAGCGTTATGAAATTTTTTTTTCTATAATTTACTTTTTCTATCCCTATAAGATCTACTGGAAGACGCCAAATAAAAATAGGTGCGACGAGCTGAGCGTTTCCTCGTCGAAGGTTTATCTTTGAAGTCTGGGACTCAAAATACCCTGTTATATCCGCTGTTTCAGATACACTTGAATTTTGGAGTTTTTTTATTTTTCCATAATGCTCAAAAAATATTGGAACGTGCTTATGGGTCACAAAAGAGTTATTTTTTTTTATAGGCGCCCGAAGCAGTTGACCGAAACTTACGAACCCTACTGACGAGGAAAACAGTAGGATTGCGATAATAAATAAGGAAATATTTGACTGTTTTCTTTGCAAACGATCCCGCCAAAACAACCGTTTTACATTTCTGCCGCTATAACCTCTTTCACTTCTGGTATGTAGTGCCTCAGCATATTTTCTATGCCCATTTTAAGAGTTGCTGTAGAACTAGGACACCCGGCACATGCCCCTCTCATTTGAACTGTTACTGTGCCATCCGTAAAGTCCTCGAATACAATATCGCCCCCATCTTGGGCAACTGCTGGTCGTACTCTTGTGTACAATAGTTCTTTTATTTGCGATACCACTTCCTGGTCCTCGTCCTGAACCGAACTGCCCGACGCATCACTTTCGCCATCTGAAATAACGATGGGACGGTTCGCGGTAAAATGTTCCATGATGACGCCAAGTAAACCGGGTTTCATTAGATGCCAATCTTTGTCGTCACGCTTCGTGATAGTGATAAAGTCATCCGAAAGAAACACACCAACCACCCCATCGACGTTAAATAAAGCGGCAGCTAGAGGGGACTTCCTCGCATCTTGTTCAGATCTAAAATCTATACTCCCGTCTGGCAATACTTCTCTGCCTGGAAGAAATTTTAGAGTAGACGGATTTGGGGTTTCCTCAGTTTGAATAAACATTATGTCCTCGATTCGTTTGTTAGAAGAGACCATTCCCTAATAGATACAATACTTCGGTCTATGATCAAGCATTGAGTGCCAAAAAATTCCTTACATCTTTTCATCGTAGTTTCATATGTCATTTAAATTTTGAAACAGGGTTAGCTTTTTGAACACAGAATATATAAAACAGAATTAGCGGATCGAATCTATTTAAAATTATAAATTTTGGGTTATGGATTCAAAAAACCAACTATTTTTTTTGCTTCAGCAACAATTGGACCAGCAATTGCTCTTGCTTTCAAAGCTCCATCATGAAGAATTTTATCTACTTCATCTGGCGCCCCCATTAACCTTTGCATTTCATCTCCGATAGGCCCCAATGTAGAAACAGCAAGGTCAGAGAGCGCGCTTTTGAAATCCCCAAAACCCTTGCCTGAAAACTCCGTTACGACGGATTGCATGGTTCTATCAGATAGTGCTGAAAATATTGTAATTAAGTTTAACGCCTCGGGCCTAGTGGTCAGGTCTTCTAATCTTTCCGGTAAAGGTTCAGGATCTGTTTTGGCCCGGCGAATTTTCTGTGCGATTAAATCTGGTCCATCGATCATATTAATCCGTGAGTTGTCAGAAGGATCTGATTTACTCATTTTTTTTAATCCATCTCGCAAACTCATTATACGAGCAGCTTCTTTTTGAATTCGAGGTTCTGGGAGTGGGAAAAAATCAACCTCAAACATTGAATTGAATGCTTGAGCTATATCGCGCGATAATTCGATGTGTTGCTTTTGATCTTCGCCAACAGGTACATCCGTCGCTTTATAAGCCAAGATGTCAGCTGCCTGAAGCACAGGGTAGGTATATAGACCAACGAATGCGCCGTCTCTGTCTTTTCCAGCTTTTTCTTTGAATTGGGTCATTCTATTAAGCCAACCGAGGCGAGCTACACAATTGAAAAGCCATGCCAACTCTGCATGCTCTGAAACCTGGCTTTGGTTAAAAATAATGCAGTTATTGGGATCAACCCCTCCGGCTATCACGCCTGCCGCGACCTCTCTAGTCGCCTCTCGCATTATTTTAGGGTCTTGTGGCAGCGTAATGGCGTGCAGGTCAACAACACAGAAAATGCACTCATATTCATGTTGCATTCGTGCCCAATTTCGGATTGCTCCAAGGTAATTGCCTAACTGTAAATTTCCTGAGGGCTGGATGCCTGAAAATATACGATCCATTAGATTGTGCTCCTTAGTAGTGCATCAAGGATTATCAAATTAGCTAGTGCTTTAACGTCCATAACAAAAGAATTGCATGGCGATGTTTTTAATCTCGAACAGACCAGCTTTTCAAGTTTTCAACTATTTCTTCTTTACTTATGCCATTAAATAAAAATAGTGAAATGAAATAAATAAATCCTCCGCAGAATATCAATAGCAAAAGAACGCAAATACCTAAGAGGCGTGAACTCTCAGCAAAATCCTCTGAGAACTCCTTTAATGCAACTAGCCCTAATCCCATAACAGCGGCAGCTAGAATTATTCGAACTATCTTTGCTAATAATTGTCTTCTAGGGGAATATAAATTTCTAGTTTTCAAAACTATTGCAAAAATTGCAGCACTCAACCAAGCAGAAATTGATGTCGCCATAGCCAAGCCTGCATGGGCAAAATATTGCATTAAAATTAAATTTAATATCAGATTTATAACTACTGAAACAGCAGCAATTTGTACGGGTGTTGTGGTGTCATGTCTCGCAAAAAAGTTAGGTTGAAAAATTTTAATAATAACAAACGCCGGTAATCCTACCGAATAGCATACCAATGCTAACGCTGTTGAGGTCGCAGATGTTGTATCAAAAGCGCCACGTTGAAACAAAGCGGTTACTATGGGATCAGATAAAACCATTAGTCCAAAAGCTGCAGGAATTGTTAATATTAAACCGATCTCTAACGATTTTTCTTGTTTCTCAGTAGCCTCCTGGAACCGCCCAGCTTGTATATTTCTAGACATGCTTGGAAGCAATGCAGTGCCTATGGCGATTCCAATCACTGCCAGGGGAAGTTGATTCAAGCGATCAGCGTAGTATAGATAAGAAACTGACCCGGTTGGTAATGTAGATGCTAATATGACATCTATCAAAAGGTTGATTTGCACAACACCCGCGCCCAAAACGGCAGGAAGCATAAATTTTAGCAATCGCCTAACTCTCGGTGTCCATCTGGGCCATACCAAACGAGGCAAAGCGTCAGCCCGCCTGCATGCCTCTATTAACCATATAAGTTGAGCTAACCCACCAATAGCAACCCCTACTGCTAACCCATGACCTGGCGTCTCCAAAATATTAGCAAAAACACCCAGAGAAGAAATAAGAAACAGATTAAGCAAAATCGGAGCTGAGGCCATAGCCGCAAACTTGCCTAGGCTATTTAGAATCCCTCCAAGCAGCGCGACCAATGAAATAATAGGTAGGTAAACAAAAGTAAGTTCAGCAAAATCTACAGCGAGATCAAACTTATTTGGTGCATCAGCAAAACCAGGCGCGATTAATCCCACTAATTGAGGCATAAAAAAAATGGCTATTATAGTAACTGTTAGCAGTATAGCTGCCATAAATGACATAATTTCTTGCGCAAACTCTATAGCTTTTTGTTTGCCATCCCGCTCAAGAACACTTGAAAGCATGGGGATAAAGACAATTGTAAATGACCCTTCTGCCGTTAGGCGGCGGAAAAAATTTGGTAATTTAAATGCTACAATGAAAGCGTCTGCGATTGGACCTGCACCTAAAGTTGCAGCGATAAGAATATCACGAATGAAACCAGTCATTCGGCTTATCATTGTATAGCCACCCACAGTGGCGACAGCTTTTATAAGAGACATAATAGATGTTTAAATCATTTACAGCGTTTGGTGAATAGTATGATTTATTTAGTTTTATCCGGTTTGATCTCCGTCGTCACAACGTCAGAATGGGACTTTAGTTCGTCTAGAATATATTTTTTGATTTGACTTATCCGGCGGTCACTTTGAATTTTTAAACCGAAAAGGTCTTTAACATAAAACACGTCGACAATACTCGTGCCATAGGTCGATATTTTTGCTGAATTTATTTGGAGATTTTGCTGTGCTATCTTTCGGGTTAATTTATGCAATAAACCTGGCCTATCTGTCCCGTTTACCTCTAAAACTGTATGGGTGGTACTAGCTTTATTATCTATCAATACTCTTGGAGCAGTTGTCATGCTTCTAGCTCTTTTGGGAAAGTTTCCCGGTCGTTTTTTTATTGCATCATTAATTTTCAACTCACCATTTAGAGATAGTTCTATTGCAGAATTTACATAGTCAGTGGAACGCATTTTTTCAGAGTAATTTAGCTTTGGCTCATGCACCCAAAAGCTATCCAACGCCATTCCGTTTCTCATAGTTGTAATTCGAGCATCGACAATATTGACGCCAATCGAAGCCATAGCTCCAGCAATGCGTGAAAATAACCCCGGGTGGTCAGCGGTGTATACCGTTATCTCTGTTACCTCTTTTTGATAATCACGCTGACTTTGGATTGTTAATGGGGCATTTTTCGACTCAGCATCAAGAACAAGTTCCGCATGTCTAGTAAGAGTTGGAATGTCATACATTAGCCAATACGAGGGGTAACCGCGCTTTAGGTGTTCTTCATAATCTTCTTGTTTCCATTTTGACAACGCATCTCGAAGCTTGTTATGGACATGATTTGCTCGTTCTACAAGGCCTTCTTTTGGGCTTTGTCCTAGGAGAACTTCTTCCGCTTTAAAAAATAAATCTCTTAAAAGAGCCCCTTTCCATCCATTCCAAACATTTGGTCCGACCGCACGAATATCGGCTACGGTCAAAACTAGCAATAATTTCAAACGTTCGGGTGACTGCACGATTTCGTTTAAGTCTTCTATGGTCTTGGGGTCATTTATGTCTCGTTTAAAAGCGGCGTAACTTAGGAGCAGGTGCCAGCGTACTAGCCATGCAACTGTTTCCGTTTCCTCTTTGGATAATCCAAATCGCGGACATAAACGACGTGCAACTTTTTCGCCGAGTATAGAATGATCTCCTCCTCTACCTTTCGCAATATCGTGTAATAACACAGCGACATATAATTCTTTTCTGGATATCACTTTATGAATTACTTCGGAAGCCACAGGAGCAGTCTCTTTCAACTCTCCACTTTCAATTTTAAACAAAATACCGAGCATTATTATGGTGTGTTCATCTACTGTATAGACGTGATACATATCGTACTGCATTTGTGCCACGACCCTTCCAAAGTCTGGAACAAACCTGCCAAATACCTGCGACTCACTCATTCGTCGTAAAATACGTTCAGGCCCTTTCTTAGATATTAATATTTCTAAGAATAGTCGGTTGGCTTCAGAGTTATTTTGCAGAGCACGATCGATTTTTTTGAGGTTCTGTGTTACTAAGCGCAAGATATGGGGATGGAATTCCAGTTCATTTTGTTGCGCGACATAAAACATTCTTACTAAATTGACTGGATCTTTATCGAATATTACATCCGACTTTGAATTTAAACGCCCGCCTTCAAGTTTAAAATCTCCTAGCTCTTTATTTTTTTGCCAAGGAGCAGAGATTCGTAAACGCGGCTTTCTTTGATGTTCTTCCTCTATTGCGGCACAGAATATTCTCGTAAGATCGCCAATATTCTTCGCTGTCAAATAGTAATGTTTCATAAACCTTTCTACGGCGATATTACCGGATCTATCAGTATACCCTAGTTTCGTTGCTATTTCGTGCTGGTGATCAACTGTCAATCTATCTTCTTCGCGACCAGCCAAATAATGGAGGTGGCAGCGTATTGTCCAAAGTTGTTTCTGGGCTTTGGCGAAGTGATTGGCTTCTCGCGATGATAAAATACCTTTTGTGACTAGCTCTTCTGCAGTATTCGTTTGATATACATATTTGGCTATCCAAAATAACTTATGTAAATCCCGCAGCCCGCCTTTCCCATCTTTTATGTTTGGTTCAATAACATATCGAGAGTCGCCAAGTTTTTTATGACGATTTTCGGATTCTTTTAACTTAGCTTCCACAAAATCTAATGCTGTGCCAACCACCACCTCGCGCTGGAAGCGTTTAATCATCTCGCTTAATAAGGATATTTCGCCAGTTATAAAACGGGATTCTAAAATAGCGGTCCTTATTGTCATGTCCGCTTTAGCCTGATGCATACACTCTTGGATAGACCTTGTGGAATGCCCAACCTTTAAGCGCATGTCCCATAGCAGATACAGTATTGTTTCTACGACCTGTTCTGTGTGGGGTGTGAGTTTGTAAGGAAGTAAAAAAAGCAAATCAATGTCAGACGAGGGAGCTAATTCCCCACGACCGTATCCACCCACCGCAACAATACATAACTGTTCTCCCCGAGTTGGATTTGGAGCTCTGTAAAGTTTTTCAATAATCGTTTCATGGGTTATTTGAATAAGAGTATCCATCAAAAATGCTTGTGCAAGTACTGTCTCTGCACCATTATTTCTAGACAAGAAGCGATCTTTTATGACTTGGGAACCGTTGTTAAGGCTCTTGCGTAAAATATCAAGTAGAGCTGCTTTAAACTCGTTGGGTGTCTCCGTGTTTCCCCAAGATGCCTCAATTTCGGTTTTTAGTTCCTGTATGTTGATTACTTCTGGGTGACCGCGAGGCTTTTTTATGGCAGCTGAAAAACCAGCGCTGCTGTTAGTAGGTGCCGACACTATTGAAGTGAACTTGCCCATATTCTATTTTCCATAACACTTTCGAAGTTCGATGAGCTAAGAAGTTCCTCAATAGTATACAATATTGTTGAATAAATTAAGATTCCTTTTTTGAAATCTGTTATGCATTTAACTTAAAGTTAGTATTGTAGGATGTGGAAAACCTGAAATATCGAGACATACCTTTCAAGTTAAACGAAAATACTAAGAGAGTTCCATGACGCAGATGTATGATGTTGTCATTATTGGTGGCGGTATTATAGGGAGTGCTATAGCATACTTTCTCAAGGCTAGTCCTAACTTCCAAGGGGATGTTGTTGTTATTGAGCGAGACCCTAGTTTTGCTAAAGCATCAACGCCACGTTCCTTGGGGGGTGTTAGACAGCAATTCTCAATCCGAGAAAATATCGAAATTGGTCTATATGGTGTTGATTTTGTAAAAAGCGCTTCCCAATATTTAAGCGTCGATAACGAAACTGTTGATCTTGGTTGGCGTGAATTAGGCTATCTTTTCCTTGCTAGTTCCGAACGTCAAAGAATTTTAGCTGAAAATCAACGATTACAAATTCAGTGCGGGGCCAAGATTGAAATATTGAACCCGGATAACTTAAAAATTAAGTTTCCATGGTTGAATATAGACGGCATTGCCCTTGGCTCCTTTGGATATGAAGGGGAGGGGTGGCTCGATCCTAGTCTGCTGCTTAATGCTTTTCGAGCAAAAGCGCGTGCTCTTGGCGTTACGTTTTTGTATGATGAAGTGAAAGAAATAGTTAAGCACAAGCAGAAGATAAGCGCAGTGATATTAGATAGCGGGGTGCGGGTGGGTTGCGGTTTCTTAGTCAACGCGGCTGGGGCTTGGGCGGGCGCTGTTGCGGAATTGGCGAAAATTCAATTACCGGTGGTTCCAAAAAAACGCATTATTTACGGACTGGACTGTAGGGAAAAGTTAAATCCTAAATTACCATTAGTGATTGACGTTTCTGGTGTTTTTATACGCTCGGAGGGTACTGGTTTCGTATGCGGTGTCTCTCCCCCTGCTCATCTTGACCCAGACTCTTGGGATGACATGGACGTAGACTACCCTCTTTTTGACGAAATCATCTGGCCTGCAATAGCTCATCGCATTCCTGCTTTTGAAGCGGTCAAGGTCACCAATGCATGGGCGGGATGGTATGACTATAATACTTTGGATCAAAATGGAGTTGTAGGTCCCCACGGGGAGATTGATAACTTTTTCTTCGCTAATGGTTTCTCAGGACACGGTTTACAACAATCTCCAGCCATAGGAAGAGCTATAATGGAATTAATCACCTTTGGAGAATATCGTACACTCGACCTATCGCGGTTTAGTTACGAGAGAATTATTAGAGGATTGGCATTGACTGAGAGAAATGTTGTATGATCCCAAAATTTTTGTCGAATTCTAAATTATATTAAACCGATATAATGTTATGATAATTCTTTTCCATTAATTTGAACTAAACATCTAACATTACTTCAACGGCGGCACTAGCTATCACTGCGGGGTCGTTGTTTTGATGATCGGGCACATCGAGCCCACCTTTAACCACTTTTATTGAGACAACTCCCACTGGAAGTAGTTGTTCCAATCTTTTCGTTTCCACATTTTCAGGTTTTTGTACGCCAATCGTAACATTCACAAATAGTTGATTTTTATTAATGTTTAGAGTTCTAATAAAACTAAGCGAACTGTGATGCAGTGCATCTTTGATCGCCCGTTCTGCTGCTTTGGTATAATCCTCGCCGTGTAAGTCGTTACCCATACCCATTTCAAGTATGGCTCGCTTCATTGTCATAGAGAATTTCCTTCGGGTGCATCGAGATAAACAATAGCTGCCGCATTTGCTATTATGGTAAAGTCATTCCGGTCAGTATTCTCAATCTCTAGGCCGCCTTTTATACAGGAAATTTGACCTGTTCCATGAGGTAAAATACTGAGAACCTCCTGTGCGTTGACTTTTTCAGGTTGGGGGATTCCTATGCGGACTTCGACCCACATGGAATCAACATCAACACCCATTATATCGGCTATCCCAAGCGAATTGTGCCAAAGAGCATCTTTCAATGCCCGGCATGCAGCTTTAGTATAGTCTTTCCCGCGAATGTCTGTGCCCATTCCCATCTCTATAACTACTCGTTTTCTAGTCATTGACTTTGTCCTTTCGTCACGACCATCTAAAAGTATTATAGTGTACGTAAAACAGCCTGTTAAGTGAAACTCGGAACGTCAGTTAATTTAAGTCACGCTTCAATGTTTTTTGAAGTGCAAAAAGTAAACCTAAAAGCAAAACTGTGATGCCGGTTAATACATTTAGTGGATAGGAAAAATTACCAGTTAGATCGTGTAAAAAGCCTATTGCAAGTGGTCCTGCTACACCGCCAATTTCTGCCGCAGTAAAAAACAAACCTCCTGCTGTTCCAGCGCGCTTAGGTCCAACATTTGGTATTTCTACCAACATTAAAAGCGCAACAGTCATCATTGCGCCTCTGGCCAAGCCTTGCAGGCATAGACCGAATGCGAGTTGAAGGCCGGGTGCAGTATGCAATAAAATTGTTGCCAAACCAGCCGCGAGAATTAGCAAGCCCATTACTAGAACTCTCCGTTCTGTTGTGGCCAAACGCGGAATCAGAAGAGCGCTCACGATGCTTATGGTGGTTGGTATAGCTGCCCAGTAACCCGCTTCAGCAAAGCTAAGGCCCTTTGATCGAATAATCTCCGGAAGCCAGTTGTTTAGCCCGTGATTGAAGAAAAAAATTCCAATGCTCATCAACAAAACTATTTGCACGCTGGGGATAGATGCCAGGCTTCTAAATGTTTCGGCGATAGGGCCACTCTTTTCAGCTTGAATTTGAGATTCGACAATACGCGCCAGTTTATGAGAACTGAGAATTAGCCAGATGCATCCACTCATTAATGTAAAGAAGGCATAGACACTGATGACTAAACGCCAATCATTATCGAATAGGGGCAATAAAAGACTATTGGTGATGGATAACGCTATAACTGCCCCGACACCAGGGCCGGTGATATAAATCCCCATTGCCAACCCCCTATTTTTTCCTTCAAATAAAAAAGCGATCAGTTTAGGTGCGCCAATAGAAATGAGCGGTCCTCCTAAACCAAACACAGATACTGCTACAACCATCATAAAATACGTGTCTGAGAAACAACGCAAAAATCCCGACAGTGCCATTATCAAGGCCGCTAGAAAAAGAGCGCGTCGGGGGCCTATTCGGTCTAAGAAAATGCCACATGGTAGTGCTGATAGGATATAAACAAAGGGCCAAGCACCCAAGATAAGCCCCATTTCCCCATAGCTTATCTGTAAATCTTGGCACACCTTGGGAACTAGGGGAGCTAAAGCAGCGACAGTCAATCCAAAACTGAAGTATATCAACCAGACACCAAACAAAATTGCCCACCTGTAGGCATCACCCTCGATTTTGTGTTTGACTTGATTATCCAGAGTGACCAAAGATACACCACCTACATAGTTCAGCATTAAAGTTAGTTCCGTTCTACCAACGGTATACTTTAATGTGTACGTTATTAATACTTAATCCTGAGCTGAAGCCAAAATATAAGTTTTGGTTCCTCTCAATGGCAACTGTTTTAGGAGAATTTTGTGCAATATCTACATACAATGGTCCGCATCAGCAACGTGGAGGAATCGTTAGACTTTTATTGTGGCAAGCTTGGCATGGTCGAAGTTAGAAGGACGGAGAGTGAAGCTGGTCGCTATACAAATATATTTCTTAGTGCGCCCGACGACGTTGATTCTGCCAAAGCTGAATGGTCACCAACCTTAGAACTGACGTTTAATTGGGATCCAGAAGAATATTCTGGAGGGCGAAATTTTGGTCATTTGGCATATCAGGTTGATAACATTTATGAACTCTGCCAGTCTTTGCAAGAAAGTGGCGTTGTAATTAATAGACCGCCTAAAGAAGGCCGGATGGCTTTTATAAGATCTCCAGACGGCGTCTCCATTGAACTTCTGCAAAAGGGTGAAGCACTCGAAATTAAAGAGCCTTGGGCAAGTATGGGTAACACGGGCGTATGGTGAATAGAAGTTCTAAACTCTATTTCATTTATGAATAAATCTTTAATACAACTCATATCGAAAGCATAAACAGTGACCGATCAGAAAATCATACCAGAGATAGCGGCTAATCACGAAAAAATGACTGCCTGGCGCCGCGATATACATGCTCATCCAGAATTAGGGTTTGAGGAACACCGCACGTCTTCCTTAGTTGCTGAAAAGTTAAAGGCTTGGGGCCTAGAGGTGCATCAGGGCCTTGGAAAGACCGGCGTTGTCGGAACTTTACGAGTGGGTAATGCTACGCAAAGTATCGGTTTGCGGGCTGACATGGATGCTCTCCCCATGGCAGAGAATAATACTTTTTCGCACAAGTCTACGACCCCCAATGTAATGCATGCCTGTGGACACGATGGACATACTACAATGCTTTTGGGTGCTGCAAAATACCTTGCGGAATCCAAGAACTTTGAAGGCTGTGTTCATTTTATTTTCCAGCCGGGTGAAGAAGGTGTTGGTGGTGCGAAGGCTATGGTTGACGAAGGATTATTTGACCAATTCCCATGTGATTCAGTGTATGGAATGCACAATAGACCTGGTTTAGCGGTAGGAAAATTTGGAATGCGGACCGGTGCAGCCATGGCTGGAGGAGCCCTTTTTGATATAGTCGTGCGTGGTAACGGTTCGCACGGCGCCAGACCAGAATCTGGGATCGATCCAGTAATTATTGCTGCACACATAGCAACGGCTGCCCAGACGATTGTTTCACGAAATACCAGCCCCCAGGAAACAGCAGTGCTATCGATTACCCAAATTCAGTCGGGAGATGCGTATAATGTAATACCGCACACTGCTATTATGAAAGGTACTGCGAGGACATTCTCGAATGATGTCATGTCGTTAATAGAAACCAACATTGAAAGATTATCAAAAAATATTGCAGAAGGAATGGGAGCCGTTGCGGAAGTTGATTTTCGTACAACTTTCCCTCCTTTAATAAATTCTGAAGATGAAATCAACTTTGCGGGGGATGTTGCCGCAGCCATAGTAGGAGAGGCTAATGTCAATCGAAATAGTAACAGAGTGATGGGATCCGAAGATTTTGCATATATGTCGAATTTAATCCCCGGTGGTTATGTAACCATTGGACAAGGTGAGGGTGAGTGGAATTGTGAGGTTCACAATCCACATTACGATTTTAATGATGAAGTACTGCCGCTTGGAGCGAGTTACTGGGCAAAGCTTGTTGAAACAAAACTGGCCAAGGAAAAGTAACTGTCATCTCTTTAAATTGTGCGCGAAATTAAAATTTATTTTATTTAATCCTATAAATTTAAAATTGGGGGGTTCAAATGTTCGTTGTCACGGTTAATTTTTCGGTCAAACGTAATCACAGTGAGCAGTTCAAGCCACTAATGTTGGAAAACGCGCGATTATCACTTGAGCTTGAACCGGGGTGTAAACAATTTGATGTTTGTTTCGATCCCAGTGAACCTTGGGAATGTTTTCTATATGAGGTTTATGATGATAAGTCCGCCTTTGAAAGTCATCTCCAAATGCCACATTTCAAGTTGTTTGATACAAAAGTTGCGCAAATGCTCGATAATAAAATTGTCAAAACCCTTACATTAGTGCAGGGAACGGTGTTGTCGTCTTAAGAAATAATCTGGAAGTAAAGTCTACTTAATTCTATAAGGCCATGATAAGATGGAACATGACAAATTTATTAAAAAGTGGATAAATTAATGGACGCTGCCATACAGAGTTTTCTCGCAGGAATTCCTTTTCTTCTCTCGCACTTTGGCGTCACCGTTTTAATGCTGGTGATAGGGGTGTTCATTTACATGTGGATCACCTCGCATGATGAAAGAGCATTAATACGGGAAGGCAATACTGCAGCAGCGATTTCGCTTGCCGGCGCTATTTTAGGCCTTGCAATTCCCCTGGCATTTTGTATGGCGAGTAGCGTCAATGTATACGATATAGTCATCTGGGGAATAGTCACGTTAGTGATCCAGCTCGCGACATTCTGGATCATAGATATTTGGCTTAGAGACCTCTCTAAAAGAATTGAGGAGGGTCAGGTTGGCACGGCTATTTTATTGGTTTCTGTAAAATTAGCCGTAGCCTCAATCAATGCTGCCGCTGTGTCTGGCTAAATACCTCAAAGTTATTTGATGATTAGAAGTCATTCAGGATTACCTACGGTAGTGGTATTATTTGCCAAATTGTTGTTTCGGAAATATTTTGTTCTTCAAGGTCAATTGGAGTTTCAACGGAGTATTGGGCCAATTTTTTAACGCCCTCTCTGGGAAAGTATGCTCGTCCTGGATCGCCGACTAGAACAAGCTTCCCTAATCGAGCAAACTTTCGTAAATCGGATAAGATAATGTTTGACATTTCTTGCTCATAAAAGACGTCACCAGCTAAAATAACATCCCACCGGTTTTGGTTTTGAGGAGTTAATTCCGGCAAGTGTTCGAGTATGATTTGAAAATTCGGATCTAACTGGTTCGCGGTGAGATTGAGATGTATGGCTTCTGCGGCAAAGCGGTCTATTTCTTTAAAATCAACCCGAGATGCGTGGCTAAAAAGAGCCGATAGTCCTACAAGCCCACTTCCCGCTCCCATATCTAAAACGAATTTATCTTCTACTAACCGAGGATTGTCTAAGATATAGCGCGCTAAGGCTTGTCCGCCAGCCCATGCAAATGCCCAAAATGGTGCAGGAAGATCGTTATCTTTTAACTCTTTTGTCGTCATTTGCCACAATTCTGTGGCATCAACAGCTAGATGAAGCTTTATTTCAGGAACTAACGGAGGTGATATCAATTCTGTATTTTTATGGATAAAAAATCGATGATATTGGCTCATATCAACCCAGAAATATGGCAAAAGTTATCAGGAAGCCAAAGAAACGGTTTGATTTAAATTTTTTGAGACAATCGTTTGGACTATCTAGGTCTAAAGCACGTATTTGCCAAATCAATTGGCAGAAAGCGATCAAACAAACCAAATAAAACGGAATGGAAAACTTACTTATCCAACCTATCAGAAAAATTCCTAAAATAGTTATAATGTAAACGATGTAAATGAAGGGTTTGGTCAAATTTTCAAGGGCTAAGGCAGACGATTTTACACCGATTAGGGCGTCATCTTCTTTGTCTTGATGTGCGTATATTGTGTCATAACCAAGTGTCCAAAATATGCCGGCTAAGTATAGAATGACGCTTGGTGTATCTATTCCTCCTGTAATAGAAACCCAACCCATTAGAGCGCCCCAATTAAATGTGAGCCCTAGAATAAATTGTGGCCAATAGGTAAATCGCTTGAACGCTGGATATGAAAAAACTAACAATAAAACCAAAAAACCTAAGAGCCAGCAAGTTTCATTCAGTTGCAACAATATCATTAAACTTAGAGTTAATAAAAGTAGAAGAAATAATATGGCATTACTGACGCTGATAACGCCCGAAGCGATAGGTCTATTCGCGGTTCGGGCAACCAACTGATCAAGTTTCCTGTCCCATAAATCATTAATTGTACAGCCCGCGCCTCGCATCAAAATAGCGCCAACGGTGAATAAAAAATATAAATAGCCAAGTTCCAAAAGAGTTATTTTCTCCTGGTTTAGCTGCCAGCCCAAACCCAAGCTCCACCAGCAGGGAAGTAAAAGTAACCAAGTGCCTATTGGTCGGTCTAGACGCATTAATAGGGCATATGGTCGAACCGGTTTTGGGAGTAAATTCTTTACCCAACCCTCTTCAGATATATCACTAAAATTTGTCATACTGATAATGGGGGCCCTAACGTATACTGTTATCCAAATTCACATTCTTGGACCATATGATGACCGACATCAAAATTTTTGATAGGCTAGTTTAGAAATAACCATTAGATCCAAGAAATAATCGAACCCGATAAAAGAATTTGGCTGATAATGTATTTTCCTCTATTAGCATAATTATCTAATTACCGGTTTTCTAGGCTTATTATTAGCTTTAGCACCAGAAGCCAAATCAATTGAAGAGTAAATCATGACTATTAGTAGTTTAAAAGCGCGTTTATTTATAGAGCAAAATTTAGCTGTTGATGACCTTCTAACCCTACCCAAGGATCAGTCTCATTATCTTCGTAATGTTTTAAGATTGCACGAAGGCGATAGGATAGGACTTTTCAACGGCGTAGATGGCGAATGGGAGACCGAAATTACCGCAATTAGAAAAAAAGAAATAGAGGTTTGCGCGAAATCTTGTATAAGGAGTCAATGTTCTTCTCCAGATATTTGGCTTGTGTTTGCGCCGATTAAGAGATTGCGAATTGACTTCATCGCTCAGAAGGCGACCGAACTAGGAGCTAGTGTGCTTTGGCCTGTTTTTACCGAAAATACAGCGGTGGGGCGTATAAACACAGAGAGATTGAAATCGAATGCAATAGAAGCCGCCGAGCAGTCTGATCGACTAACTGTTCCTGACATAAGAGAACCAGCTGAGTTTGAAGATTTTTTAAAAAAATGGCCAGAAGAACGATTTTTATTTTGTTGCGACGAAACAGGAGGAGGAAAGCCAATTCTGCGGGAGTTCCAAAAACACATTGGGCCATCGGGATTATTGATCGGCCCGGAAGGTGGTTTTTCCAACTCGGAACTTGACCAACTCGATAAACTCAGCAATGTGTGTCGTGTAAGTTTAGGGGGAAGAGTATTGAGATCTGACACTGCTGCTTTCGCGGCATTAGCCTGCTGGCAGGCGTCTGTTGGAGATTGGAATATTCCTTCGGAGCGAATAATTGAGTATGGTTGCTAATTTTACAGTTTTTTGGGGTCATTATGTCTAATTCACCTGATCCATCGGGCGTTCCAATTGAGAGTAAATCGCAATTAATTGACGATCTGTTATCTGGTTGTACTCCTCGTGAAAACTGGCGTATCGGCACAGAGCACGAAAAATTTGCATTCCGTCTATCCGACAAAAAACGATTGCCTTATGAGGGAACCGACGGTATCGGGGAAATTTTGTCTCGTTTAACGCGATTTGGTTGGGTCCCAATTAAAGAGCAAGGAAGGACAATTGCTCTACATCTGAACGGATGCGCCATAACCTTGGAACCCGGGGGGCAGTTTGAACTCTCGGGGGCTCCTCTAGAAACAATTCACCAAACGTGTGATGAGGTTCACAATCACTTGGCACAAGTAAAGGAGATTGGAGAAGAGTTAGGCATAGGTATGCTTGGTCTTGGATTTGACCCCTTGTGGAGTAGGGATGATATCCCCTGGATGCCCAAAGGACGTTACGCCATCATGAACCGATGGATGCAAAAGGTGGGCAATTTGGGTCTCGATATGATGCTCCGAACCTGCACAGTTCAAACCAACCTAGATTTTTCAGATGAAAAGGATATGGT
>TARA_B100001057_G_scaffold269869_1_pt1 | contig 22349 bp, 23 predicted proteins | sample TARA_B100001057 | Tara Oceans TARA_B100001057 (sample SAMEA2621839) | marine metagenome | biome: marine biome (ENVO:00000447); feature: surface water layer (ENVO:00002042); material: "saline water (ENVO:00002010), including plankton (ENVO:xxxxxxxx)" | depth 5 m
ATAGGTGAAGTAGAATGGGAGTTTATCTGGAGTGGTTTTCTATCGATGACTACCGATTATCTACCGCGGTTACATGTGTTAGCCCCCGGTGTTTTTACCTGGTTGGGATGTAATGGTCGAGGGGTTGCTCTATCCACAGCGATGGGCGCTGTGCTAGCTGATTTGGTTCGAGGTCAGCCGGTTAACGATGCTCCTATCCCTGTAACAGACTTAAAGACAGTTCCGGGCCATGGCTTGGTGGCTCGGTTTGCCCGTACCAATCTTCTTAAACGCAGAATTAATGATGGAAAAGAATTGAACTTGAATAATGAATGACGAGTGCAATCATAAGCTTTGACAGAGGCATATTATTATTTTTTTGTTCGTTGCTGGATCAATAGTACTAATTCTTCCAAGCTGCTGTCATTTAAACCCAGATTTCTCAAAACTTCCGTTGTCTTTATGAAGTAATCAGCGCAGGCCCCAAATACACCCGTGGCAGTAGAAATAATCTCGGCCGCTTTATCATTGGGAATATAGCCAGCATACAGAGGGTGATTTTGATTAATTGTAAAGGCTATCGCTAAGCAAGGCCCTCGTTTGGTGATGACAGGAAGCCACTGGGGTTTATATAAATTTGAGTGCATCTCCTGTTCCCAGAGGATTTCAAGGTCTTTCTCCAGAAACGATTCGTCAAGTTCGAATACTAGCCCCTCACAGTAACCAGCTTTATCTTTGCCTAGGCTAAAAACTAGTCCAGGCTTTTTAACTGTCCCTCGTGCATATACGGTCCAACTGCAAACTTTTCTCGACCAACCATTCAACTTTGCTTTTTCGTATCCTTTAAATAAAACAATAGGTTTCCACAGTAGCGAACCATATCCAAAAACAAAAACGGGCCTATTCCGTGGCCTTTGCTTTAATATTTGACTTATGCTTTCTTTTTTCTGTAGTTGGCTCAAAGAAGGCACAATTGTTTCTGGAGGAATTCTCACAATAGATCTTCATACAAGATCAATTGAGGAGACGACCTCGTCGAGGGATAAATCTTCTAGTTTCTCTCGAATTAATAGTTTTATGTGTTTCCCCTTTGGAGCTGCTTTTTCGGGGAATGAAGCGGTAGTAAAAATCGCTATTGTAGGGCATTTTGTCAAAGCTATTATATGCATTGGACCTGTATCATTACCAATACAAAATTTTGCACTGCGCCCTAGGCTTGCTATCTGAAAAATACTCGTTTTTCCAGCAAGATTTAAAGCGTTTGGGCACATGCGCTTTATGATATTTATAACATCCATATCCTCGTTAGTGCCAATAAGTACAGGTGTAATATTTCTTTGAGCTAGTACTGTAGACAATTCTGCATAGCTCGTGGCAGGCCATCGTTTTATTTTCATTTTTGCCGAGCTGCCCGGGATAATAACGGCATAATTCTTTGGAAGATCGAAGTTTCTCAAGCATTCATTCATGAACGAAAGATCGGGTTCGGGGACAACTTCTATCCCTGCTATGCGCAGTTGTTCCCGTTGACGAAGTTGTGTGTGAATGAGGGTTGGTCTTTTGTAGTGATGATAGTGGCTGCAGCCCTTTACAATTCCGGACCATTCAGGTCGCAATCCAGGACCAAGCATTTTATAATAAAATCCCGTTCGGTCTGAGGTTTGAAGATCATAAATGCGACTAAAGTCTTTTGACAGTAAGATATTTCTCAAATTAATCATTTTTAATGGCTGCCACTTTGTGGGTTCCTCATCTATGAGGATCTCATCGAATATATCGATTCTTTGTCCTAATTGCTCAAAAGCCGGCCTAGTCATTAGAGTTAACTCAGCATCAGGGTGATTTTTCTTGATTGCCTGCATAGGGCCAATTGAATATATGAAGTCCCCTAACGCTCCGAGCTTGATTACTAAAATTCGTTGCTTTGGCATTTAGTTGTTTTTCCGTATCATTTTAAATTTAGTATTTCAGAATAAACTGATAACGTCCTCATGCACATTAATTGGGTCGAAAACTTTTCTTTGATATGTGCTTGAGCATTATCGGATATTATTGATCGTTTGTGCTCATTAAGAGTTAACGCATTTTTTAAACTATCCGATAAAGCAGCTGAATTGCACGGTTCGAATAACCATCCCGTTTTCCCCTCGATAATAGATTCCGCTGCTCCCCCATGATTGCTGGCCAAAACGATGTTTCCCATGGCCTGGGCCTCGATTATGGTCCTGCCAAAAGGTTCTGGATCTAACGAAGCGGAAATTACTATATCGGCGAGGCTATATGCAGCAGCCATGTCAGAACAATCTCCCACAAACCTTACTTTTGAACAAAGACTGTGTGCTCTGATAAGATATTCGATTTTGCTTTTGAATTTTTCTTTTCCATCGAAGGGGCCTACAATGACACAAAAAAATAATTGATCCTTTAAATTAGCGAGAGACTCTATTAAAAGTTCATGCCCTTTCCATCGACTTACCCGCCCTGGAAGCATGACGATTGGAATATTTTCAGGGATTTTCCAGTTGGCTTTAAGTTTGTTGATTCTCTCTTCAGAGACGGTTTTTCGATTAAAATATTCGGTGTCTACGCCTCTTGGTATTATAGATAACTGTTTCGGATGTATTGGATAGCGCTGCGTGATTTCTGAAGCTATGTATTTAGAAATTGCAATCGTTCTCTGGCCGCGTGTCATGACCGAATTGTAAAACTTCTTTAATAAGTTTGTATCATTATGACGGCCGTGGAAAGTTGTCATGAAGGGGGTGTCAGTTGATTTCGCCACGTTTAACGATAACCAAGCAGGCATCCGGGATCGTGCATGAATTAAACTTACATCATACTGATATACAGCCTCTTTTAGTCGAAGATAATTATTAGGCCAATTTAATGGGTTTTTGGAGCCAATATCCAGATTTACATGCACTCCACCACTATTCGTTAATTCTTTGACCATCGACCCGCCGTTGGAAAGAACCACGGATTTCCAGCCAGAAGAAACAAGAGCCTTTGAAATCTCTATCGTTCCTCTTTCTACGCCGCCAGAATTCAATGCTGGAAGCACTTGCATAATCGTTGGAGGTTTGTCACCTATTGAAGGTTTAAAGAAATCAAAGTCAGTAGTAGTATCCCCAGAATTTAAAGCCTCATAGTATGAGTAATTTTGGTCGCTCACTATTCACTGTCCCTAGAAATCTACTCACGTGAAAGATTAATACGATGTCTAATATTGAATCTCAAACTAACACACCTGATCCATCGTACTTAGAAAAAACCGATGGTGCTAGGATTGCGTATCATAAATTAACCGGTAGAAGTCCAGGGATAATATTCTTTGGAGGATTTGCATCCGACATGACGGGGACAAAAGCCATGGCTGTAGAAAGCTATGCGCGTAATCGCGGCCAAGCCTTTTTGCGATTTGATTACCAGGGACACGGCCAATCGTCTGGAAAATTTTCTGATGGAACAATTGGCACTTGGTTATCCGACAGTCTTGCTGTCTTAGACGCACAAACGGAAGGCCCACAGATTTTGATTGGTTCGTCAATGGGAGGATGGCTCACTTTATTGACAGCGTTAAAGAGGCCGGAGCGAATAAAGGCCCTTATAGGAATTGCGTCTGCTCCAGATTTTACTGAAGACTTAATGTGGGCCAAGTTCGATGAGTTAACGAAGAATACTTTATTGAAAGACGGGATATACTATGAGCCTACTGAATATGATGAGCAACCTTATACAATTACTTTGTCCTTGATTGAGGACGGCAGAACCCATCTGGTCCTTCGGGATAGGTTAGGTATTAGTGTTCCTATTCGTCTTTTACATGGTATGTCTGATGCGGATGTGCCATATGAAGTTTCTCTTAAATTAGCCGAGCACGTTGTGTCTGATGATGTAGAAGTGATACTTTTAAAGGATGGTGACCATCGCCTGTCTACATCTAAAGATCTAATGATTTTAACGGCTCAAATTGAAAAACTTCTATGTACCAATCTCAAACCCGACTAGGAAATATTTTGTGGCGATGGCTTTTCTTAACCTGGTTTATATTGAACCCCGTCGCAGTTCACAGCTCTGAGTCTGAGCAATCGATCAAATACGATGCTTGTTTGACATTAGCAGAAACGAACCCCATAAAAGGGTATAAAAAGGGCCTCGAATGGCACGCGGCAAATGGGGGTGTAGCTGCGAGACATTGTATGGCAGTGTCTATATTGTTTGGCGGGGATAATTTAAATGGAGCCAGTCGTCTGGAAGCGTTAGAAAGAGATATTCCTAAAGAGAAGACTGTTTTGAGATCGCAAATTCTTGCTCAAGCTGGACAGGCGTTGCTAATGGAGGGATTGGTTGATCGAAGCAGTCAACTACTGACTAAAGCGATCAATCTAAATCCAGAAAACCCAGAGCTGTATCTCGACCGAGCAACTGTAAAAATAGACCAATTAAAGTTTATACAAGCCTTAAATGATCTGAATCAAGCAATAGCTTTGGATCCAAATTTTGGTGATGCCTATCTTTATCGTGCTTATGTGAAACGAGACATCAAAGATATAGCTGGGGCGGTAACGGATATAAAGCATGTCCTAAAACTGCTCCCAGGATTGCCTGTAGCTGTTTTGGAAAGAGGCTCATTGAAGGAGCTTATTGGGGACAAAAATGGTGCACGCAAAGACTGGGAAACAATTATCAAGCAAGCCCCTTCAAGTGAGGAAGCGAAAGCAGCACGTAAAAAAATTATTGGGCTAGACGAAAAAAATCTCATTATAAGATAAAAAAAGCGTCAATGTTAGTAACGGCTCCGCGCCGGAAAAGTAATACCCGTCATCACACTTATTGAATGCCCGACCAGAACTACAAAAATAACAAGTGCTACTATTTGTATTAATGTATATGGAATCAGGCTAACTTCTCCCAGTGGTCTTTTTTTCCTTTGATGAAAATTAGCTACTAAAAATATAATAATCGTTGCAAATAATGTTAAAATTAAAGCAGATGTATCCATCATTCCTCTGCGCAAAACCTTTTCGAGAATTTACATGTCAAGCGACAAGATAAAACTTCAGACAGCCGAAATTTGCAAATTAGACCTTATTGAAAAATGGTTGCTTGCGGCTCATGTGAAACGTTGGTGGTTTAAAGAGTGGGCGGATTCTATTTTTAATGAGTTTAATCATTCTGGAGTGATACCTAGAAAAAACAGTCTAGTTTATATCGTAACTTACGGAGAGAAGGAAGTTGGTTTAGTACATATTTATCCATCTATCACAGGAGAAACGGGTAGCCAAACCAACTTGGAATCTAGTCTTAGATATCTTATAGGAGAGAAAGAGTATTTAAATCAGAATTTAGGAAGTTTGGCTGTCAAAAAAGCAATTAGAGTGGTTTTCGAAAATAACGCAACTGAACGTATTGTTAGTGAACCACAAGCTGATAATTGGCCGGCAATTATTTCTCTGCAGCGCGCTGGATTTCGGAATCGCGGAAGAATTAAGAGGCCTGGATTTAACTTGGTTCAACTAACATTCTCCCGTCACCTGCTTTCCAAAAATTAGGGCATTAGAAAGATAGCGGTTGAAAATTTTTTAAATTATTTTGCCAAATTATCGAGTTTAGTTTTTATGGGATCGAAGCATTTGCTCCACGGTTCAAAAATATCCTTGGGAAAACTTTGCATGCTAGGAAAACTCGGAAATTTATTTGTTCCTAACGTGGTCCAGTTTGGTTGAAGGTGGGCAACCCATGTGGGCACCCCTAATCCACCACCAATCCAACTAACCGTGCTGCTGGGACAAATAATTAAATCGAGGGACGACGCAACGGCGCAAATACTTTCAAAATCATTCGACATATCAACGCTTTCTATAATGGTAATTTTGGATCTAATTGTTTTTGGCAACTGGTAAAGCTCTTTTTCCCAACCTTCACCGTATTGAAGGGGAATAAAATTACAATTTGGAGTTGATAATACGTTTATCCAATCTTCAAGTTTTGCATAGTGATATTTTCGGAAGCCATCGTGATATTTGCTTCGCCAACAAAAGCCAATTTTCAACCCTAACCCTATTTTTTTGATATATTCTTCCCATGATGCTTTGAGTTTTTTGTCAGGGACCAGATATGGTTTTTTTGCAGAAAATTTTTTCCAATCGGATCGAACGAACTGAAAGAGACTGCCTGCTTCTATTGAGAAATCAACTGGAGGTGTTTTAGGCACCCAGTTATATGATTGGGTCGGCTTAAATCTACTCCCAGTTCGCTCTGTAGCTCCGATAGTAGCGGTTGGGAATGACCGTTTATATAACTCTACCAGCCTTGGATCGCATTCGATAAAACATCTGTCACATTCTGCTATTATATCATTGAAACAACCGGCAAAAAATAATTCATCGCCGATACCCTCCTCGGCAGTGATCAGAAGACTTTTACCCTCCAAAGAAGATCCGCTCCACCGAGGAGGACGCTGCCTATGATCAATACGATCATCGAGCATCAGCCGAGCATCTCTCATTATCCAACCCTCAGTGATATTGCCTTTGGCCAGTAATTGAAGAGCTCTCCGACTCTGAAAGTGATGATTGTTGGGTTCTAATTCGATAGCAGTTTTAGAATATTCAAGAGAGGCACTCAGATTATTCTCTAGAAAAGACAATTCGGCTAATCCGCAAAATGCATTCCCGACATCTGACCGAATTATTATTGATAACTTAAAGAACCGTCTCGCAGATACAAAGTCCCCGTAATTCATATAGACAAAACCAATATTACTATATGGGCCGTTGTGGTGCGGAGCCAAAATGAGTGCTTTTTTGAATTCGGTACGTGCTTTTTCCCAATCTTCTAATGTCATATGTATTGCAGCTAATTTGTTCCGCGCCGACTCCTGAAGAGGTCCGATAGAGGTTGCCAGAAGGTATAATTCAAGGGCATCAATAATTTGGCCAATCTTATATTTAGCATCTGCCAGAAGCATTACTGAAGTAATATTCTTTGGTTCTAATTCGCATGCTTTTTCTAAAGCCATGATGCCTGATTTAAATTGATTTCTATCGACAAGAATAGAACCTAGTTTTATCAATGCTTTAGTATTAATACGATCTACTACTAAGGCTTTTCTGTAGTATGACTCGGCTTCTTTTTTTGAGCCTAAAGCCTCTAATATTTCTCCCAGATCGCAGAGAAATTCTGGTCGTTTTGCATCAATATCTATTGCCGTCTGCACCTGTTGGATTGCCGTTTGTAGTTTGCCTGACCTGAAGTTCGCCAGACCCATATAATAGAAAGCGTATTGATTTTGAGGCGCTGTTTTTAATATCTCCACGCATATTTTTATTGCTTCGTCAAAATGGTTTTGGTGAAGATAATTTTGTGCTAACTCGAGAAAGTGTTCCGTATCTGTGATTGGTGCACTCAATAGTTAATCCTCTAAGCTGTCTATCATCGAAAAGTCGAGGGGTTGGCCCCGTTTAATATTTTTTGCCGCGGATTTTCCCAATATATCTTTATAAAACTTTGGGCTTAGGCCGAGGTTCGGTCGGATGGAACGTATATTTCCGGAAGTTAGGGTGTCTCCAACTTTGATGTCAGATACAGCATATAGGCTTCTGCGTAATATGAGAGTGGATTTTTCGGATTTAGTTGGCCGATAGGTTGGTTCTCCCATCGCAAAATATGCTGTGTTGGTATCTTTGATGAGTTGCTTTAGTTCGTTTGGTTCTAGCGAGAAAGCATTGTCAATGGCTCCATTATGCCTTGATAATGTGAAATGTTTTTCTATGAGCACAGCTCCCTGAGCCACTGCAAGACTGGCGGCTAAACTCCCACTTGTATGGTCAGAAAGACCAACGGATGTTCTGTATCGCTCTGATAAATCTCTGATAGTCGTAAGATTTGATTCTTCAATAGGAGTGGGATAGGCACTAATACAATGTAACAATAAGATGTTTGTTGCTCCAGCATCTCGGGCAGCGCTTACAGCGTTCTCAATTTCTTCTACCGATGCCATCCCCGTTGAAATTATTATTGGTTTACCGGTCGTTGCACATGTTTCTATGAGGTTAATTTCCACTATCTCCGGTGAGGCTATCTTATAAGCAGGTGCTCCCAACTCCTCCAATAATTTTACTGCATCCTGGTCAAATGGACTGGAGAATATTGTTATGCCAATTTTGTTTGCGTGTTCGAATAATGGTTTATGCCATTCGATAGGCGTATGAGCTTTTTGATACAGATCGTACAGCTTCTGTCCCCGCCATAAACCGTCTTCCAGAATGAATTCTGGGCCATCATGATCAATGGTAATGGAGTCCGGGGTATAACTTTGTATTTTTACCGCATCTGCACCCGCCGATTTTGCTTCACTTATTAATTTGATCGCCCTGGTTAACTCTCCTCCATGGTTTCCCGAGATCTCTGCGACAATATACGGGGGCTGATCTGGACTAATTATTCTGCCATTAATATTAAACGAATGTTCCAAAACTCATCCTAACTCGAAATTACCACTTGGATATTCATGATACGGAAGTGTTCTCGGTTGAATAGATAATGTTATAGCATACACCTTATAAAGAGAAAGTGATTGGTATTTTTAAAATGGTCAGACGGAATACTCTGGTAATAAGAGTAGAAACTAACAACAAAATTGGTCTAGGCCATTTCATGCGATGCCGCGCGTTTGCTCAAGCTTGGGCCCGTCAAGGTGGGCATTCTATTTTCGTGATGGCTGACGCAAGTCAAATTATCTTAGAAAGGCTAGTGAGTGAAAATATTCAAGTCGAGTTGTTAGATAATATTGAAGACGAAATTGATCATATAAATAGAATCGGGGACCAAAATTCCGCTGAATGGCTCATTATTGATGGATATCAGTTTAGTGCTGAGTATATGAAAGCGCTTAAGCAAAGGCGCTGGAAGATACTACTAATAGATGATGGGGTCCCGCTTCTTCATTACCCTGTCGATATTATTTTAAATCAGAACCAATATGTCGATAAGAGTATTTATGCTGATAAAACTAACGCTAAACTATTGCTTGGTACCCAATATGCCGTGGTTCAAGAAGAATTTTTTCGCACGAGAAGCTGGCGTAGGGACTTCCCAAATATAGGCAGCAAACTATTGATAACATTTGGAGGTGCTGACCCTAATAATAATACTATGGGCATTATAAATAGTATTATTGAGAATTGCTCCGCTTTTTTATCGGAAATAGATACACGGATAATTATAGCAGGCACGAACAAACAAAAGCCTTCTATTGAAAATTTGGTCAAATATTTAAAGAATATCCAAGTCTTCAGTGATGTGCAAAATATGGCAGATCACATTCGGTGGTGTGACATACTTGTATCGAGTGCGGGCTACACCGTTATCGAGGCGTCGTTGCACCAAACACCTATGATCCTAATCCCTAATTCAAGTAATGAAAAACAGCTGGCGTCCAAAATGAATGAGATTGGTGCCAGTATTGTTTTTATGGAGCTGCAAGAGCCAAATTGTCATTTAATAGTCAATTTAATCTGTAAGCTTTTAAAAGATGGCGACAAACGAAAGCAACTCGGTAAAGCGGCAGGTCGGCTTGTCGATGGCAATGGAACCAGTAGAGTAATAGATGAGATATTAAATTTAAGTAAATAAGTGGTTGACCATTAATTTAAAGATGGCCAGTCTGAGTACGTGGTTATCAAACGAAAGTATGGAGTTCCAATGCGTTTTGGTTGGCTGAGTCTATCATTATCACCGTCATTACAGGAAGATAATTCTCGAATACATCAAACTATTCAACAGGTGCAAGAAGCAGAAGCACTGGGGTTCAAAGATGTTTGGCTGACTGAGCACTATTTCACAGGCGAAAGCGTTTACAACGATGCTATTGTGTTTGCGTCTGCGTTAGCTATGAAGACAGAAACAATCCGGTTAGGGTTTGCAGTCGTTCAGATGCCATTTCACCACCCAGTGCGATTAGCAACACAATTAGCATTACTCGACAATTTATCAAATGGCAGGATTGATGTAGGTGTTGGAAAGGGCACTGTATTCAATGAATATGAATTCATAGGATATGGACTTCGGAGCTCCGATAGCAGAAAACGTACACAAGAAAGCCTAGAAATCCTTGAGAAAGCATGGCTCAATAAACCTCTTCGATATCGAGGTGAATTTTATGATATTGATGTGCCCGCGATTAGGCCAGCGCCAGTTCAGCAGCCGGGACCTCCAATTTGGAGAAGCGTTATTTCAGCCGAGTCTTTTCAGGAATGTGGCCGTTTAGGAATTCCGATACTTACCTCTCGTCTCCCCGTGAGTTCTATTGCCTCTAGATGGAAACTTTATAAAGAGGGATTGCATGAAGGCGGGCATGATGAAAAAGTTCAGCAGCAACTTTTAGAAAAAAATGCGCTTTGGAGAAACGTATATGTATCAGATTCTGATAACCAGGCAGAAGACGAGTTAAATGAAATGCTTATTAAAACCCGCCAACATATGATGGAGGTTCGTGAAGAATTAAACCCGGAGGATTTTACTATTAATCCCGAAACGCTTAACGATTGGACAGACCCCAAAGTTAGTCATCAACAAGGTGCCGCAATGGCAATTGAAACAGGGTCTATTTTCGGTTCTCCTAAAAAAGTTAAAGAACAAGTTGCAGAACTTCGGGATGCGGGGGTAAACCATTTACTATGTCAGACCGGTTTTGGTGCCATGAAGAATGATAGTAATCTTACGTCAATGCGTCTTTTTGGTAATGAAGTGATGCCAAGTTTTTCCTAATCACCTAACCGTGTTGTGGTTTTGGGAGTAAGGTTTTGAATATAATAGCCATCGTACAGGCGCGGATGGCATCCACCCGTTTGCCTGGTAAAGTCCTGTTGAAAGTCTTAAATCGGCCAATTTTATCAATCCAATTGCAACGTATCCGGCAAGTTCGTCAGATTGCGAAAATTGTTATTGCGACAACAACAAACTCGATAGATGACCCAATAGAAGAGTTAGGTGTTGTTGAGAATATACCAGTTTTTAGAGGGGATGAGGACGACGTCCTAGGACGGTTTCAAGGAGCAGCCGAAAAATTTGATGCAGATGCGATCGTCAGACTAACTGGGGATTGCCCGTTAATTGACCCAGAAATTGTTGATCATTTAATCAATATTTTTAAAAAAAAGGATTCGAAATTGCGAGTTGTGACAAATGCAATTCCTAGAAGTTATCCAGCTGGACTTGATGCGGAGTGCTTTGATAGAGAGGCGCTAGAGCTAGCGGTTGCTGAAACGATTGACCCTTATGACCGTGAGCATGTGACACCTTATTTTTATAAAAACCCCAATCGTTTTAGTGTTGAGAGTGTCGTCTGCGATGACAATCTGTCTGCTGAGAGATGGACTTTAGATGAGACAAGTGATTTCGACCTCATAAAAAAAATTATAGAGGACCTTTACTCAGTAGATCCCTTTTTCCGTATGAAAGATATATTGGATTACTTAGATTCTAATCCCGATTTTCGTGACTTAAACAATTTTATTCAAGAAACGCCTCGCATTATCGAAGATCGTGTTTTTGGAGCTACACAAAAATGACAAAAAGAGTCATTTCCGAACAGGAAAAATTTTGGATGGGTGATTTTGGTGCTCAGTATAATGATCGCAATATAGGTAGCGATTTAATAAAAGGCAGAGAGCACATTTTTAGGTCTGCTTTAAGAACTGTTGGCGGTATCAAAAATGCTATCGAGTTTGGTGCAAATATTGGCTTGAACATTCATGCTTTGAAGAATTTGTACCCGGAAATTAATTTATCGGCTATTGAAATTAATAAAGAGGCTGTAGACCGGTTATTGGAAATTGATGATTTGATAGTCCACCAAGGATCTGTAGTAGATATTAATACAAGAAAATTATACGACTTGGTATTCAGTGTTGGCGTACTGATCCATATTAATCCAAATGATTTAGAAAACGTTTATCAGAACATATACTTTTCAAGCAGCCGGTATATCCTTATTGCTGAATATTATAGCCCTAAGCCGACAAGTGTTCCTTATCGCGGTTATGAAAACAAACTATTTAAAAGAGATTTTGCTGGAGAATTACTTGATAAATATGTCGACTTGAAGCTAATAGATTATGGGTTTTGTTATCACCGAGACCCAAAAGTACCATTAGACGATATAACTTGGTTTTTGTTAGAAAAAGTTTAACGGAGGCTGACTATGCTTAGCGAGACCCAAATCGAACAATACTTCCAAGATGGTTACGTAATACCAGATTATAGGATCCCTGAAGAAACTATAATAGCCATACAAGACCGGCACAATGAGCTATTAGTCTCTCATCCAGAGTTCAGAGATTACTGTCCAGCCATTTTACAATATGATGAAGACTTTGCTGACTTTTGCCGTAATAAAGAAATTCTTGATATGGTAGAACAATTAATCGGGCCGGATATAGCGCTTTGGAATTCAAGTTTTTTTGCCAAACCTGCAGGTAACGGGAAAGCAACTCCCTGGCATCAGGACGGCGAATATTGGCCAATAAGACCACTTGCAACTTGCACAGTCTGGGTGGCTGTGGATGATGCTACTAGGGAAAATGGTTGTCTCAGAATTATTAAAGGCTCACATAAAGAGAAAAGGCTATTTGAACATAAAACAAACCCTAGTACCGATCTGACGCTAAACCAGGAATTACTGACCACTGAGTTTGATGAGAGTAAGGCCGTAGACCTCGTTTTAGAAAGAGGGCAAATATCACTTCATGACGTATTCCTTGCGCATGGTTCTGAGCCTAACACATCCAGTAAGTCTAGGAGGGGGATGACTATGCGCTTTATGCCGATGACCAGTATATTTGATCATCAACTTGCGAGAGAGCAATATAAAAACATGCATGTGCCAGACCATTCTGAACGCAAGATTTTTCACATGCGTGGCATTGACCGGTCTGGGAAAAATAATTTGGCATTCAAATAAATAGTATTTTTATTAAACTATTCCCATGGTTTCTTATAGCGCCGGTAGGTAAAGCGATCGGACAAATCTAAAGAATGTATTAAAGTGCACTTGAATACATTCATTTTAGTATTCTTTGATATAATAAACCTTGCTTCCTGCTATCGGGGTTGCAAACGAATTCCACCGTCTAATCGTATGGTTTCGCCATTTATCATGACGTTGTCGATAATGCTCATTGCCAATTTCGCATATTCTGCTGGGGTGCCAAAACGCGATGGAAACGGGATAGTAGCGGCTAAGCTGTCCTGAACATCTTGTGGCATGCCGAGTAGCATTGGCGTTGCGAATAGACCAGGTGCTATTGTATTAACCCTAATCCCATATCGAGCAAATTCGCGAGCGCATATGATTGTCAAGGAGTGAACACCTCCTTTAGATGCGCCATATGCTGCTTGACCAAGTTGCCCTTCAAAAGCAGCTACCGAAGCAGTTGAAATTATGACCCCCCTTTCATTATCCTCTAAAGTGGGAAGTTCCATGATATCGGCGGCTGCTAACCTTATTAAATTAAATGTCCCGATTAAGTTTACTTCGATAACCTGACGAAAATTATCCAGGGGCATAGCACCATTTTTGCCAACAATCTTTTCTGCAGGGGCGATACCAGCGCAATTTACGAGTATACGCGCGGGGCCATGTTTTGATCGCGCTGTTTCTAGTGCATCTACACCGGAGGCTTCGTCGGAGACATCGCATTCTATGGCTATACCACCAATTTCTTGTGCTATAGAGATAGCATTTCCTATATTACTATCCAATAAAGCAACTTTCGCTCCCGCGGAGGCTAAAGCCCGCGCTGTTCCGGCTCCCAAGCCGCCGCCCCCACCGGTAATTAAAACAGCTTGTCCTTCAATTTTCATTGAGAACCTCCATTCAAAAATTTTTATGTAGTTTCATTGGATTCCTTTTAAATTTCTACTAGAAGTCTAAAAAGTTTGAAAATTATTTTGAAAAAATGTAACTGACTTTACTGAGGACTTCTATGCCTAGTAGCTCTATACCGTTACCTGCAAAAATATTTGGTTTTAGTGGTTTGGCTCCTTTTTTAATTTTGACTCTTTCTGCTTGGATATTTCCAGACCCTTATAGACTCTTAGTGTTTGATATACTGGTTCATTATGCTGCGGTCATTTTAAGTTTTGTTGGTGCTGTTTATTGGGGGCTTGCTTTGTGTAATTTCAATAACAGATCTAAGTCCGAGAAACAAATGTGGATTATGTTTGGCTGGAGCGTAATACCTGCTCTTATAGCATGGATAGCCACTCAGATGGTTTTATCGGCTGCGCTTTTAGTACTCATACTAGGGTTTGTTGCTGCATTTATTTTTGATCTTTGGTCAGAGAAAAGAAAAGAGATTCCAGTTTGGTATCTAAAACTTAGAAAGAGCTTAACGTTAGTTGTGGTAATTACATTAAGCTCCGCATTGTTTCAGAATATGATTGCATAGTTTATTTTTTTATAGCCCTCCAACCAATATCCCGACGGAAAAAGCCCTCAGGCCAATACACTTTATCGACGGCGAGATAAGCATTGCGTTGTGCTAATGATATGTCTGCTCCGAGTGCTGTGACACCCAAAACGCGTCCCCCATCTGCTATAATTTGACCTTCACTTGAGCGCGTTGTTCCTGCATGGAATATTTTTATATTGTCATTATCTTTTAATGTATCAATACCCGTAATTACGGATCCCTTTTTATAGTTTCCCGGATACCCTTTTGCCGCCATTACGACACAAACTGCCGACGCGCTATCCCATCTCAGGTCGAAACTAGAAAGCTGACCATCGACACAAGCCATCAACGCGGGCAGTAAATCACTTTTAAGCCTAAGAATTAGAACCTGTGTTTCGGGATCTCCAAAACGGGCGTTATATTCAATTAATTTTGGCCCGTTTGGGGTAATCATTAAACCGGCATATAAAACGCCTTTATATGGATTCCCCTCCTCTGCCATGCCTTTTATGGTTGGTTGGATAAATTGCTCCATAATCGTTTGAGTTAATCTCTGGTCAATCACTGGGGCGGGCGAGTATGTCCCCATTCCGCCTGTGTTTGGTCCTATATCGCCCTCACCAACGGCTTTATGGTCTTGAGCTGTGGCAAGTGGTACTGCAGTTTTTCCATCAACTAATACATGAAAGCTGGCCTCTTCCCCAATCAGAAATTCTTCAATTACCACTTCATTTCCAGCCAACCCAAAGGCTTGATCTCTCAGAGCAGCAATAACAGCCTTTTCGGCCTCGGCTTCAGTATGTGCAACAGTTACGCCCTTGCCGGCTGCTAATCCGTCGGCTTTGATTACTATTGGAGCTCCCTGATGTCGAATATACGAAATGGCTTCATCGCAGGAGGTAAATCTAGCGTAGGCTGCCGTAGGGATATTGTGACGTGTGCAGAATTCTTTTGTAAAACTTTTAGACCCTTCCAATTGGGCGGCTGCAGCTGAAGGTCCAAAAGCTTTTATTCCAGCTGAACTCAAATTGTCAACTAAACCGTTAACAAGTGGCCCTTCGGGACCAACCACCACAAGATCGATCGATTGGTCGATGGAGAACTGGGTGATTTCTTGAATGTTATCGACATTTAAGGGTACGCAGATAGCATCTTCTTCGATGCCAGCATTTCCTGGAGCGCAATATAATGTATCACAAAGTGGCGAGGCAGAGATAGCCCAGCAAAGCGCGTGCTCTCTCGCACCTGATCCAACTACGAGAATTTTCATTTTTTTACTCCAAGTTCTTTCGAATTGATGTTTTCTAGATTAGATTGTTGTTATGGAGGATAAACTAGATCAACTTAACGATAACTTACCAGAGATATCTGTTAGTGAGTTGTCAAATCAAGTTAAATTCACTGTTGAGACTGCTTTTGGTCGTGTGAGAGTGCGTGGCGAAATCTCCCGTCCAAAGAGAGCCGCATCAGGACATCTTTATTTTACGCTTAAAGACGATAGGTCTGTCATAGACGGTGTTTGTTGGAAGGGTAATGCGCAGCGTCTAACTGTTCAACCGGAAGAGGGCATGGACGTAATTTGCACAGGGAAAATTACCACCTATCCTATGCAGTCTAAGTATCAGATGGTAATTGAGAAAATAGAATTAGCTGGCGAGGGGGCCTTATTAAAGCTCTTGGAAGAGCGACGAAAAAAATTGGCTGATGAGGGCTTGTTTGACCGAGACAAGAAACAAGCACTTCCAAAGTTTCCAAAAATAATAGGTGTAGTGACTTCGCCTACGGGGTCCGTAATAAGAGATATTATCCACCGAATCGAAGATAGGTTTCCGTTGCGTGTAATTATTTGGCCTGTTTTGGTTCAAGGAAATAAAGCTTCGGAGCAGATTGCTAAAGGAATAGAAGGATTCGAAAAATTAAAGGAAATGGATCCAGCGTTGCGTCCAGATGTTTTAATTGTGGCACGTGGGGGGGGGAGCTTGGAGGACCTCTGGCCATTCAATGAAGAGAATGTCGTGCGTGCAGTTTTTAATAGTACTATACCTCTAATATCAGCCATAGGACATGAGACGGATACGACGTTAATTGATTTTGTGGCGGACGTCAGAGCCCCTACCCCGACTGCGGCAGCAGAATTAGCAGTGCCTGTTAGATCGGATCTTTTGTCTAGGGTGATCGAAAATGAAAGACGTCTAATAAGCTCAATCAACAGATCATTGAGCAATTTTAAATTAAAACTAGAAGGTTTTTCGCGGGGGCTTGGCGATCCAGATAGAATTATCGAGGAACGAGCGCAGAGATTTGATTATTCTGAGCGCCGCCTTTTCCCTCAGATTAAAATATTTCTGGATGGGAAAGAACACTTAGTTGACCAGATATCCAGTAGACTACCTGCGCCTGAATTACAAATAGAGAGAAAGGTCAGTCATTTAAACATACAAAAAGAAAGATTGGAAAATTTTAGTCATCGCCAATTTGAAACGATTAAAACTGAGTATGACCATATATCGAATAAGTTCCATGCCAAATATATCAGCCAAAAACTTGAAAAATATTACTTGGACCTTAGCCATCTGGTCGAACGCAAGGAACAAGCCTTGGTGAGATTACTGGAAAACTATACTATACAGCTTACCAATACAGATCGTTTATTAGAAGCAAGTTCATTTCAAAGAACTCTTGATAGAGGATTTGTATTAGTTCGGGATGAGAACGATATTCCAGTTTTTGAATCCAATCGCTTGCACAATGGTCAGTTAATTGAATTATCTTTTCAAGACGGTTCATCCACTGCCCGCGTTATTAAGGAAGTAGCCGAAAAGCGACGGCGAAAGCAACAGTCAGGTAATCAGCAAGAGTCTCTTTTTTGATGCAGATATTCGTCATTTTTATTAGCCTTATTTTTATTTCACCATTAGCTGCAGAAACTATTCTAGAGGGTAATTTCACACAGGGTGGTTTGGTTTATGGCAAGACCAAGCCTGGAAATATAATAAAATTAGAGAAACGTAAGTTGCGCGTCTCGTCTAGTGGATCGTTTGTGTTTGGGTTTTCTCGTGATGCCAAAAGACGATTACAATTAGTGATTGATATGCCGAATGGATTATCTGAGGCGCGTACTATTAACGTGGAGCCGAGAAAGTATAGTGTGGAGCGTATAGATGGGCTGCCCAATAAGATGATTAGTCCGCCGAAAAAAGTTCTGGAGCGAATAATTATTGAAAATAAGAAAATCAAAAAAGTTAGAATGCGCGACAGCAACTTTTCGTTTTGGAAGTCAGGATTTGTGTGGCCAGCTAAAGGCCGAATTTCTGGAGTTTATGGTTCGCAGAGGATATTAAATGGTAGGCCCAAACAACCTCATTATGGAATTGATATAGCAGCGCCAACAGGAAGTTTGGTGGTAGCCCCTACAAGTGGCGTTATTGCGTTGGCGGAACCTGATTTATATTATTCTGGAGGCACCATAATTTTAGATCACGGTCACGGGCTGACTTCAGCTTTTCTTCATATGGACAAGTTATTTGTTGTGGTGGGTGATGTAGTATCTCAATCTCAGCCAATTGGAACAATTGGTTCCACGGGAAGATCGACAGGCCCACACCTCGATTGGAGGATTAACTGGTTTGAGAAACGCATTGATCCTAGCCTATTATTTGAGTAGTCATCCTATAAGAAAATAATATTATTTTCCCCACCGTCTATGTAACCAAAGCCATTGACTGGGCGTATCCCGTATCCAATTTTCAATGATTTGATTAGCGGTCAGCATTATCAATTCAGTGTCCTTCACGGTATCTCCAGAGTTAGGGAGTTGAATAGGAGGGTAAAATGTAACTCGAAAGGTTGCGCCAGCGATACGTTCTACTCGTGCTGGTATTATCGGACATCTGTGTCTGAGTGCAAATGCCGCAAGAGCTGTTGTTGTTTTAGCTGGGCGTCCAAAGAAAGGTATAGCTAGACCCTCATTCAGTTTTTGATCGATCATAATTGCTAAGTGGCCGCCATCCTTTAGCACGCGAGCCATTTTAATAGCTCCTTCACGGCTCTTCGGGATCAGGTATGGACTGAGCCTACTATGAGCTTTCCTTAAAACTTTTTCTGCTAGTGGAGAATTGAGTGCGCGGTAAACAAAATTCATACTAAGTCCATTTGGCTCAGCTAACATTGGAAGTAATTCCCAGTTTCCGAGATGCGCAGAGAAAACAATGCCAGGAAGTCCATCGTCTCGCATCGTTTCGATATGTTCAACGCCAATGACTTCTACGCGTTTATCATTACCGCTGACATCTAGATTTTGGATATGTGGATATTCGCCAATAATACGACCACAGTTTTCCCACATATCTCTTAAAACTACTTTAATCTTGCTTTCTGTCCACTCTGGGAAACAATTACTTATATTAATTCGCGCCCGATTACTAACTGACAGATGTGGTCCTAAATTCCGTGCTATAATACCCATTAGTCCGGATGCGATGTCGATTGGTAATAATTTGAGCGTATTAACAACAACCCAAGCGAGGACCCCTTCGAGTGGCCAAGTGAAAAACCTCTTGAACCATTTCGTATTTGAATACAGAGATTTACTCTTATTGATCATTTCAAATAAGTGAATCTAAGAGTTGCTGAATTTCACTATCATCATCCCATACAACGGTTATTCCTATGGGTTGGCATAGATGCGCTACGCTTTTGGGTACTCTTTTCATATCTTTGAATGTTGTCACTAAAATTGCATCAACCTCGGTGGCTTTTTCGTAGAGCTCACGAATTTCACTTTCGCTAAAGCGATAATGATCAGGGAAAGGAACAAAGTCTATAATATTTAAGTCTATTTTTTCAAGCGTTTCACGGAATTTGGTTGGTCTACCTATACCTGCAAATCCGATCACGTTGTTGTTCGACAATCTCATGTCTATTTCGTCAGGGACAAGTGACGCCCGTAGTACTAGTTTGTCATTTGGTAAAAGTTCTACTAATGAGGGATTAACTTCACCAACTAGTACAATAATATCAGCTCTTTTTAATCCCGAATATATCGGCTCCCGCAAAGGCCCCGCAGGTATCATACGGCCATTTCCAAAACCATAAGGACCGTCGATTATCACGAAAGACATAGTTTTAACCAAACTTGTATTTTGAAAACCATCATCCATAATAACGATTTCGACACCTGCATTTTTAGCTGCGATAGCGCCTGCTGTTCTATTTCTGGAGACCCAGGTAGACCCTACTTCAGATAAAATAAGCGCTTCATCGCCTACTTCGTAGCTACTGTGTTCATCAGGGTTGACTTGAATTGGGCCTGCCTTGATGCCCCCATAGCCACGCGTGAGAAAACCGATATTATGTTTAGAGTTTAATTTTTGTCCTATCGATAACGCAATTGGTGTTTTACCGGCACCACCACTTACGATATTTCCTATACACAGGACCGGTATATCGATATTCGTCTTGGATCGGAGAGATCGTTCCAAAAAACTGAGAAATTTATATAGCTGTGCAAGCGGTTCGAGGAGTTTTGGGATGAAGCCATCAGCATGCCAAAAACTGGGTGTCTTCATTTCTTCACTCCTTATCTTAGGCTCTTGATAAAAGGAGTTATTGAATCAAAGACACTTTCCAATATAGCGTTACCACTTTCCGCATATTCCTTGGCATTATTAGACAACATAGTTGCCAATTCATCATCATTGAAAAGGTCTTCTAACAATTTAGCGAGACTTCCATTTGTATCCATTTGAAGAGCTGCTTTCGAACGTATCATTTCATCTGCTATTTCTTGGTTCTTTGCCATTAGAGGGCCAAAAAAAATAGAACAATTAAAATGAGCGGGTTCTATGGGATTATGCCCTCCAACGGGAACTAACGACCCTGCGACAAAAACAAATGGAGCTATATCAAAAAAAATAGACATTTCTCCCAAAGTATCGGCAACGTAAAGGTTGGTTTCCAGAGTTATCTCTTCATTTGAGGCCCTACGAGATACACAAAGACCATTTGCTTCCCCAAGTCGCTGAATGCTGGGTCCTCGCTTTGGGTGTCTTGGTACAATTATGGTTAACAAATCTGGAAACTGATGCTGTAGTAGCCTCTGTGTTCTAATTACCGTTAGATCTTCGCCTTCATGCGTACTTGCAGCAAGCCATATTTTTCGACCCCCGACCTGTTTGGATATTTCTGCGACCGATTTTTTGTTTAAAGACAATTTGGCTGCAGATCGTTTTAAGTTTCCTCCAACCTCGACATTAGGGGCCCCAAGATTTATGAAGCGTTGTGCTTGCTCAGGATTGGTAGCAATTACAAGGTCTAAATTCTCAAATATTGAACGGGACATTTTTTTGGTCCACTGCCATCTAGAGTATGAGCGTTTAGAAAGTCTAGCATTAACTATGATTATAGGGATATTGCGATTGTTTATTTGTTGGATTTGTGTCGGCCAAAATTCTGATTCCATTATTAGAACCAAATCTGGACTCCAATGATTGAGAAAGGTTTGAACCCATGCAGATCGGTCCAGAGGTGCAAACTGATGAATAACACTTTTAGGTAAACGAGCAGTTAATAGTTTAGCGGAGGTTAGGGTGCCTGTGGTTAGAAGAATTGTCATTGACGATTTCATTTTCGTCAGCTTTTGGATTAATACGAGGGCGGCTATGCTCTCTCCGACGCTAGCTGCGTGGAGCCATATGAGTTCTCCTGGAGGTCGGGCTACCTGAGCTTTACCCCTTCTTTCGTTAACTCGCGTCGGGTCTTCTTTTCCTAACCATACACGAATTAAAAGTATCAGTTCTATCACGGGTGTCCCGATTGTCATTATAGTTCTGTAGAGAAACCGCATCATGAAACGTCTTCACTCTCCTCAGGAGGTATCACCGAGGCAGGTTGGATTGGTTTGTGCTTGAAAAATAATTCGCTCGCCTCACTGACGTTATTGAGCTCTTCCTCTACCTTGGCCCGCCAATACTCTTCCTGATTTTTAGAAAGTGTTTTTGAAATAAAGATAGGTTTTCCAAAAATAAAAACGCCTTTAGTAAAGGGATGGGCTAGGATCATACTGTCCCATGTTTTCAGCAATATTCTTTTTTCTGTATTCCAGGCAACGGGAATAATAGGAATATTACTAAGCCGAGCTGCTGTTATGGTACCCATAGCTAATCTCATTCTTGGTCCTCTAGGTCCGTCTGGAGTAATACCGATTGAATGACCATTACGAAGCTCTCTTAAAAGTTTTCTGAGACCGTCAGAACCACCTTTATTAGATGACCCAGCAACCGTCTTATATCCAAGATGGCCAATGGCACGACCAATCAATAAACCGTCCCTATGTGATGACCGCAGCAAAGTTATGTTCTGGGAGTTGCCCCAGCCTGCGGTCATCGATAATATTCGGTTATGCCAGAAAATTAAAATTATTGGTTTATTGTCATCTAATAACTTTTTCGTGGCAAAAGGTATATTTTTATTCCAACGAATTGAATGGGCTAACAATCTAATTAGAAATGCTATTAACCAGCTTCCTATTTTTTGAATTGATTTATTGTGCCTCAGTAATTTCCACATCCTAGAACATTAACTCTTTTTGTTCTCATTATCGAAAGACATCTTATGATTAATTTTAACAAATTGTATCTGATACAGTTTTGCATAAGCGCCGTTAAGTTCTAGTAATTCATCATGGTTCCCTGATTCAGCTATACGCCCATCGTCAATAACGTGTATTAAATCTGCCGATTGAATTGTTGATAGTCTGTGGGCAACTACTATAGTCGTTCTGTTTTGCATCAAGTTTGACAAGGCCTCTTGAACCGCTCTTTCAGACTTGGAGTCCAATGATGATGTGGCCTCATCTAGAAGAAGAATAGGCGCATTTTTTAACATGGCTCTGGCGATTGCAATTCGCTGACG
>TARA_B100001057_G_scaffold239598_1_pt1 | contig 22261 bp, 19 predicted proteins | sample TARA_B100001057 | Tara Oceans TARA_B100001057 (sample SAMEA2621839) | marine metagenome | biome: marine biome (ENVO:00000447); feature: surface water layer (ENVO:00002042); material: "saline water (ENVO:00002010), including plankton (ENVO:xxxxxxxx)" | depth 5 m
TAGCAGCCTCGGTAGCAGCCTCGGTAGCAGCCTCGGTAGCAGCCTCGACAGGAAGCCCTTGAAGGGCTTTCTTCAAGGCCTCATCACGAGGATTTAATTCAAGCCCCCCCTCCGTTGAACCGGCGCCCTCAAGGTCAACGTCTGAAACAGGTGGAGCCGCCGTCGCGTCTACTCCAGGAACAGGTGCTCCCTCGATGCCTCTCTCGTAGTTCCGCTGCGCGATCAGAATGGACAGAACTAACGCAATCAGCAGGAACGCAGTTCCGAAATAGGCCGTCCCCTTCTGGAGCACATCGGTGGTCTTCGCCCCGAACATTTGATCTGTCATGCCCGATCCGAAAGCCGCACCCAGACCTTCCTGCTTAGGGCGCTGCATGAGAACCACCAGAATGAGCAGGGCGCTCACCACCACAAAAGCAACGAGCAAAAGGTTGATCAGGATATTCATGAGAACCGAAAAATGAGGGGCGGGACTATGGTTGCGCTTTCCCAGCTTGTAAAGCAAGTTCGGACTCCTGTCCTTTTCATCCATTAAAATACTAACAATCAACTGGTTGCAACTCCTCCGACGCCGTCCACAGTAAGGCCCCAGAGCAGGCAGATCGTAGGTTTTTCAGCAGACCTCCCAATGAAGACGGCGTCATGAGGCCCTGCCCTGTTAGAACGAGCCCTCAGCACGGGCTCGAGAACTTACTCCATCAGGGGTAGACTATGTGAAACATTTATTTTTAGTGACTATCAGGGTTCTGTATATAGCCCCCTGATCCAGCGAAGGTGTTCTTTCCACTCAAAACAAAACAACCGACGGAATCCTCCCTCCCGCAAGTGGTGCGCAGGGCCTCTTGCCTCCGCTGTAGAACAGAGGTCGCGGAATCCGCAAAAGCCTGCGGGACCTGCGGATTCAGCCTTTCGCTCTGCGAGGCCATATTCCCCTTCGAGGCACCTCCTCTTTCCCTCGTCATAGACCCCTCCCGGGTAGTTCCCCCCGGAATAGAAAAACACCTTGCGCGCCCTTATAAGGCCCTGCGCAAACGCATTCCTCAGGTCGACATCTGCTTTTGCTTCGTTCAGTTACAGCATGGTTACTCGGTCGAGGAATTTGCCTTCTGGCTCTTCAACACCGCGCCGGGTGCAGACCAATCACGAGCATGGAACTTGCTCGTCACTGTTGACCTCCTATCAGGGCAGCTAAGCCTTACCTCTGGCTACGCCTTGGAGCCCTTCCTCGTCCCTGAGTCGTGGGAGGCCTCCCTTCAGGAACTCGCCGCCTGCCTGGGAGACGGCCAATGGAACGAGGGACTGGCCGGGTTCCTTCGTGATAGCCGGGATCTCCTTTCCTCCGCCTGCTACGTCGCCCGGAGGCATGCCCAAGCCCACCAGGACGCCCAATCCGAAGCCCCCAGAATATCGGAAGGTTCCCAGTATGTAACCTCTCCTGTGCGGCCCTCTTGCATACCCCCGGAGCAAAAGGAACATCATCAACCTACAAAAGAGCCCATTACCACTGGACCCTGACCTGATGCTCAAACTCCTCCCGATCATATGGGCTCTTCTCCTCCCGGGAATGGCAAAAAGCCAGGGCGTCGAATTCCCTGCTCCTCCAGATGGACAGGTGTTCGACCCTACTGGCTGGCTGGGTGCGGACCGTATTATTCGCTTGGAGAATGAGCTCAGTCGCTATCAGAAAAATCATCAGGTCGACGTATTCGTTGTCCTGTGGAGCAGAAGCCTCCCCCCCCGCACTACTTTGGAAGAGTTGGCCGTGCGCCTCGGAGAAACGTGGTCCCGGCAGCCTCTCTGGGCGGTCGTTCTGCACCTCCCTGAGTCCCTTCGCCGGCCTGTAGTAGTCAGCCGGAATACTTCCGGTCGGCTCCCTGGGGAACAATTCATCGATGACGCGCGCCAGAGCGCGGTATCCCGGGGAATGAAAGAGCCACATACGCGGGCCCGGATAGAATCTCTTGCCCTTGAAACAGGCGAGGAGCTGATCTTCTGTAAGAACCGGGCGCTCCTTGAACAGACTACATCAACTACTGGCGATTCCAAGACTCTACCCCAAGGCGAACAACTCCATCGACCCCTGCTTCCTCCGGCCATGGTTCTAATTTTTCTAGCCCTCCTACTGATCGTCATTCTACGCCGTTTCCGTCAGCGATCCGCATCCCTGACGTTTCCAGCAAGAACGTGGCGCCGTCGACTCAACGCCAGCTGGGGTGGGGCCAATCAGATTACTGTTTCTATCCCTCCAAGGTCTCCATGAAAGCTTTTGGCTTTAACTCCCTTTTGTCGGGTTTCCTGCTGGGAGGAACCCTGATGATATATGTTGGCTGCGAGGAGAAGAGCGCGTCTAACGAGCAGGAAGCGGTTCCTTTCCAGACAATTGTGGCTGGGGAGATTCCTTACTTCAGCCCCCTGCCGGGTGAAGTCTGGAAATACAGAGTTGAAAAAGCAATTCCCCTTGGGTTTCCCCTCTCTCCAGCAGATGCCCGCCGCCACACCAAATCTACCGACGCCGCCCAACTCATCACCTTTGAGCAAACGCGCAGATGCAATGGAAAGCGGAAATTCCAGAGCATTACGCCAGCATTGACTACCATCGCCATTCTAGAAGAGGGCAAGCTACTCGGCGAAGAGCTCTACGAAATTCAAATGGACGGGTTTCTCAGCTGGGGCTGGATCCCCGATGACCTGAAAGCCGGGGAGGCACAGTTGCTTAACAAAGGAGTCCCCCTCGCCAAGGCGTCCATGCGTCCGGGAGAAAGCTGGGAAAGCAACGGACGGGAACCAGGAACCCCCTTTCTCTTTAAAGTCATCGAAAGAGAAGATCTTACCGTTCCCGCAGGAACTTTTCGATCTACTCGAATCCAGATTACTCACAAAAGCAGCTCCTACAACCCTGTGACGGGAGAAGAGGAGGCTACCTCTCTCAAGCGGAGCTTATGGCTCGCGAGAGACGTCGGCATCCTCAAGGAGGAAACCGTCTATTACACTGGCAGCGCCGTCACGGTGAAACAAACTTCCGAATTGGTGAAATGGGTGTTGCCCGAACATCGCAATTCCGAGGTAGCCGTACCTGCCAATCCATGACAGGGAGCCCCCACTGCTATTGCGGCCACGCTTTCAGGGGGCCATGGTTGCCAGATCCAATCCGAAAAGACTCCTTCACCCCGCCACTAGCCACTAGCCACTAGCTCGGAGAATATTGTTATCCTCATCAAGGACCAGCTTTCTGGCCTCAACTGGCTTCTCACATAAGCTAAATGCCATAATGGTTACCAATTCTCCTCGGCCGATCAAATGGGCTGCTCCTCCATTTACGATAATCTTGCCGGTGCCCCGCGGACCCACCTGCACGTAAGTTTCCAACCGCGCTCCAGTCGTAATCGATGCCACCAAAACCTTCTCCCCGGAAACCAATCTAGCCTCCTCTACCAAGTCAGCAGGAATTTCAATACTTCCCTCATACTCCACGGAAGCCTCAGAAACCACCGCACGGTGGAGCTTGGATGTCAAAAGCTGCCTCAGCATTGCTGGAAGGAAACTGGCTCTGCCTCTAAGGTCAAGACACGAAAATCCGCGTGCATCCAAACTCTTTTTGCAGCACCCTGCTATAACAACTCCCGATCATGCCTTTTCGTATTCTCCTGATTCTGGCCTTCGTGTTCCCGGGGCTCCTCCTCGCAGAGGACGCCCAGGGCCCTGCGCCTCCGTCAAAGCAAGTCCTGATGAAGGCCCTCCAATGGATGCAATCCAGCATCCCGGAGCGGAGGCAAGCGGCCTACCGCAGCGTACACTTGCTCGGCAAGGAGGCCGTTCCGGCATTCAGAAAGGCTCTTCAAAAGGCGAGACAATACCACGAACGGAGGCTCGCTGACGTTCTGAGCGGGAGAAACCAGAAAGGCAATCCCTACGAGGAGCTCGTCACCGTAGTCGATGAACTGCGCGAGACGCGCACCCGGGTCTATCCGCTCATGATGAAGGACTGGCAGAAAGACCGGCAGGAAATCGACAAACTCCGCGCAGAGTGGGAGAATCTTGATCGGCTCTATCAACGAGCCTCCAAGCTCTCTAATACGGACACTACAGCGATCGATAAGCAAATCGACGGCATCACTGATGCCTTGGTTGAGATTCACGACCAGCTTGCCCGCTTTGAAGGCCAAACCAAGGAAGAGGCCCGTGCGATTAGCGACAAAGAGCGCCGGAGATCTGCACTCGAGGAGAGTTTTGATGGCAGTAGCTACATGAAAGCCGCGGAAGTTCTCGGCACCATGCGCGCAGAAATAGCCACCCTGACATCGGCCAACAAGCACAACGAGGGATCAAGCTGGGCAAGTGCACCGCAGAAAAATTTCGCTCGGATGATCAGTTATGAACGGGCAGTCCTCGGCCTGCGTCCCCTCAAGCTTGAGGAAAAGCTGAGTAACTCTGCCACCGGGCATTCGGGCGATATGGCGCGGCTGGGGTTCTTTTCGCATACCTCCCCGGTCCCGGGCAAAAAGAGCTTTTCCGACCGGGCAAGAAAAGCGGGCTTTCGCGGTGGGCCTTCGGGCGAGTGTATCGCCGCTGGACAAGGAAGCTTTTCCTCGGCCTACGAATCCTGGTTCTACTCGGATGGACACCGGCATATTATGCTGGCAAAGGGTCCTTCTATTCTGGGTTTCGGCGTTGTTTCCAAGCATTGGACCCTCGTCACCGGCAGAATGTAGTTCTGCGGGATCAGGCTCAGTCCTCTCCAATCTCCACCGCTAGCAAGCAAACGTCATCGTCAAAGCGCTGGCTCTCCGTAAAGGCAAGAACCCGATCCAGTACGCGGTCGAGAAGTTGGTCTACTCCCGAGCATTCCTCCTCCGAAACCGCCTGAACGAGCCTATTCTGAAGGAAAGCTTCCCCATCCTGATTCTCCACTTCGATAATCCCGTCGGTGAAGAGCATGAGCTGCTTTAACATGCTTAATTTGAGAGTTTGAGACTCATAGGTTGCGTCCGGGAAGAGACCCAAGGCGGTTCCCTTCCCCCGCCCCCCCATTGGCAGCACACCCGCTTCTCCCTCAGAACTGCGCATTATAGGAGCCGGATGTCCAGCGCTCGCATACCGTAACTCTCCATTTTCGAGATCAATCACAGCGAGAAATGCCGTAGCGAACATGGTCATCTCCGCCTCAGTCAGAATAGCAGAAAGTCCGCTGTTAAGCTGGCCAAGAAACTCACCAGGATCCTCCGCAAGATGGTGAATACGTTCTGCGAGACCCCGTAGCATGGAAACAATGAGCGCCGACCGCACCCCATGTCCCATGACGTCGCATATGAATAAACCCGCGCAGTGCTCTCCAATCGGAAATACCTCAAAAAAATCTCCCGCTAAGCCCGAGATCGGTATGTAGCGATGACCAAATTTCAGTCTACCTCTGCCAGCCCCAGCTGGAACCGTTGGATAGTCGTGAGGCAGGAGCGCCTGCTGGACTTCCCGCGCCAGTGCTAGTTCTTCCTCCATCTCGTCGTTGCGCCGCTGCAATGCGGCGGCCGCCTCTGCAAGCGACTGCTGGGTTCGAACAAGTTCGGTAACATCACTGGAGACTCCAAACGTCCCAATAATCGCCCCTATCCGGTCAATCAGAGGCATTTTTGTAGTCAACACCCATGCCTCCCCTCCCGCTGCTGTGGTCTCCTTTTCGACGTAACCGAGAATCGGCTCCCCGCTCTCCAAGATCTTTCGCTCATCACGGAGCGCTTCGTTAGCATGATCCTCGCTGAAAAGGTCTTGATCACTTTTCCCCACCACATCCTCAGGACTTCCGAAGCCGTTCCATTTGGCCATCGATTTGTTTACCAACTTGAACTTCGATTCCCGGTCCTTGAAATAGATATTCAGGGGAACGTTATCAATGAGCAGCCTCATGAGATGACGCTCCTCAAGGAGCTCCTGCTCTACGAGCTTCCGTGGCGTAATATTAATCATCGACCCCGCCACCCGAATTGCATGCCCCTCGGCATCCCGCACGACCACACCGCGTATGCGGAACCAATTCCATTCGCCCGATCCATTAGCCACCCGAATTCGCGGCTCCATGGCGAGCAGGTCCTCTCCTCCTATCTTAAGAATAGCCTCGATTCTGGTCACAAAAAGATCCCTGTCAGCTTCGTGGACCAACTCTACAGCGCGGAAGAGGTTGGGCATCTCCTCCCGCCGCCGACCGAAAAAACGAAGAATACGTCCAGAATAGTGGATCTCATCTGAGACGAGGTTCCAGTCCCATATGCCCTCGTTGGACGCCCGCAGGGCCAACTCGAGTCGATCATCACTCCGATAGGGCATTTTCCAGTATTCAATCGCAATCTTGCGCTGGGCTCAACATCTTGTTCCGGCCGATTCCCCGGACCGCAACCGCACCACATGGTGCCCGGTCCATCATCCTGATGAGGGATGCCACGGCGGCTAATTTGCACTGTTCCCGACCGCCGCTATGAGTTATAGAAGTGCAGCACCATGAAACGCAAATCCATTGAGGCCACCGCGAAGTACTTCATCTGGGGAATCTTCGGGATTTTTATCTTTGTGCTATTCAAGGTCCTCCAGATGATGGGCTTCTTCGCCTAGGCCTCAACCTTGGGCCGAATTCGCACGCCGAGTTACCCCCGCTCGACACTCAGTGAGACTCGAATTCTCTGTGACCCGCTCCGGTTCTCGCCATGCTTGGAGCCAGTCAAAGAATCAGCCGGAAGGCGAAACCACCCGTGATTGGGTTTATTTTTCTCGTTAATGCATAAACTCACCAGCAGTCGTTCTGTCCGGGCCCTGCGACTAGGCGCCCTGTGTCTTTTGCTACTTTGCCTAGTCCTCACCACTTCAATTGCGCTGGTCTTATCCGCGCTTTACATGGATCTGCCCGACCGGGCTCGACTCGGGCTCTACGGACTTCTCACCAGTTTTTGCATCTTCCTACTCTACAAGTTTTTTGCTCACTCCGCTTATTGCCCCCTTTGTCGAGGCCCGGTCCTCCGGGGGTCGCGTGCCCAGCGCAACCGACATGCGGGACGTACTTTCTGGAGCTACCGGCTCCGAATTGCCCGGGATATTCTCCTCACGAACACCTTCAACTGTTCCTACTGCGGAGAGAGAACACACTGTGTGGTCAAGCCACGACCCCGGGAAAAGGCTCCTCCCCCAAAAGCCTGAAGATCCACTGAGGGCCTCGATGGTGACAGCTCTCCCCTCGGGCAGGGGACCCTTTACCAGTCCACGGCAATCTCCTGCTCTAATCCAGAGCCGTCGTCAAACTTGATGTGTCCATGTTCCCGCCCATACTCGTGCAAGCATTTGGTGACCTTTACATCATAGGCACAATATTCCGCGATGCGCATTAATGGCTCATTGCTGCCTGTAGTTTTATGCTCGCGCCACCATTTTAATGCATCCACGCCAACCGCAGTCTTGCCGGTTCCCAAAGTAGACGCCGCAACGTGTCCAAGGCCAACCCGCCGCCCGATTATCTCCTTGAGATCAGCCATCAGATCCAAGTTAAACGTTCGAGAACCAAGGTCCAATATGGTGTAGCCTTCAAGCACTCCATAGTCGAAGTGGAGGTGGTTGTAACCCACCACTAGGTCGGCCTTGGTCAAAAGCTGGACCAAGTCCTCCAATTCGTCCTCCGGGTAGAGCCGGTATTCTCTGGATTCTGTGCAGAAGGAACACCCCACGGAAACTCCCATCTGACTGAGGTTTGTTGACCCTCCAACGTCGTTGAAGCTGCGCTGCGTTTCCAAATCAAAATAGACCGTGCCGGGCATCTGCTGTCGAGTATCCGTATTCTCTTACGAAGAGTCAACGAACCTCGCCCGCCCGCTGCATCACCTCTTCCCTAATTTCCTCGAAACGAGTATCGAGGGCTGGCCGCAGGACGACAAAAAGAAGCGAAATGACTGTCAGAAATAGAAGAGAAAACCGTAACACGGCACTCACTTGAGGGTTTTGGGCGACAACCCTTGTGGTCGTCATCGTATCCCACGGAGCTTCTTTGCGACGAAGAAGATACCAGAGGCAGTACACGTGACAAATGCCCGTCAAGATAGGGCTCACCATCAGGCCCAACCCAACGATGAATGCCCGGAGAGACCGAACCAGCGCGGCCTGTATACTGAGATGCTTGCCGTCCGCACTACTTACTCGGATTCCCAGAAGATATTTGCCCGGGGTTGTTGCCAGCTTATGGAGCATGGCCACCTCAAGCAGCAGGCAGGGAAGAAAGTAGAGATACAGGAATGGCCCAAGGGCCATCGGGACAAAGTCCTGACCTGCCAGCCGGAATAGAAAGAAAAAGAAGAGAAGGTAGAGCGATATATCAAACCAGCGAGCAAAGAACCTGAGAAAAGGGTAGGGCTCAACCGGAAGCGGTGGCGGGAGAGCGACGGACACATCCTCATCCGAGATCTCAAAGGCTGACCGGAAGACATCCATCTCCCGCAACTTCACCCACCCATCCTGATCTTTGTGCCAAGCGAGCTCGTCGCCAGACAGATCTCCTTCCTCAATCCGCCCTCTTACGAGGTATGTCTCAAAGGGCCCCCTTTTCCCATCCCCTTCGGCGATCCAAATTTCCATCAAGCAGTAACCTAGTAATTTCGAAGGCAGCGCGCAGGGTCACGCCGGGATGTTAAAAAGGCGGGAATCAGAGCTGCGATAACACAGAGAATTGAGGCCCCGATGCCAACGGTAGCGACTTCCTGCATGTTGACATGAGCAGGGAGCCCATCAATGCCGTGAAATTCGGCAGGGAAAACGTCAAACCCAACCCTCTTGAGCGTCTGGTATATCGGATCACGGAAACGCACCACAAGAAGGCCCAGTCCAACTCCAAGCAGCGCCCCCATTAAACCCACGATCGACCCCTGGAAAGTGAACACTCGAATGACTTGGAAGGGCGTCGCTCCCAAGGCCTTCATGACCCCGATCTCCTGCTTCTTCATGATGGTGATGGTGAAAATCACCGCCATGATACAGAATGCGGAAACCAGAACGATGAAAGAGAGCGCAAAATACATCATCATCCGCTCACGAGCGATGAGCTCAACCCATGCGCGGTTCTGGTCCTGCCAGCTGCGCACAGACCACGAGGGGCCCAACTCCTGTTCAAGCCGGGCCTGAACCTCCTCAAGCTGATAGGGGTCAGTAACCCGAACCCCGAGGGACTCTACCCCTCCCTCCATATTCTTCAGTTCCTGTCCCGTGGCAAGGGGTACGAAGACCGCGGGATGCATCACATGCTGACTCGTCCGGAAGATCCCTACCACCTCAAGCTCCCGTGGCAGGGCAACTTCCCTCAAACCGCGCAACAATCTCCCGTCCTCTACCTCGCGGTCCATTTGGGCGAGAAGATCCAACTGGTCCAATATCTTCTGCAATGATCCTGCCTCCAGGACAAATGTGGCGCTCTCCTCATCTCGGGCTCCTTCCTGAAGGATAATAAGAACCGTGGTCAGGATCTCTTGCTCGCTGGGTCGTATTTTTCCGTCTCGAAGCTTGTCAATGGCATCATACAGCCCCGCCAGAAACTCCCAATCAAACACTTCTTTGTCTTCCTTCGAAACCATCTCCTGAGCGAGGTCCCTGCGAGCCTGATCAATTAGGCTGGCATGCTCTTTTGCCACCAGCTGGCGATCTGTAATTTTCCACGAATTCGCCATCTGCTGCAGGTTACGAGCAGAGTGAAGTAAGATCCTGTCTCCCACCGATATGTCGAAATTTTTTGCGGTCGATTCCGCAACCACAGCCCTTTCATCAAGGCCCACATCCGCCGTGCCACCATCAAGGATGAGCTCTCCCAAAGCTGCCATCTGTTGCTCATTGGAGGTGTCGATCGCCCGAAACTCTATTGGGGCAAATCGATCCGACTTTTCAAGAATCGTAAAATCTCTGAGCTGGGCATAGGATTCTGTCACTTCCGCAATTCCTTCCACACGCGCCTGCAGATTGCCCCACTCCCGGATCAGAAGTGGCGTTCTTGCAAGAGAAACGATGTCTTCGGAAGGAATGGCTATCGGATCCTCGAAGCCCGGCTCGAGCCGCAGCGAGATCCCCGAAGGGCTCCTTCCTGCCAGGGTTCCCGTAACCATGCCCCCATCACTCGTTGTGACAATTACTCCTTCCTTCCTCAGCTCTATGTGCGGCGAAAACCCCAACAGTCGGCTTTTCACTTCTCTTTCAAACCCTGCCATCACAGCCAGCACCACAATGAGCACCATTACCCCTACCGCCACACCCAGAAGACATACCAGGGTGATAAGCGAGAAGTAGGTCCGCTTCGGGTTGAGATAGCGGAGCGCGAGGGTCAGGCTGAAAGACTGCAAACCGATACCGGTTACTACTGCTGGTCCTCCAGCGTAGCAAGAGGCAATCTGTTCCAGCCGAGGCTTCTCTTCCATTCAGGCCCGTAAATATGCTCACCGCGCGATTCTGTCCTTGCCTCCCCGGCCCCACTTTCCACTACTTACTTAATGATCAAGTTTCTTCATACCCGGATCCGGGTCTCTGATCCTGAAGCTTCAATTTCCTTCTACCAACAGCTGGGCTTCGAACTGGGAGAAAGGAAAGACTCTCCTCAGGGAAATAAGCTGGCATTCCTTCACCTGCCCGGGAACGAGCACTTTCTTGAGCTGACTTACTCACCGGGGTTTAAAGTCCAGTTTCCTGAAGACCTGATGCATACGTGTGTGGGGGTTCCGGACATTATTGAGTATTGCGAGGCCCTCGAAGCTGGGGGCATCGAAATCTGGCCGGGCCAGTGGAGAGAAAAGTTCGCAGCGGGTGAGCGCAAGATGGCCTTCGTCACTGACCCCGACGGATATGAGGTCGAGATTCTGGAGAATTAGGCGAGATCCCCTCAGGAGTCCTCCCTTATCTCTTTCACCTCTTTTCTCAGACGCGGAGACTCTTCCAACTCTGGGTCACGTGCCAACACTTCCTCGGCTAGCTGCCTTGCCTCTCTCACCAGCCCTCCGTCAGCCAGAAACTCCACAAAGCGCAGGTCGCTCATTCCGCTCTGTGCCGTCCCCAGCACCTCACCAGGACCCCGCAGAGTAAGGTCCTCCTCCGCTATTTTGAAACCGTCCGTGGTATTCTCCAGGACCTGCAACTTCCTCTTTCCTTCTTCATTCTTTCCATCTGTAACCAGGATACAGTAGCTCTGGTAGGGGCCCCGCCCAATACGTCCCCGTAACTGGTGGAGCTGCGCTAGGCCAAAACGCTCCGCGTTGTAGATCACCATCACATTCGCATTGGGAACGTCCACACCGACCTCCACAACGGTTGTAGCCACAAGGACCTGAATTTCATTATCCCGAAAACGAGACATTACCTCTTCCTTTTCCTCGGGCTTCATTTTCCCATGAAGCAGGCCGACCTCATAGTCTCGCAGGCGCTTCGCCCACTTCTCTATCTCGCCCTTGGCTGAACTCGCCCGCACTGCGTCACTTTCCTCAACAAGCGGATAAACAATGTATCCCTGCCTGCCGGAACTCAGCTGATCCCGGAGAAACTTCGTCACATCGCTCACTTTGGGCTTCTGCCGCATACCGGTAATGATTTTTCCCCGGCCGGCAGGGAGCTCGTCCAGAATCGAGACATCCAAATCTCCATACATGGTCAGAGTCAGCGTCCTCGGGATCGGGGTCGCTGTCATGACAAGGACATCCGGGATCAGCCCCTGCTGAATGAGCCTGCTTCGCTGGGTCACCCCGAATTTGTGCTGCTCGTCGATGACAACCAGGCCCAGATCTTTGAAATCCACATTATCGTAGAGAAGCGCATGGGTGCCAATCACGATCTGTGGCTCTCCCTCGAGGTCGAGATGGTCGCTCTCTTTCCTCGAACCGGTAACAAGGGCGACTCGAATCCCCAGCGGAGAGAGCCACTTACGAAATGTCAGATAATGCTGCTCCGCCAGAATCTGGGTAGGCGCCATGAGAGCTGACTGACTGTCTGACTCCACAACGAGTATCATGGCACACATCGCTACGAAGGTCTTTCCCGATCCCACATCTCCCTGTAAGAGCCGGTTCATGGGGCGCTCACTACGGAGATCTGCCGTGATTTCATGAACGCTCCGCTTCTGGGCATCTGTCAGATCAAAGGGCAGGCTTTCATGAAAGGAGCGCAGAAGCTCGGTCTTCCGACCTTGGATTCTCCCCGGCTGCGAACGAAACCGTTGCCGCCGCCACAGCACCCTTAACTGAAGCAGAAAGAACTCCTCCAAGGCAAACTTTCGTCTGGCTATGCGAGCCTTTTCCAATTCCCCAGGGAAGTGAACATCTCGCAACATCTCTCCCCGAGAGCAATCGCCAAAGACGGGACTGGGCTCCTCTTCCCATTCAAAGTCGAGACGACCCAGAACCTCATGGAGCAACTCCCGAAGTCGCCGAGCTGGAATCCCTGATATATTTCGGTAAATCGGAACGATCCTTTCAAGATGAATCGAAGAGCCTCCCTCATCCTGAACCACCTCAAATTCTGGATGGTCTATGACCATACGTGATCCTTGCTCCTTGGGTTTGCCATAAATGACAACCTCATGCCCCACCGCCACCATTCGGTGCAGGTAAGGCATGTTGAACCACCGGCAAGTGAGCCTGCTGGTGGAAAGCAGGCTGTCGCCGGATCCCTCAACGACAATCTCATAAAATTGACGGCGGCCCCCAAATCTTCTTTTCGCTGAATCCACCACCATTCCCCGCAGACACACTGCCTCTCCCGGGACGTGCACAGGAAAGGTATCAAAACAACGCCGGTCTTCATATCGTCGGGGAAACCAGTTCAAAAGGTCTTTCACCACATGGACATTCGCTCCCCCGAGAGCCTCCACCTCCTTGGGATCGACAAGCTCGCAGGAGGACAGCGCGAGGTCTGGATTCCACTCGTTCATTTTCTCTCCTCGCCTTTCTTTGTCCGAGGCAGAGGCACATTCGCGCCCCGGCAGCAGCTCGTCTTCATTCGGCCCGGCGGATATCTTTCACGCTCATTTGCAGGGAGAGTCGACCCCGGAAAAAATTGCGATCTATGGTAAACGCTACATCCCACGGAGGGTCGGGCAGCTCCCGTCCACCAGCTCCAAAAAACATCGCATCCCGTTCCACAATTCCCTGGCGGAGCGCAAGTCGAAGATGCTTATTCTTCAAGTGGCGCGGTGAATCCGTAAGCCACACGTCGCGAGACATGAAAACCGGCTGGGGGTTGCCTGAGCCAAAGGGTTGCAGGAGCTCATAGCTGGCAAGAAATTCCAGCGACAGCTCCTCAAATGGAACCTCTGCATCGATATGCAGCCGCGGGCGCCGGCTTTCTGCGGTGGTGGTCTCCAGCACGTAATTCCCAAACGCCTCCCGAAATTCGTCCAGCCTGTCTTCGTGTAGACTGATCCCCGCAGCCATATGGTGTCCACCTCCTGCCTCGAGAAGCACTCTGCAGGCGTCAATCGCATCCACAAGCGAAACCCCTTCAATACTACGGCCACTCCCTTTGCCAAACCCATCCTCCCCGAAAGCAATCACAAACGAAGGCTTATGGTAGGTCCGCATCAGCTTGGAGGCGACAATCCCGACTACCCCAGGATGCCATTGTCGGGATCCCACTACGATCACCGGGGCCCCATTACTAGCTGATCCCTCCTCAAGCAGCTCAAGAGCTTCTTCATGCATCTGCTGCTCGTGCTTCTGGCGACGCCGATTGTGCTCGTCCAGCTGTTCGGCCATCGAGGCCGCCACCTCTTCACAATCAGTCATCAAGGCTTTCAGGGCATCTTCAGGAGCATCCATTCGGCCCGCCGCATTAATCCGAGGACCGATTCGGAATCCAACGTCACTACTGCTAGCGTATCCGCTGACACCACTGACCTCCATCAACGCATTCAGCCCCAGATTGACAGTCTGTGGGAGCCGCCGCAGCCCGTGACGAACCAGCATACGGTTCTCATCAACCAACGGCACAATGTCCGCCACTGTCGCCACCGCTACAAGATCCAGGATATCCTTCAGGTCTACTCCCTCGATCCGCCGAGTCTTGAGAAGTGCGTGCGCAAGCTTGAAAACAACTCCTGCCGAGCAGAGATATCCGTAATCATCTCCCAGCTTGGGATTGACCACCGCAACCGCGGGAGGCCGCCCCCCAGGGCCGGTTTCATGATGGTCCACTACGATCACGTCGATGCCTTCCGCTGCCAACCTCTGTATCTGCTCCCCGGAAGCAGTTCCGCAATCCACCGTGATCAGGAGTGAAGGCCTCGGCTTGGAGCCTAGGCAACGTTCCACCGCAGGATCACTAAGCCCGTATCCTTCCTCTCCACGAATAGGGATAAACGGCTGAACCTTCAGCCCGTATTCTGAAAGAAGGCCAGAAAGAATCGTCACGGACGTGATCCCGTCTACATCGTAGTCTCCAAAAACGCATACAGGCTCGCCGCTGTCCACAGCCTGTAGAATCCTCCTGACAGCTAGATCCATATCGGGAAGCTCAAAGGGGTCACGCAAATCGCTAAGCCGCGGACGGAGAAATGGCTCCAGCTGTGCGGCATCCGTAAAACCACGCTGGGCGAGCAGAACACGCAAAATGAACGGCAGGCCATGCCTCTCTGCAGCATCAGGGCTGACCCCCTCAGGCACTTCTGCTACGATCCATTCCGTTTCCTGCATCTTCCAGCCTCAGCGTTGTTCTTTGGGGAACGTAGGGCGCACCCGTGACCGGCTCAAGAACCTATGGGATCCAGCAGAAGCCTCTCCTCCGCCCAATCCGCCACAGGCTTCTCTCTTGGCTCGACGAGATGCCCTATGAAACGATCCCAGACATCCTGTCCATCGATAATTTCTACCTCAATCCGTAAAAAATAAATCTCCACGTCCAGCTCACTTGGCTCGAGAAAGCGCACTGCGTCCTTCTCCGTGGTGACAATCAACTCGATGTCTCGCTCAACACAGCGAGTCATAAAGCGGTCGATTTCGTCCTGCCGGAATTGGTGGTGATCCGAAAAGATCCGATGGAACTCTACCGTCGCGCCCAGCGTTTCCAGCAAATTCTCAAAGCTCTCTGGCACCGCGATTCCACTGATTGCCGCAACGTATTTCCCCTGAAGCTCCTCCAAAGGAAGCCGACCCTCTCCAAAAACCTTCTCAAGGTATTTCGGCGCATGTGTCGTCTGCATTACCTCCGCAACAGGATTATAGCTTCTCAGGGAAGAAAGAAGACTCTCCTCTGTCAGCCCATTGCACTTTGTAATCATGATGTGGCTCGCACGGCAGAGGTTTCGAGGAGGCTCTCGTAATGTCCCCCGAGGAAGAAGGGCGCGAGCTGACGTCCCAAAAGGTGCGTTCTGGTCAATGAGGACGAGATCAAACTCATGATCGAGGGCCAAGTATTGCAACCCGTCATCCAGAACGAGAATATCTGCCTCCATTTCCTTCACGGCGAAGCGTCCTGCCTTAACCCGGTTCTTGTCTACTACGACCTGCACACCCTGCAGGTTCTTTGCCAGCATGTAAGGTTCATCCCCCGCGTAAACTGCCTCCAGCAGCAACTCTTCGCCATCGCTGACAATCTTTGGCAGTGCCTCGCATTCTGGGACGCCAAGATCACCCCACTGCTGGGGCTCATCCAGCTTACGACTTTTATATCCCCTGCTTAGGATAGCGACTTTACGACCTCGCTCCCTGAGCGAGCGAGCCAGAAGCTCAACCACCGGAGTTTTACCAGTCCCCCCGACCGTAAGGTTTCCCACACTTACCACGCGGGTGCCTAACTGGGCCTGCTGCTTCCAGCGCTTCCGGTGGATTAACAGCCGAAACTGAACGATCATTCCAAATACATGGGAGAGCCCCCTGAAGAGCAGCCGTGTGATCGCGGCGCCCAAGCCTCGAGCTCGTCCGAAAATGACATCGGACGCCCACTTTTCCATGTCTTCCCCGACCTGACCCACGCTTGTAACATAACGGACCATTAAGGGACTGTGAAAGGGGGAAAGACGGAATATTAATCTCTTCCTCGTTTCCCCCCTTGCGGCCCTCCTGCCGGTGACTACGCTCGCCCCATGCCTCGTCCAGATGGTCGTGCTCCCGATCAACTCCGCCCTGTTTCCTTCGTTCCCAATGTTGCGCCGCATGCCTCAGGCTCGGTATTAGTCAATTTTGGAGACACTCGTGTCATCTGCGCTGCCACTATTCAGGAGGACGTCCCGCGCTGGATGAAAGCACAGGCTGTTCCGGGAGGGTGGCTTACCGCTGAATACAGTATGCTTCCCTATTCAACTCATGACCGCAAATCCCGCGACATCAGCCGCGGCAAACTTGATGGGCGCTCCTCGGAAATCCAACGCTTGATCGGCCGCGCCCTCCGGGCCGTAACGGACTTGAAAAAACTCGGGGCCAGAACCGTGTGGGTGGATTGTGACGTCCTTCAGGCAGACGGAGGTACCCGAACAGCGTCTATAACCGGCGGATGTGTTGCCGTCGCTATCGCCTTAAATCGCCTTATTGGAACCGGGGGACTGACCGAATTTCCGCTGACTCAGCTAGTGGCGGCGGTCAGCGCGGGAGTCTGTGACGGCCTCCCAGTGCTCGATCTAAACTATCCTGAGGACAGAGATGCTTCGGTGGACTTTAATGTCGTAATGACGGAAGACGGAAATTTTGTGGAGCTTCAGGGAAGCGGCGAGGAGAGCGTCTTTACCTCCAGCGAAATGCAGGAGATGCTTACACTTTCCCAGAAAGGCATCGAAGATCTGGTAGGTTTGCAGCGCGAGGCGATCCTCGCCGCGGGGCAGACGCACGGAGACTCTCTACCCGATTTAGGTAGCGCCTGAGCTTTTCCCCTTGTGACGGAACGGCAGAAAGTTAGTATTTGGGCACTTGCTTGGAGTGCTCTCCTACAGGTAAGATTGGCCAGCGTTACCGCGCAGGGCCTATTAAAAAAACACTAAACCCGGATTACACATGAACATTGCAACAAGCAGCAGACGAAAGGGCTTTACCCTAGTGGAGCTTCTAGTCGTTATCGCGATTATCGTAGCACTCGCCGCACTCGCCACACCGCAGATCTTCAAGGCCCTGAAACGCGCCGCCCTTGCGGAGGCCATCAGCAATTCAAAGCAGGTGAAGCTGGCTCTCGATTCGTTCGCCACAGATTTTGACGGTCAGTATCCTAGCGAGGATACTGCCGAATATCTTTCCGAAGGCGGAACCGGGACCACTTACTCCAATGATTATTTCAGGCAGATGTTCCTCTCTGGAGACACAGAGTCCGAGACGATTTTCTGGGTGAAGAATTCTGCTGTAGCCAAGAAAGCCGCGCCAGATGACAAGGTCAAGGAGGGGGGCCGGATCCAGCCTGCCGAAGTTCTTCAGGAAGGTGATGCTCACTGGGCCTATATCACAGACCAGACGAACTTAGACACTGGTAGCCGACCGATTATTCTCGATGGTTACAAGAATGGCACTTCCGAGTGGGATCCGACCACGTGGGATAACAAAGTGGTTGTCGTCAGGATCGACGGGGCTGCCAAGGCGATGCGCATGCGCGCGACCGATCTCAAGGTGCTGGATGGATCTAAAAACGACATCCTTTCTGCCCAGGCTGATGCATGGGATGGGGAGAGCCCATCGGATCTCCTCAAGCAGCCGCAACCCGGGAATTAATTAAAAAGGAAGTTACCGTTTTTCAGCGAGGCCGGCGTTTCCACGCCGGCCTTGTTTTTTCTTAGCGAAGTCGGTCCACGGCCTGGTCACAGCCCCCGCTCAAGAACGTCGAAAAAAACTTCAATATGGGATTTTTCCCGTTCTCGAAGGCCCTTACGGTATTCCCTTAGTCCGTCTCTCCGTTTTACCGCCTCTAGAGCGGCAAGGACCTCTTGACGCGCCTCCGGGAATGTTCGCTCATTTGGCTCCCTCTTCTCAAGCACCTCCACGAGGTGCCAGCCCATTGCGGTCTGGACCAGCACAGGATTACCGGGTTCCAGCATAAAGAGGATATTCCGAAGCCCCTCGGGAAGGCGGGCAGGTTGTAACCAACCCAAATCACCCCCGCTCATGCTTGTTTTTTTATCGTGGCTGAGCCGCCGGGCTAACTCATCAAATTCAGCCCCTCGCGATAGCTCAATCTGCGCTCCCTCCAACACTTTCGGAACTTCCTCGAGCTTTTCCCCCGTCAGGCCTGCAGATGAGCGAAAAATATGCCTGGCTCGCACTCGTTCAGGATGAGCCAGTCGTTCCTTATTTTCCTCAAACCAGACCTCTGCCTCTTGCTCTCCCACCGTGACATCTATCATACTCGCTAGGTATTTTTCCTGCTGAATCCGTGCCGCAATCCGAAAATGTAGCTCCTTTTCGCTCCACCCCATTTCCTCCAAGGAGGCGAGGTAAGCCTGCTCACTGGGAAAACGCGCAGTAAACAGTGAAAGCTCAACATCAATCTCCTCATCCGTTACCGGAACCTCGGATTGACTGAACCGTACCTTGAGCCGGAGAAGATGCAGATCAATCAAGTCGTTCAGGGCCGCACGCCGGAGAAGGAGTCTGTCCTCTCGCGGGAGACCTTCCGCCTTTCGTCCTGACCGCCACAAGTTCTCTTCAACCCGGCGATCCACCTGAGTAAGCAGAATCGGCTGATAATGAATCCGAGCGACCACTCCTGCGTCCTTGGCAGCCTCGACAACTTCAACACTATCAGGAGCTCTGCGTGCTAATGAACGCCGCAACGGCCCACCAATAATAAAGAGATCCGTCACCAGATACAGAATCACGACAACATAAAGCACTGCCCGGGCGAGGGCGCCCTTGTCCACCATTGACCGTTCGGAGGCAGTTGCAGGGTCGGGCACAGCGCCTATTCTGCTCAGACCCCGGCTGGTTGCCGAGCGTAAATCCAGAAGTAGTCCATCAACGGACAATCACCTTGGCCCCCGGCCGAATCATGGTCGGAAAACGCACAGCGTCCCAGTTAGCAAGTCGAATGCACCCTGCGCTGAGGGATCTCCCTATAGTCCGCGGACTTGCCGTACCGTGGATACCTATTCCGGACTTTGTGAGTCCCGACCATAATATGCCCACAGGCAAATTCGGGCCAGGAGGAATCTGCAGCACTTTGCTGCGATCCTTGTTGCGAACACCGGTATCGAGAAGCTGCTTGTCATAGTACCAGCTTGGCAGCTCCAGGCAGTTTGCGATAGCCCACTCTCCATGGTGAGTTTGCTCCAGCCTGCCCGGTGTAATCGGAAACATCGCGATTAATTTTTGTGGCTCAAAATTTTCATTTTTCTCTGCGACTACTACTGCGGCACCCGGCGCGCCCGGAGAGGCCCCTCTCTCGTAGATAAAGAGATTACGCCCAATTGTATCAATCACCACTGTTCGGGCACTGAGCGTCAGGTCCTCTCCATGGGACCGCCCTTCCTTCAGACCCTCGATCAGGAATGGAGAAACATTCGGCACCAGCAGAGCCTTTCGGGGAGCTATCCCGTTAGCAACGGCTGCTCCATTTAATTCGATCAGAAAACTTTCGGAGGTGTGATACCGCTCCGCCATGAACTCAAGATAACTACGATATGACATTCGCTCTTCCTCTGCTTGATCCGCATATTCAAGTGGGAGATCCGGGTTGACCCAATCCGCGGCGAAATCAGGAACAATCGCAATCGCGTATGTCTCGCCCAGCATTCGATTTGCCTCTTCGCGAAGAACCTCCCAGGCATCGGGGTCGCGCCCTATGCTTCGATTGTAGGAGTGCACGGCCTTGGTAGTGAACTTACCGGGCCTTCCGTCGATAAAACCCGGACCGAACCGTTTCTCATCAAGATAGATCTGAAGTCGCACATTGGGGGCAACAGCATTGGCCTTTTCAACCCGAGCTTTGGCAGCAGCCAGATCTTTTTCATCGACCGCTTCCGCCTCTACGACAATCACGGCCTTCCCCGCGGCCTTCCCTTCAACACGAGGCGAGGGCGCCGACGCATCCGGACTACTCCGGTCCGATGGAAGATCCTGCCGATTTGCGGGAAGGCTTCGTTCCTCCGCTGGAAGCGGCGAAACCAAAGCCCCCAAGAGGAGCGAAGGCACCCAAAGAAGCCGCCAGCAAGGGATCGCGCTTTGCGTCATTTTCATCAAGATATTTTGAATGTCGCTATCGCCATAGTAATTGAATCGGCCCGCTTTGCCAAGTCCACTGAACGGCAAACTCTATGGGTAAGTCCTCGCCATCCGAGCCTGTCGAATCCCTTTTCCAAGTCCCGAAACCTCGCACCACACATCAATTGCTACGTGAATGAAGGAAATTTATCCCCATCGATAACTAAGCTGGAGCGATCTCGCGGTCGCCTTCCAGGCGGCCTTCCAATTCCCTGCTGACGAGGACCTCAACAATCACATCATTCCCCTCATATGTTGTTTCCAACACCTTGGCCTCAGCGTGGAGAAGAGACACCAGGTCGCCCCGGTGTTGCGGTATTCGGTAGCGCCTGCGAGATACCGCCCGAGACAGGTAATCGACAAACTTGTGATGTAAGGCATCCATGCCCTCGCCGCTCCGGGCTGAAATGGAGACCGCTTCAGGAAACTGGGACTGCAAGGCCCTGAGTCGCTGGGGATCATCCACCAGGTCGATCTTATTGAGGACAGTTAGCACCGGTTTGTCTGCGGCACCCAGCTCTGTCATCACCTCCAAGGTTGTATCACAAAGGCGTTCCAGCTCGGGCTCGCCGGCATCGAGAACATGCACAAGAAAATCGGCAAGGACCGCTTCCTCCAAAGTGGCTTTGAAGGACTCGACAAGGCGATGCGGCAAATTCCTCACGAATCCCACCGTGTCGGTCACCAGCAGGTCGCGGCCATCCGGAAGTTCCACTCTTCTGGTAGTGGGATCCAGGGTCGCAAAAAGCATGTCCGCCTCAAGGACCTCTGAACCGGAGAGAAGATTAAGCAGGGTAGACTTTCCCGCATTGGTATAACCAACAATGGCGGCATGAGGTGCTTCTGCCTTCTGCCGCTCCTTGCGCTGAGTAGCCCGTTGTTTTCTCACTGCAGCAAGGTCCGCCTTGATTCTGTCAATCCGCTTTCGCGCCATACGACGATCAACCTCAATCTGCTGCTCCCCCATCCCGCGAGCGGCTGCGGACCCTCCTGAACCACCACCTCCCTCACGGTCGAGGTGACCCCACATGCGGGCCATGCGTGGTAGAGCGTATTCCATTCTGGCCAACTCAACCTGTAACCGCGCCTCTCTTGTCTGAGCCCTCCGCGCGAAGATATCGAGGATGATCTCCTCCCGATCAATAACGGTCATATCAGCCACTTCTTCCCACTCCCGCTGCTGATTGGGTGCCAGCTGATTATCAAATACGATGCAATCACAACCAAGTTCCCGGGCTTGAGCGGCAACTTCCTCCGCCTTTCCCTTGCCACAGAGAAATTTCTTCTGAGTTTGCCGGGCCCTGACGAGTTGATCACCCACAACCCCTATTCCGAGCGTGCCGACCAGCTCGGCCAGTTCGTTCAATAGGCTCCGTGACTCCTCCTCTTCGCGCTTATCGAAACAAATGCGAACGAGGAGAGCCCTCTCGACCATCTGCGGTCTATCACGCACCTCAAACACAACCCGAAAAGCATACGTCTTCGAGCAATCTAATCACGCCAAAAGACCCCAGCAGATGCCAGACCGCATCCGTCCACCCCTGCTGCAGGAAATGGGCCTACCCTTCCCCGCGCCAGCAAGGATCTTGCCTCCACAGGGCAATATGGGGCTCGATAGCCCCTTTCGTGGAACCTCCTGACACATTCAGGGGCTACTTGTGACTTGCCCGGAGGCATATTTCAGAGCAGGTTCCCCGTCCCCGCTACGGGAGGGACCAAATGGGAAAGACTCTCTACCAAAAAGTCTGGGATGCTCACACCGTGGGCACTCTGAGCGATGGCCGCACACAGCTTTTCATCGGCACGCACCTTATTCATGAGGTGACCAGTCCGCAGGCCTTCGGTATGATCAGGGAGCTAGGGCTAACGGTGAAATACCCCCATCGAACCTTTGCGACCATCGACCACATCGTCCCCACCATCAACCAAGACGCCCCAGCCGACCCCCTCGCTGCGGAAATGATGGCCGCCCTGCGGGAAAACGCCGACGACTTTGGAGTCACCTACTTTGACTTGGCGTCAGGAAAACAGGGAGTCGTACATGTAGTGGGGCCCGAGCAGGGAATTACCCAACCGGGATCAACGATTGCCTGCGGAGACTCCCACACCGCTAC
>TARA_B100001057_G_scaffold105602_1_pt1 | contig 22258 bp, 27 predicted proteins | sample TARA_B100001057 | Tara Oceans TARA_B100001057 (sample SAMEA2621839) | marine metagenome | biome: marine biome (ENVO:00000447); feature: surface water layer (ENVO:00002042); material: "saline water (ENVO:00002010), including plankton (ENVO:xxxxxxxx)" | depth 5 m
GTATTTTCTAATGCGTCTCCGGAAGAATATCGTATTTTGCCATCTTGGTTTTTATCCTTCCAGGCGATTAGACCTATTTCTTCCCAATTCTTAAACCAAGAAGGAGAAGAGCTATATGGCTGATCTTGAATAGAATCAATCAAATTCATTCTTGCAAAAGCAGATACCGCAGGGGCGGTTGTATATAGAAGAGCTATGAATATTAGGGCATAGCCAGCAGATTGTCTCGCTGCACCAACACTAGGCACGGTGAAAAATCTTACAATTACATGAGGCAAGCCAGCTGTTCCAAACATAAGAGCTGCAGTTATACAGAATATATCAATATTCGTTTTTACATTCTCCGTATACGCTGTAAAACCAAGATCTTTTGTTACTTGGTCTAGTTTGTCTAGAAGATAGATTTGACTATCAACCAGTGTACTGCCAAAACCAATTTGTGGAATTGGCTCGCCCGTCATTAAGATTGAGATAAAAATAGCAGGTACTAAGTAAGCGAAGATCAGAACACAATATTGAGCCACTTGTGTATATGTTATCCCTTTCATGCCACCTAGCACTGCATAAAAGAAAACTATCCCCATTCCTACAATAACTCCAGTATTTATGTCTACTTCAAGGAATCTGGAAAAAACAATCCCGACCCCCCTCATTTGACCAGCGATGTAGGTAAAGGAAATAAAAATAAGACATAGGACGGCTAGTTTGCGAGCTGTTTTCGAATAATATCTCTCTCCAATAAAATCTGGAACGGTGAATTTCCCAAATTTCCTTAAATAAGGAGCCAAAAGTAAAGCCAATAAAACATATCCGCCAGTCCATCCCATTAGGTAAACGGAGCCATCTTTTCCTAAAAATGCTATTAAGCCGGCCATGGAAAGGAAAGATGCTGCAGACATCCAGTCAGCCGCAGTTGCCATTCCATTAGCCATTGGATTTACGCCTTTACCTGCCACATAAAAGTCAGAAGTAGACTTTGCTCTAGACCAGAGTGCAATGGCAACATACAGAGTGAAAGTTACCCCAACGAAGATATAGGTTAGAAGTTGCGTGGTCATGCTTTATTTTTTTTAGAGAATTTTTTATCTAGACGCTTCATCAACCAAACATATAAGAAAATTATGATTACGAAAATGTAAATGCTGCCCTGTTGAGCAAACCAAAATCCTAGTTTAAAACCACCAATTTTTATCTCATCTAGCCTATCCGAGAAGATTATCCCAAAGCCGAAGGACGCAATGAACCAAAGAATTAACAGTGAGAAAACTATTTTAAGGTTTGCTTTCCAGTATTTTTTATTTCTATCTTCCATTTATCGCATCAAGAGATTTAATGCCATTATCATAACCAAAAAAGCAAAACCAATTCTTAATTTCTTTTGTTTCATTCTGTGTGCAATGTTAACTCCATACTTTGCAGTAAGGGAGCTTGTAAGGCCAACTATTATTGTGGCCGGCAAGTATATAAATCCAATACTATTATCAGGCAAACTGGAATTACCGTAACCAATAAATATGTAGGAGATTGAGCCTGCAAGGGCAATTGGAATACCGCATGCAGCAGATGTCCCAATTGCATTCATCATTTTAAGTCCTCTGTGATAAAAATAAGGCACCGAAAAAATACCCCCTCCTATACCAAAAACACCCGACAACCAGCCAATCCCTCCCCCTGCTACAACAGGACCAATTAAGGTAGTCCTTGGATTCTGTGGGGGAGGAGGGAATTCAAAAATTAATTGAATAGATGCTACAACAAGAAATAAGGCAACCAATCCTTGTAAGGTACTACTTTCAAGGAATCCAGCAGTTATACCTCCAAAACCTGAACCGATTATGATGCTTGGTGCAACGACTTTTATAAGTTTCCAGTTAACAGCTCCCCTAGAATTATGTGAAAAAGTAGATGAGAGAGAACTAAAAACTATTACACCCAGAGAACTACCTAACACCATATGTGATAAAATTTCCGAAGGAAAACCTAAAAAAGAAAAAATATAAAAGAAAGTGGGAATAATTATTATTCCGCCGCCAATACCGAATAGCCCCGCTAAAATGCCAGAAAATGTTCCAAGTAAAAAATAGAGTAGAATTTCCAAAAACATATTTTAACATCAAGTGCTGATAGCTTCTCTAATTTATGTGTTTAATTGCTTTATCGGTTGTTAAGTCTAAAGACTGGAACTCTAGGTCAGCATACTTTTTTAACGTAGTTGCTAATAGAGATGAATATCATGACAGACCAACTACAAAAATGCATTGGTGGGAAAATAAAAATATCTTAGCAGGGAAAGACGAGGAGGCAGGTGGAACATGGCTCGGCACAAACAAGGATGGAAAGTTTGCTGCACTAACAAATCTCAAAGAGAATACAAATATAAAATATTCTAAATCTCGGGGAAACTTGGTAACAGGATTCCTCGAATCACAACTATCTGCAAAACCTTATCTAGAAGAAATAGCTACGAAAAAATCTGAATACGCCGGCTTCAATCTTATTGTTGGCGATAAAGATGGGTTATTTTATCTCTGCAATCGTCTCGATGGTATTTTCTTTATCCCAGAAGGTGTCCACGCATTAGGTAATTTGAATTTAAATTCGCCGACAAAAAAAGTTGAAGCTATAAAGTCTGATTTAAACGAAATTATGTTAAGTGGATTTGCTGTCAACAAAGGCATTGAGGTAATGAAAAAAGAGTACGGTAATTTGCATGAAAAGACAAAAAAAGATCTTCAGATAAGAGATGGTGAAGAAATTCCTTTCAGGTTTATAAGTTCATCTATATACGGAACAAGATGTACAACTGTATTCTCTTCTTTTCCATCTGGAGAAATACAAATTTCTGAACGGTCTTACTTGAAAGGAGGTATTGAAGGAGATTTTGAAGAGTTTTCATTCAATATTAAGGATTAGACTTTATTTAAATAATCTTGATAGTATGGGAATAGATCATTTAATGCTTTTCTGTAGGCATCCCTTTTGAATTCGATACCCCCTGTAATTGGGTGCCAATAGCTTGACCATGTCCATTCACTAAACTCTATTTGGCTATGAACACTTAGATTGATGTCTTCGTTATTACCCAGAAATTCAGCTAAAAACCATTTTTGGGTTTGACCCTTAAATCTTCTGTTTTTGAAAGAGAAATACTTTGGTACTCTATCTTTTGGAACATCGTAATCAATCCATCTTTCGTTCTCTCTTATTATCTTTATCTGATGTTCTTTTAATCCGACTTCTTCGTAAGTTTCTCTATATAAAGCTTCCAGAGGACTTTCTCCTTTATCTATGCCACCCTGAGGAAACTGCCATCCATCTCCTTGCTTTCTTTTGCACCACAAAATTTTCCCATCCCTATTAAATATAATGATACCCACATTTGGTCTGTATAATGGTTCTTCCATATTTCTCCCGTTATATACATATAATAATAAAAAATATGAACTTAGTTTTATTTGATTTAGACGATACTTTATTTGATGGAGATACTGAAGGAGAGTGGGCTTCTTACATGATGGAAAGCGGACTTATCGAGGATAAAGATAAATTTAGCAAAACGATGCAAGGATTTGAGACTCAGTATAGAAATGGAGAGCTTAATGTGCTTTCTTATTCTGAATTTCTCCTAGACCCCATAAAAGGCAAAAATTTAAATAAATTACAAAATAAAATCAATGAATTTGCCATATATGTCTCAAATAAGTTATCTGATAAGTTAACTGAATCTCTACTTAAGAAACATAAATCTGATTTAAAAGTACTTACATCAGGGTCGTTATCTTTTCTTGTTAATAAAATTGCAACAAATCTTGATATAGATGTAAGTTTTGGAACTGATGCTAGATTACTGAATGGGATTTTTACTGGTGAAGTAGAGGGAGTCCCTAATTTCTCTGATGAAAAAGTAAGACGGATAAGGTCTTGGATGAATTCAAGGATCTTTGAAGTCACTTATGCATATTCTGATTCCATATTCGATCTTCCCTTATTAGAATTTGCTGATATCCCAACGGCAGTCAATCCTGATAAAAAACTTAGAAAAGAAGCGGAAAGGAATTCTTGGACGATAGAAGATTATAGACTTTCTTGATCATAGTCTTCCATTGAAGGACAACTACATACAAGATTTCTGTCACCATAAACGTTATCAACCCTCCCAACTGGCGGCCAATATTTGTTTTGATAAAGGTTTTCAACTGGATAAGCAGCTTGAGCTCTTTCATATCCATTGTCCCAAGAATCTGAAATTAATACTTTAGCAGTATGTGGAGAGTTTTTGAGTAGGTTACACTCTAACGGAAAATTTCCATTTTCGATTTCCTTTATCTCTTCTCTAATCTTTATCATAGCTTCACAGAACCTATCTAGCTCTTTGAGTGACTCACTCTCAGTAGGCTCAATCATTAATGTTCCTGCTACGGGCCAAGACATGGTTGGGGCATGAAAACCATAATCGATTAATCTTTTTGCCACATCCTCTACTTCAATGCCTGCTGTCTCTTTTAATGGTCTAATATCTATGATGCATTCATGGGCGACCAAGTCACCTTTCCCCTTGTATAGTATTTCGTAATATCCTTTTAATTTGGAGGCGATGTAATTAGTGTTAAGTATAGCGTTTTGTGTTGCATCCAGAAGGCCTTTGGTTCCCATCATTTTTATATACATCCAGCTGATTGGCAAAATGCTAGCACTCCCCCAATCTGTTCCAGAAACAGGCCCTACGGTCTTTGTTTCACTATGAAAGGAGGGCATGAAGTCTTTCAATTTCTCAACGACACCAATTGGACCAATGCCCGGGCCTCCGCCGCCATGAGGAATGCAGAAGGTCTTATGAAGATTTAAATGTGAAACATCTCCGCCAAAAGAACCCGGAAAACATAATCCAACCATTGCATTAAAATTAGCTCCATCTATATAGACAAAGCCACCATGAGAGTGAATTATTTCGCAGACTTCAGTGACCGAAGTTTCAAAAACACCATGTGTTGAAGGGTAAGTAATCATCAGAGAAGAGAGATTTTCTGAATATTTTTCTGCCTTTTCTTTTAGATCAATGATATCAATATTTCCTTCAGAATCGCATTCAACTGGAACTACTTTTAAACCAACCATTTGCGCTGACGCTGGATTTGTTCCGTGTGCTGATTTAGGTATTAAACAAATATCTCTGTGAGCTTCCTGATTATTCTTATGGAATGCGTCTATAGCAAGAAGACCAGCATATTCACCTTGTGACCCAGCGTTTGGCTGTAAAGATATTCCTGAGTATCCTGTTAGCAATGAGAGCATTTCTTCCATTTCATTTACCAGTTTTTCATATCCCATTAATTGGTCTTTGGGAGCAAAAGGATGGATATTGGAAAATTCAGGCCAACTTACGGGTATCATCTCAGAGGTTGCATTAAGCTTCATAGTGCAAGAACCTAAAGGAATCATGGCTCTGTCAAGAGCAATATCTTTATCACTTAGACTCCTTATGTATCTGAGCATTTCAGTTTCTGTGTGGAATTCATTAAAGATCTTGTGATCTAGAAAACTTGATTGTCTAATTAATTTTTCAGGAATTGATTCTATTTGGCTAACTTGCAATTCAACTGCAGTGTTTGCAAATATCTCTAGTAAAATTTCAAGGTCTTCCATAGTTGTAGTTTCGTCTAAAGAAAGCCCTAAAGTTTCAGAATCGATTGTTCTAAGATTAATTTCTTTTTCTAAGGCCCTAGAATGAATTGCAGAGGTCTCTTCATCAGTGTGAATAACTAATGTATCGAAGAATTTATCATTTTTTATTCCAAAACCTAAGATAGATAGATTTTCCTTGAGAATGCAAGTTAAAAGGTTTACTTTCGTGGCAATTTCAATTAAACCCTCTTTACCATGATAAAGAGAATAAAACCCTGCCATTATTGCCAACAAAGCCTGTGCTGTGCATATATTGCTTGTAGCTTTTTCCCTTCTTATATGTTGTTCTCTGGTTTGCAAAGCAAGCCTGTAGGCTAGGTCTCCAGAACTATCTACAGAAGCTCCAACTATCCTTCCAGGTAGTGACCTTTTTAAATCTTCCCTTACCGCCATAAATGCAGCATGTGGTCCTCCACAGCCAAGAGGCACCCCAAACCTTTGTGAAGATCCAACTACGATATCTGCTCCCATTTCGCCTGGAGGTTTTAATAAACATAAAGCTAATAGGTCTGTAGAAAATATCGCAATTCCCTCTTTTTTTTGAATAGACTCGACTGCGGTTGAGTAATCATCGATTAAACCGTCTGAGCCAGGGTACTGAATAAAAATACCATAACACTCTTGATCTATTGCATCATCTATTGAACCTACTTTGATTTCTATACCAAGAGGTTTTGCCCGAGTTTTTAAAACATTGATTGTATTTTCAAAACAGTTCTCATCAACATAAAATATATCTGATTTCGACTTACATACCCTTTTAGCTAGTGTCATTGCCTCTGCAGCAGCAGTTGCCTCGTCTAGTAGTGATGCATTAGCTATATCCATGCCCGTTAGATCACTCACCATTGTTTGAAAATTTATAAGGGCCTCTAATCTGCCTTGCGAGATCTCTGGCTGATATGGAGTATACGAGGTATACCATCCAGGATTCTCAAATACGTTCCTTAAAATAACTTTGGGTGTATGAGAATTATAATGGCCTTGTCCTATAAGACTTTTATATACTTTATTTTGTCGAGCAATTGCTTTTAGTTCTTTTAGAGCTTCTTCTTCTGTTCTTTCCTCTCCAATTTCGATTTCTCCCTTTTTTAGGATATTTGAGGGAACAACTGCATCTATAAAATCATCCATAGATTTAAAGCCTATAGACTCAAGCATGGTCTGTCTTTCTTCAGTATTTGTTCCGATATGTCTATCAGAGAAGAGGTTATTTTTCCTTAAATTATCCAAAGTTAATTTTCTCTCCGATCTATTCTTCGCAAGATGCGTTATATTCCACTTCTGTCATAAGATTCTCAAAAGAAGAAGTATCATTTATTTTAATTTTAAAGAACCATCCATCTTCAAAGGGCGAGTTGTTTACGATCTCAGGTTCATCGAAAAGTTTTTCATTAATTTCTACAACTTCTCCAGACAAAGGAGTGTAAACATCAGAAGCAGCTTTGACAGATTCCACAATAGCAGATTCTTCTTCTGCATCCAGTTCTTTACCAATATCCGGTAGCTCCACAAAAACTATGTCTCCAAGAAGATCTTGAGCATGATCACTGATGCCAACTGTAAGTATGCCCTCTTCGTCAATTCTGCCCCATTCATGACTGGCAAGATATCTCACCTCATTTGTAGTACTCATATTCTTTCCTTAAAAATTTCTTTGCCTTCTTTAATGAACTTTGGAGTGCCAATTTTAGCAAAAACTTCCTTTCCTCTCACCTCAGCAAAACAAGAATTTTCAATATTTTTTGGGACCCTAGCTAATGCAATTGGCTTACCTAAGGTAGGGGAATATGATCCACTCGTAACAATACCCTTTATTTTCTTTTTTTCATCAAAATACACTTCCTGACCTTGTCTAAGAATACTTCTCTCTTCTAACATTAAGCCTACTAATTCTGTATCCGTTTCCTTAGATTTTCTAAGAAGCGCTTCTCTTCCAAAAAATTCCCTTTCCTTGTCACTAAAATCTACTGTCCATGACATATTGCACTCAAATGGCGTAACTGAGTCATCCATTTCAAAACCATATAAATTCATTCCCGCTTCAAGTCTTAAAGTGTCTCTGGCACCTAATCCAACTGGTTTAGCACCTGCTTTTAAAGCATCCTTCCAAAGATCAATCGCTTTAGCATGAGGAAGAATAACTTCGAATCCTAATTCACCTGTATATCCTGTTTTGGCAGCGAACATACCATTTCCAAAAACCCCCTGTTGTCTTTTTTTCGCATCCAAAAGGTTCACAGGTGTTGGACATTCTTTGAGAACCTCTAATGACCTCGGGCCTTGGATTGCTACCATTGATAAGTCAGATCTTTCTCTCATGATGACATCATAATCCTTAGACTTACTGGATATCCATTTCAAGTCTTCACCCCTAGTAGCACAATTTACGACAAGTCTATAACCAGAATCCATTTTGTATGCTATTAAATCATCAATAACACCTCCAGACTCATTGACCATAGCAGAATAAAGACCTTCATAGGTTTCTGAAAGTTTTCTTACATCATTAGATATCAACTTTCTAACAAATATTTCTACATCAAGACCTTGAAAATCAAGAATTGTCATGTGCGAGACGTCAAATATTCCACAATCTTCTCTTACAATTTTGTGCTCATTTATTTGTGAACCGTAGTTTATCGGCATAGACCAGCCGTGGAAATCTACCATTTTTGCATTAGAATCAAGATGATCTTGGTATAAGGAAGTTTTCTTGTTCAAAGGTCTTTATCTAAATCGAAATTGTACTATTTCTTCTCTTTTTTGTCTTTGTGAAAATGCCTTTTATCCACGGTAAATGTGGATAACTTTGTTAGTCAATTGATGATAGTAAGTAATCATATTGCTTAAACCAATATGCTTAAAAATTGATCAGATAATTTTTTATGTACCTATCATTAACGCTCAATGATAAGATCACTTTTTTAACCCTAATCAGGAATAAATGGATTATTTTTCTAAATTTGAAGAGTTTAAGGCAAAGAGTTTGTCTTTAGACCTAACGCGCGGAAAACCTTCATCTGATCAACTTGATCTCTCAAATAGGATGATGAATTATATTGATGAAGAGTTATTTTCTGTCGGTTTGGATCTAAGAAATTACGGAGAAATCAAGGGACTAGATTCATGTCGTAAGTTTGGCTCTACTATATTGGGTTGTTCGGATGATTACATCTGGGCTGGCGGAAATAGCAGCCTCTCACTAATGTCTAAATTTCTGTCTTTTTTATTTGTTGAAGGAAATGGAGGGGGGCCATGGAATCTTCAGGAAAGAGTTTCTGTTTTGTGTCCAGTACCAGGGTATGACCGTCATTTCACACTTTGTGAGACATTTGGCATCAATATGATTCCAGTTTCTATGACTGGCAATGGGCCAGATCTCGAAGAAGTAAAAAGCAAAATGGATTCTGATAGTTCTATAAGAGGTATTTGGTGTGTTCCAAAATACTCTAACCCTACAGGAGAAGTTTACAGCCTAAAAACAATAGAAGGATTGCTTGATATATTTGGTAATAGGGACAATAGAAATATTATTTTTTGGGACAATGCCTATGCTGTTCATGATTTATCTGACGCCCAACCAATTGCGGATATTTTCTCATTAGCAAAAGATAAGGGCTGCGAGGATGCTGTTGTTGAATTCGGTTCAACTTCTAAGATAACCTTTGCTGGTGCAGGCATAGGATTTATTGCAATGTCAGAGAGCAATCAAGATATCTTCCTTCCTTTCTATTCCTCACTAATGATTGGACCGGATAAGATAAATCAGGCAAGGCACGTAAAATTTTTTGAAGATACTAATCTCCAAGATCACATGAAGGAACATGCAAAAATAATTCGACCTAAGTTTGATCTTGTTACTGACAAGTTAAAATCATTAGGACTGGGCAAATGGACTTCACCTGAAGGAGGGTATTTCTTACTTTTTGAATCTGACCAAGGCATGGCTAAGAAGATAGTAAGCTTGGCCAAAGAGGCAGGACTAAAATTAACCCCTGCTGGTGCAACTCATCCTTATGGAATAGATGAAGAAGATAAATTCATAAGGATAGCTCCTACAGCTTGCTCTTTGGAAGAACTAGAGATAGCGATGGATATTTTCTTGTGTTGTGTTGGTCTTACGTATGAGCAATCTCAATAGACTGTTAATTCTTACTATTTTCTAGTATCTCGTAAGACTCTCCATCAAATCCCCCAAAGAAAACTGGAACATCAGGATGCTCAACGGGAACTTGGCTATCATCTACTAGAAGGTTTTGTTGAGATACATATGCCGAATAGAAGACTTGATCATTTTCGGCGAATACATGATAAAACGGCTGATCTTTTTTAGGTCTGATTGCAGCAGGTATGGATTGATACCACTCTTCAGTATTATTGAATTCAGGATCTACGTCGTAAATTACGCCTCTAAAGTCAAGATACTTGTGTTTAACAACTTGGCCTAGTGCATATTCAGTTTCTATTGTCTTTTTCATCAAATTAAATCATTTAAGTCTGTGGCTGGATCTGAAATCATATCTAAGTCTATTTTAACTTTTTTTTCTACAAGCTTTCTACTTATTAAGAACTCTTTTGGATTATTGATTGAGTCTACTGCCTTCAGTTCGTTTTCTTTGCTATAGAAAAGCATAAACTTATTGTCAGACATTTCTCCTCGCATCGTTACAGTGTCGTGTTCTCCTGATAATCCAACAATTTGTAGCTTGTGATCATATTGATCAGACCAAAACCATGGAACTTGATTATATTCTAGGGGGCTATTCAAAATATTAAACGCAACAGTTTTTGATTGCTCCATAGCATTATGAACAGATTCAAGACGTAAATTTTTATTTAAAATTTTATTAGGATGGTTTGTGCAATCACCGCATGCATAAATTTTTTCACAGTTAGTTTGTCCATACTCATCAACTAAAATTCCGTTATCTGTATCAATTCCAGCTTCCGCTGCTAGGTCTGTATTAGGAATTATCCCAGCACCAATGATGACCATATCAGCTTTTATTTCACTTAGGTCAGAACATATTAAATATTGTGGCTTATCATCACCTCTAACCTCTTTCAGGCTAGTATTAAATTTAAATTTAACACCATTTTTTTGATGAAGTTCTAAATAATATTTTGAAATCTGTGGATCAACAGTTCTATTCATAACTCTATCAGCCATTTCTATTACAGTTACATTTATGTTCTTAATGGCTGCAATGGCAGCTACCTCAAGCCCTATGTAACCTGCACCTATTACAACAAGATTTTTGCAAACGTTAAGGTCAGTTTTTATTGCTTCTGCATCATCTAGCCCCCTTAAGTAGTGGATAGAACTGAGATGGTCACCTGGGAATTTTAGTTTTCTTACTTTACTGCCTGTTGCAAATACTAATCTGTCAAACTCTAGCTCAGTTTGATCAGACAAAAGGATACTTTCATTTTCAAGGTCAACATTTTGAACCTTATTCCCAAGTTTTAGTTGAATATGATTTTCTATAAAAAACTCTAATTTTTTGAAGTAAAGCCTTTCTTTGTTTACTGTGTCATCAAGAAATCCTTTTGATAAAGGAGGTCTCTGGTAAGGAAGATGTTCTTCTTCTCCAACTAACGTTATTTCACCTGAAAAACCTTCTTTTTTCAGAGAGTTAATGCACTGAATAGCCGCTTGACCAGCACCAATAATGACTAATTTTTCCATTTGTAAAAAAGTTCTCGATTATTTAATTGAAACTCACTAAAGTCTACATCTAATTAAAAAATAAGGGAGAAAAAATGATAGGAATAGTTGCAACATTGAAAATTAAAGAGGGATCTGGTTCTGATTTCGAAGCTATTGCAAGTCAATTAGTAGAGAAAGTAAACGCCAATGAGGATGGTGTCGTATATTACGACCTATATAAAGAGGATGACACAACTTATGTCTTTTTAGAGAGATACAAAGACCAAGAAGCTCAAGATGCGCACGGGAAGACAGATTATTTCAGAGAACTAGGTGCACAGATGGGAGCGTTTATGGCTGGAGCTCCTGAAATAAAAGTCCTTCAATCTGTTTAGTTAGATCAGATGAGATGAGGTCTTGAGAGATACTCTTTTGACCTCATTTCTTCGAGCCTACTTACAGTCCTTTTGAAAGGTTCTTTTAACCTTTCGCCAGAATAAATTTCATTTAACTCCGATTTCATAGAGAGGATAAGATTCACATTTCTTTCATAACATTCATCAATCAATGCTATGAACCTTCTTGCGGAATCATCATTATCACCCTTCATAAAGGGGACGTCAGATACAAAAAGCGTATGAAATTCGCTGCATACTTCAATATAATCTTTCGCGCTCCTTGGGCCTTCACATATCTCCTTAAAAGAAACCCAAAGTGATCCTTTCGACAACTTAATTGTTTTTATTTTCCTTCCGAGTATTTTAATATTTTTTCCTTCTTCAAATTCGCCATTTGTGAGTTCAATAAAATTTGATTCAAGTTCTTTGATACCTCCATCTTCTTTTCCAACAATAAATATTTCAAGTTGTTCAAGTGTCCTCAATCGATAGTCTTGTGCCGAATTAAGCTCATATACTTCACAATTTTGATTTATTGAATCTATAGCAGGGAGAAATCTTGCTCTGTGTAATCCGTCTTTATATAGGTTATCAGGATGTGTGTTCGAAGTTGTGACCAAGGTAACTTTATTTTCAAACAACTCATTGATAAATCTTCCTAACAACATAGCATCTCCAATGTCTTCTACATAAAATTCATCGAAACAAAGGACCTCTGTCTCTGCGGCGATATCTTTTGCTACTTTCTTTAATGGATCTTTTTGCGCTGCGATTCTATCAAGATCATCATGAAGTATTTTCATAAATCGATGGAAATGTACCCGCTTCTTTTTTTCTATATCTAAAGTTTCAAAGAAGATATCCATCATTTGAGTTTTACCTCGTCCAACCTCACCTTTTATATAGAGACCTCTAATTTTTTTTTGACTAAACCAAGATTTAGAACGCTTTTTCAGGTCTATACTTAGCTGGTCAAGTTTTTCCAAGAGCTTCGCTTGCTCTTGATCAAAACTTAGTTGTCCATCTTCAATTAATTTTGAATAAAGATTAGATGGCTTCAATTTTAGACGAAATCTGGATTATGGGTGAAGCTGTGTATTTGTTCATTAACTGGAGACCAGGAAGTAGCAGTAGAACTCCAAAAGTTAGAATCTACAGAAATCCATGATGAGTCATCAATACTCCCTGCTTTGATAAATTTCACACTAGCATTTTCTTTTACAAAAGAAATAAGAGGAGATCCACATTCTGGACAGAATCCTCTTGCAATATTCGAGCCTGCTGAACCTGCTACAGTAAAAAACTTTAGATTTCCTTCAACTTCTAATGCACTTTCAGGAATCAAAAGAATCGTAGCTTTTCCGCTACCAGTGCTTTTTTGGCAATCTTTACAGTGACAGTGGTGCGCAGACAGAACATCTTCTTTATTAAATTTATAAATTACTTTTCTACAAAGACATCCACCAGTTTGTTTCTTTTCGCTCATATTTAATTATTTTTTTAAGATTTTGGTTTTCTAAGAATAAGGGCCGGTGTTCTTTCCAAGTAATCCATATATTCAGGATCAGACCCCCATTTCTTTATATTTCTATTTTCCATCATAGTGATACCACTTATTCTTGTTAAAAGAACATAGACAAAGATCGGAGATATCAAAGTAACCAACTGCCATCCACTTAATACTGGCAAGGCAATTAACGTAAGTCCAACCCATAAAGTTATTTCTCCAAAGTAATTTGGATGTCTTGACCAAGCCCAGAGACCAGTTGTAATAAATTCTTTATCTTTATCTTTTTGTTTCTTGAAATTCCTTTTCTGTTTATCTGCTACTATCTCAAGACAGAATCCAAATACCCATAAAGCCAATCCAAAATACGCTGTAAATCCCAAAGGAACGCTTGCACTTGATGTTATTGCAGCCAAACCTGCACACATAGTTAGGAAAACCCACAGTCCACCTATCGTCCAAGTCATAAAGTACCAATGGAATTGTGTTTTCATAACAGTGAATCTGCCATCTTTACCATCCTGCTTAACTCTTAGGAACAAAAAAGAGCCCAATCTAATAGCCCATACTGCGATTAAGACTCCAATAATGAAATCTCTTAAATCAAAAGAAGGCGCAAGATAAAATCCTAACCCCAAGGCACTCAAATAAGAAATAGATCCAGTTAAATCAAAATAATGTTCTGTTTGAAAGATATATGATGGTATGAAAATTAACCAATGAAGCAAGTAGCTCACACTGGCACAGATTGCGAATATTGCTATTCCGTTATAGATTTCCGAGCCTTGGCTCCCAGCATAAGCAATAATCAGGCCCAATAAGATAGAAATAATTGACGCAGGGATAGTTACACTTCTTTTCATAATTATTCTTCGATCGTTAAACCACCATTAGAAGAGACTATCAGTTACTTTTCAAGTTTTTTAATTCAGACTTTCTTAGAAATCTTTTCAACCAAATTAAGGCCTAATCCAACACAAGGACCAATGCCAAATACAAATAAAATGGTTCCAATACCTACGACCCCGCCTAAAAACCATCCAGAGACCACGGCAGATAGCTCGATAATTGTCCTAATGATCGGTATGGAAGCGTCAGTTTTTTGTTGAAGTCCTACCATTAAGCCGTCTCTAGGACCGGGCCCTAAATTACATGAAAGATAAATACCACTCCCAATTCCAACGATTAATATACCAACACTAGCTTGAATGATTTTTGATACATCACCATCTGGTTTGGGTAAGTACGGCAAAGTCAGGTCAATAGCCGAGGCGATTATGATTGCGTTAAGGATTGTTCCAATGCCAGGTACTTGTCTTAGAGGTATCCAAAGCAAAAGAATTGTTAAGCTTACAAAGAATGTTGCCACTCCAATGGAAACATTTGTAATTTCTGATATTCCCTGCGCTAAAACAGTCCATGGACTTACACCTGCTCCACTTGCAATTAATACCGCTTCTCCTAAACCAAATAAGAAGAGACCAGTAATTAACATCATCGATGTTATGAATCTTGGTCTATAGTTGAGGGGATGTTCAGAACTCCAACTTACGAATGGTATTTTTTTGATAGTGAAAATTTTGGCAAGAAAGTCCATTTATCTCATAAATTAGGGTTTGAATTCTTATTAATCTGGTTTAATCTTGAGGTGAGACTAACACAGGAAACTTACAATGATTACATTAATTCTTTTGTCACTTTTGTTAACACTTCTTCAGCTTTTAACTCCTGCACTTCTAAATAGTAAAAATTTAGAGTTCCTCATTTCAAACAGAGAAGGCTCTGTAGAGGAAGCGCCTATAGTTGGTAGGACTAGAAGGGCAGGGAACAACCTACTAGAGAGTTTGCCCGCCTTTTTGGCTCTAGCCATACTCTCAATAGTTCTCGAAGTTGAGAATTATAATCTAGCAATGATTTGGATTGGCTCACGAGTAATTTATTACTTCTCTTATATGTTTGGTGTTTTGTATTTAAGAACAATAATTTGGTTTGTTTCAGTAATTTGCCTAATTTTGATGGGTCTTGCACTTGTATAGAGGCTAGTGAATTATTTTCTATCGAAGGAAGAACAAAAAAAATATAACAATGAAGGCTTTGTTCTTAGAGAGGATCAGCTATCTTCACCTGAACTCAGCTTGTATAGAGAGGAATTTGAAAAGACTGTACAAAAGGCGTATTCATTTTCTGATGATGGAAAAGTATATTTTTTAGATGGGAAGAAATTTGTAGATATTGATTACTTAACACTCCAATTTGAACCTAAACCAAACGAGGAATATATAAAGGTCATAGAACCTGCCCACCATTTGAATCTTGAACTTAATCAGATAATTTCCGATAAAAGATTAACTGATCCAATTAAGTCAATTTTGGGAGTGAATCAGTTGAGCTTATGGACTGATAAACTGAATTTAAAACGACCTAGAGTTGGCTCTGGTTTTGGTTGGCATCAAGATTCTCCTTATTGGATTCATGATAGTAAGGATGTTGATTCATTGCCTAATGTCTATGTCTGCTTAGATGAGTCAAATAAAAATAATGGTTGTTTCAGGGTTATCAGAGGAAGTCATAAAGAGGGTTGCTTGCCTGGGACATTCGATGAATCCCAATTGGGCGGTTTCTACACTGACGAAGGATCTTTCGATATGAAAGACTCTTTAGAGCTTGAGGCTAAAGCAGGATCTCTAATTTTTTTCAACCCACATATAGTCCATGGATCTTCTCCAAACAGGTCTCGTCAAGAAAGGAGGGCTTATATAATTACCTACCAACCAAAAGACAGAGCGTCCTTGAAATCCGGTACGATAAAAAATATATAATTTTTTTACCTCCAAGCACCTCTTTTTATGGATACGAATATCATGGTTCCAAATATTGTCATGGCAATTGATGAAGAAACAAAAATTGACTCTATTCCAAGATTAAACCAATAGATAGAGACACCTCCTCCTATACTAGCAATCAGAAATCTGGCGATAGTTGCAATGGTAGGCCATCTCATGGCATTAGCTCCTTGCGAAGCAAAATAGAGTGATAAGCCTACGCCTTGAAAAATGTAAAAAGGCCCGACTATCTGTATATAAAGTTTGGTTATTTCATAAGCTTTAACATCATCAGTAAAGTATTGAATCCAAGCATCTGGGAATAATGCTAGAGTTATTCCAATAAAGATTGATATCACTCCTGCTGTTGATCCTCCGTAAATACCAACAGTCTCTGCTCTATCTATATTATTTGCTCCTATATTAGCGCCAACAATAGAGGTCATGGCTGTGCCGATACCAAATATTAAAGGTATCATTAAAAACTCTACTCTTGATCCAATTCCATAGCCAGCCAAGGCTTCAGTTCCAAACGTTCCAACTAAACCTGTGAGTACTAATATTGTGCCAACGGTTAATAAAGGTGAAATAGAAGCTGGTATAGCCACTTCAAATATGTTCAAGAAAAGGGTTCTACTGAGTTTTAATTTTTCAAATCTCAATCTCGCAGGCACAGATCTGCTTAAAAGCTTAATGACAATTACACTGACCATAAAGGAAGAGCTAATTAACGTTGCTGCTGCTGCACCTGGAACTCCCATTTTAGGAAATCCATACCAACCTAAGATAAAACCGCTAGATAGAAAAACTTGAAAAAAGGATGAAATTACCATCAAAGTTGCCGGAAAACGCATGTTTCCCATACCTCTTAAAACAGCACTCAAGCTCCCAGAGAGCCATAGTATTAGCCCTCCTAGAAAGAGCAGTGAGCAATAGGCATACGACTCTTCAAGTATTGCACCTCTCCCTCCTAGAAGAAATAGAAGTTCTTCACCAAATAGTAAAAACAACATCAAGAAACTTATCGCACCTCCGATCGATATAACGATTGAATGCCAAATTAATCTCTCAGCTTTATCAATATCATTAGCTCCCATACTTCTAGCGATTGCAGAGGTTATAGCGCCACCAAGAGCGCCTCCCGACATTGTTTGCGTTATCATCAATAGGGGGAAGGCGAGCGCTACTGCCGCTAATGAATTAGTACCTAATTTACTAATAAACCAAACCTCAGTGAGAACTACAATTGACTGTATAAAAAAAGCGACTGTATTGGGTGCCGACATTCTTATGAGCAACGGCATTACAGGCTGAGTAAGGAACTCTTGTGTTCTATTGTCCACTAATCCTTAAGTTTATTTGCGTGTAGATCCCTTTACTAAATTTTCTGGAGAGGCAAGTGAAGAGAATTTATCTTTGGAATCTCCAAAGATTTTTTCTGGGGAAACGGACTCAAGCTTCCCTTCTGTATCTGTCGGATCTGTAAAGAATCCCAGCACATATCCACCTTTTGAGTAGCCGATAAGAGATCTTAGTTCCGGACTAAATTCTCTGGCGATTTCTGGAGGATAGGACAAGTATTGATTTTCTTGTTGCCTTAACCAGTTAGGTGCATAGTGTAGGAAAACTCCTAACCTCTGTTCATCAGTATTATTTGTACCTCCGCCATGTAGTACAGATCCTGTGTATATAAAGACAGACCCGGCTTTCATTTCAGCATAAGCAATTTCATCAGATTGAGGTTGTCTATTTTTATCCCATTTGTGAGATCCAGGAACAACTTGTGTAGCTCCATTTTCTCTGGTGAAATCAGTTATAGCCCAAACAGTACTAAATTGTGTTTCTATTTTTCTTGGTATGTATCCCCCCCACACACCCCTATCCCTATGAAGTATTTGTCTTGATTCGCCAGATCCAATTTGTATTGCTGAAGAGAAATGCAATTGATAGTTTTCACAGTGAGGACCTAAAAAATTCGCTGCCATTTCGTTTATCAGAGGATTTAATGCCAGTCTTTGACAAGTTTTAGACCTTGCCAACAAAGCTCCAACCCTTTTGGTCTCATAACCAGTAAATTCATCTTGACCATGCTTGGTGACATTCAAGAATGGTTTTAGGTCATCTTTTATGAGATCTAAGCTTTTTTGATTTAAAACATTTTCAATAACTAAGCCCGCATCCTCGTCTAAGATATTGAGTAATTCATCAATCGGTGTGTCGATTGAAACGCGCCTAACCTCTCCCATAATTTTAGTTTAAACCAAATTAAGGAAATTGAAAATTTTAGTGGGATTAGAATTTACTAGTTTGATGAAAATCTGTTTGTTGCCTCGATTAAGAGATGAGTAATCTCTTCTTCAAAAGCTGAATGTCCTGAAAAAGGAGCAATTTTTAACTCGGATTCTGGCCATATAGAATGTAATTCGTATGCTGTTGTAGGAGGGCAAACAACATCATATCGCCCTTGAACTATCACACAGGGTATGTGCTTTATGATAGATACATTATCTAAAAGTTGGTTTTCGTAATCTAAGAAACCTTTATTAACAAAGTAGTGGTTTTCAATTTGAGCGAAGGCAAGGGCAAATTTCTCATTTACAGAATCTTTTACAGCTTCAGGGTTATGATTGATGAAGCTTGTAGAGGCTTCCCATTTAGACCAAGATTTTGCGGCTGAAAGTTTTCTTTCTTCATCATCACCATTGAATATTTCTCTATATGCTTCGATTAAGTTAGATCTTTTTTCCTCAGGAATTTCTTCCAAGAATCCTTTCCATGATTCTGGGTAGATCTCGCTTGCCCCATACTGATAAAACCACTGTAATTCTTTCTCTCTGAGCATAAAGATACCTCTTAAAACCAATTCAGTGACACGCTCAGGATGCTTTTGAGCATAGGCTAATGAAAGTGTGCTTCCCCAGGAACCTCCAAACACAAGCCAATTCTCAATATGCAATTCTTTTCTTATTGATTCAATATCATCTACTAAATCCCATGTAGTATTGTCTTCAAGGCAAGTATGAGGCTTACTTTTTCCACACCCTCTTTGATCAAAAAGTACTATGTGATATTTTTTTGGATCGAAGAATCTTCTAGAGAAGCTTCCTGCTCCACCACCGGGACCTCCATGTAAAAATATTGCTGGTTTCCCATTAGGATTACCACATTCTTCATAATAAATTTCATGTATTCCTTTTTTAAGATATCCGGAATTGAATGGTTCTATAGAGGGATATAGCTTATTTTTTTTATTAAAGAACTTCATCAACCTTTTTAAAATGATTAATCATATCGTTAATTACTAGAGGTAATACATCGGCAGGTAAGTTATGGCCCATTTTTTTATAAACTTTGTAATCAGAACCGCTTATTAGTTTTGCTGTATGCTCTCCATGGTCTACAGGTAGAAGAGTATCGTTTTCTCCATGCTGAACAAGGGTAGGGACTGTTATTTCTTTTACTATGTTTGATCTATCTCCAGCATTGAATATAGCAGTGAGTTGTCTCGGCATAGCTTCGGGATAAAAACCATATGATCTTGCATTTTCTGTGTCTATATCATCAATACTTCGAAAACGTTCCTCATTCCTCCGAGACATCTTTGATAAATGTGGCGCTCCAGTAGAGGACATTATTGAAACTAGGCTTTTAGTTTTTTCTGGATTATTTGATGCAATAATTTGCGCAATCATTCCTCCCATTGATGCACCTACAATGTGAGCTTCTTTTATTTTTAGATGCTCTAATAAGGCAACACCGTCATTAGCCATATCCACAAGGGTATATGGAGAACTAAATCCAATTCCTAGATAGCTCAAGAAAAATTTCCAATAGAGATTTGGGTTACCCAACCTATCAAGTTTCTCTGATTTACCAGTATCTCGGTTATCAAAAAGTACAACTTGGTACCCAGATTCAACAAGGCTATTAACTATCTCTTCTCCCCAAACTTTGTGGGAGGCCATGAGACCCATGATCATCAATACTGCAGGATCTTCCCTATCTCCAGCAATTGTATAAGCGATTGTCACATCATTTAAATCTACCAAGATTGTTTCTTGCTCGACGCTATAGGCAGAGAAACTACTATTAGAAATAATTAGAAATAGTGCAGTTATTACTAACTTTTTCATAATCATTCGTGTTTAAGCAGACTCTTCATTTTTTATACTTCCAATATAAAGAACACCAAATATAAGAGTCTGTATGAAAACTTTTATAATTGTATCTCCAGAAAGTCTTATTTTTTTAAAAAATATTAGATACTCCATGAGGTGTATCAATAATAGCATCAAAGCAAAGTAATTAGCCCAGACTGAGAAGTTTACTAAGTAGTTCGCCCCTAAAACAATCCAGAGGATTAGCGTAAGTATTTTTCCTAAATTCATATTATAGAACGTTGATGAATTACCATAAATTAACAGAATTTAGCCCCCAATCAAGTTGATTGAGGAATAACCTATATCGATAACCAGGAAAGATGTTCTTTTAATCTATCATCACAAAGTTTTATCTTCTTTGCACTGATAGACATTTCTAATTTTATTTCTTTCAAAAGTAAGCTTTTGCGTTTGTCTGTTTAAAACAACGAAATCTAAATTATCTCTTCCAGAAATTGAGGTTGGTGTGGTGCCAAGATTTTTATAAACTTTTGAACCAAAAGTCATATTATTTTTTTTGAAGTCAACATTAATTTTTTTATTTTCAGCATTACAATCGTCAGATTCCCCCTCAATACATTCACATGAAAGGTCGATATTTTCCGGAAAGTTTTCACCAGTGCATCCAATAATCGTTACCAAAAAAATAAGAATAAACAGTAATCTTTTCATTGTTCAATGCTTAATTTTTTTCCATGGTAAGAAATGTATTTTCCCAACAAGTACGTATCGGGCCAACCAGCCCATTGTTGAGCATGAAAAAAATGAAAATAAGCCCAATATAAAAGCACTAATTTTCTGAAAGTTATCGGCCTCTGGCAGTGATATCAAAGAAGTTAAAATTAATCCTAATATAATGCCTGTGGTAAAGCTTACCCAATGGATAACCAAAGCAAACCTTGCGAGTATTTCCATTTATCGAATCCTTTATATCAATTAAGCTTTCCCTTATTTTGCATTTCCCAAAACGTATCCGCATGAAGAAATGTATCGTTTGCATAGTTCTTGATTTCTTCGAAGTTCATATCGACAGCGTCGAATACTTGTTGCCATTTAGATTGCTCGCCTTCGAAAGCCCTCTCAAGGGTTATCTTTATCTCGGCAATAGACTGCTCAAGATTATCGAGTCTAGTCTGTATTTTCTCAATGTCATCATTCATGTGAATTCCTCCTGAATTTATGGCCTTTTTACCAAGATCCATTCTTCATTAGTTATATCTGATCTGGCTCTAGCAGTTATATGAAGATTAACACATTTTTTCTAGATGAAAAATTTGATCGGACCGTCTGCTCATATGTTATTGAATTTTTTGGAAAAACCCCCAAATAAGTAAGTGTAAAGAAAGAAATATATTCTTATTTCAAATTCCATTACTCACATCCACATACCTAATTCTGGGTATGTTTCTTATGGAGAAAAAATATGCAGGTTTTTAAATGCGAATATGATCTACCACTAGGGAAGATCAATCATAATGTTCATGTTGATTGGGACGATAAAGGTAATTTACATTTTGCTGAACATGACCTTGGAGATGGTGTAAAGCAGGTTTGGGGAACTAATGAATATGAATATTTCATGATGATTCATCAAAAGCATGTAGCAAAGTTTATTCTATGTTGCTTTTGGAAAGGATTCACTTTCGAAGAAAGGTTTACTGTTGCAGATCTTAGAGAGCTATGTGACCAATACGAGATTGAGTACGACACTGATAATTGGTTCTAGATTTCCATGCAAGTCAAAAAATTTCTAGTCTGTCTTATGCGGATAACCACATCATGGAAATTACAAATATCACAACGCACAATAAGAAGATTAGTGGTGCTTTCATTTACCAAGAGAGAGGTTAGAAGTTATAAATCCCGCTTTTAACAACCATTTTCCATTCTTTTTAACCAATAAATATGTGGCATCGGTTGTAGAAAGTACTTTCTCGTCGTCATTCAACCTAGAAAAATTAATATCAACCATCGCTGATACTTCGTCAACATATAGCAATTCAGATTCATTAATCTTTGAATAAGCCCAACCTTGT
>TARA_B100001057_G_scaffold81281_1_pt1 | contig 22258 bp, 17 predicted proteins | sample TARA_B100001057 | Tara Oceans TARA_B100001057 (sample SAMEA2621839) | marine metagenome | biome: marine biome (ENVO:00000447); feature: surface water layer (ENVO:00002042); material: "saline water (ENVO:00002010), including plankton (ENVO:xxxxxxxx)" | depth 5 m
CACCAGATTGAAATCATTTCTTTATGCGCGTCGTCCTCACCTCCATTTCTAGAGAATAAAATATATCTTACTTCTATATCATTTTCGATGAGTGAGTCGATTTCATTATGTAACTTTTTGCAGTACGGACAAGATATATCTGTGAATATATTCAAGACATGTTTTGCATTGTCTGGTTTGTAAATAATTGTATTTTCTGGATCTATATTTTTGATAAAAGATATTCTATGATCTTTTATTTTATCTTGTGTAAGATTCTTCTTTGTTGCTAGTTCAATGACATTGCCTGCAATGAGATATTCTAGATCGCTCGATATATAAAATATCTGATCGCCAATTAATATTTCAAAGAATGAATCATTGATTTTTTCTATAGTATCAATTTTTAGGTCTGGGTATGATTCATAGAACTTTTTCTCTGCATCTTGTATTCTGTTATCTGTATTTGAGCAAGATGCAAAAATGATGACTGTAAGTATATAAAAAATTCTCATATCAACCTCTAGGATGATGCTTTGTGTGAAAATTTACAAGTCTTTCTTTTGCAACATGCGTGTATATCTGTGTTGTTGACAAACTTTGATGTCCCAATAATATCTGCACCGCTCTCAGATCAGCCCCATGATTGAGTAAATGAGTCGCAAAAGCATGTCTTAGAGAATGAGGTGATACTTTCTTGCCTGGCATTACTTTCTTTGCATATCTGGTTATCATCGCCCAACAAAATTTTCTTGTGATTGGGGTACCATTTTTATGTAAAAAAACAAGGTTATTATTTTGTGATATCACTGAATCAATTCTGGTTTCGTTGATGAACTTCAAGTACCAGTCCTTTGCTCTATCACCTAAAGGGATTATTCTCTCTTTATCACCTTTACCTACAATTCTGATGAGGCCTCTTTCAATGTTAATTTGACTTAAATTTAAGGAAACAAGTTCGGAAACTCTTAACCCGGTTGCGTAGAGAACCTCTAAGGCACACCTATCTCTAATCCCGTCATACGAGGTTGTATCAGGTGCATTTAAAAGATCACTGATATCATTCTCGCTAAGATTAATCGGTAGTTTTCTTCTTATCTTCGGTGATTCTATGAGTTCGCTAGGATCTATTTGTAATTCTCCAACTTTTAAAAGCCAAGAATAAAGTCCTTTAATAGACGATAGCATGCGATTAACTGATGATGATGAGCAACCCTCATCGAACTTATCAGCTAGGAATGAGTTTAAATCGGCAAGCGTGCAATCTGAAATGGACTTATTTTTGAATGTGAGCCACTTTTCCAATTGACGCAAATCAGAAGTATAAGAGGATATTGTATTCTTTGAGAGACCTTTTTCAACCCAGATTCGATCACAATAGTCGTTTACAATATCTTTTTTCAATGTCTGCATTTACATTTGTATACATCTAATTGTACTATGAAACTTATATTCAAGTAAAATTAACTTATAAAATGTCTGATCAATTAAAAGATAGTTGCATTAATGAATTTGACCCAAATGCCTTGGATGAGGTAGCTGCTATAAGAAAAATTGTAAGATCAATTAAACCTATAAAGAATACTCAGAAGGTCACTATAAAGAATGCGATGGATAGAACAGTAGCTATTGCCATTAAGGCGGCATCAAATGTTCCTGCATTTAGAAACTCTGCAATGGATGGATATGCTGTAAATCTCAAGGATCTGAGTCAATCTAACTATCAGATGACGGAAGTTGGTGTGTCATATGCAGGAAAACCATACAAAAAAAGATTGCTTAAGAAAGAAACTGTGAGGGTCATGACTGGAGCATTCATTCCAGATAATTCTGATGCGGTTATAATGAAAGAAATGGTCTCAAACGATACAAAAGTGATAAGTTTCTCAAAAAATATTAAAAAAAATCAGAATATCAGAATGATTGGCGAGGATATTAAGAAAGGAAAAACTATATTGAATAAGGGTGATAAAATTGACTTTGCTGGATTATCAATAATATCTTCCCTTGGAATTAAGACACTTGATGTTATTAGAAAACCAAGAATTTGTTTTTTTTCAAGCGGAGATGAACTGGCATCAATAAAAAGTAAATTAAAAACTGGACAGATATATGATAGTAATCGTTACCTTCTCCATGGTTTACTAACAAAATTACCAGTTGATTTTAAGGACTTAGGGGTCGTTAAAGATAAAAAAGATGAAATTGTAAAAAAATTAAAACATGCACAGAAATTTTCCGATATCATTATTACTACAGGTGGTGTATCAGTTGGTGATGCAGACTATATAAAAGAGGCATTAAAAGAAGTTGGTAGTGTGAATTTTTGGAAAATAGCTATCAAACCAGGTCGTCCACTTGCCTTTGGTAAAATCAAAGATTCATATTTTTTTGGTTTACCTGGTAATCCTGTATCTGCAGCAATCACATTCCAACTGTTTGTTGTTCCGGCTATAAATAAACTTTTATCGTCAAAATCCTATAAAAACATTATTGTAAAAGCTAAGACTAAAAATAAACTTAGAAAGAAACTTGGAAGAATTGAATATAAAAGAGCGATATTAGCTTATGAGAACGGAAATTATTGTGTTCAGACTACTGGGCTCCAGGGGTCAAATATAATGACATCCATGTTAAAAGCAAACTCCTATATTAGATTATCTGAAAATATCAATACGGTAGAAGAAGATACATTAGTTGATGTAATACCATTCGAAACAAAAATATGAACAATATTAGAGGAATTGGTTTTATAAAAACATTTATCGTATGTCTATACGATTGGATGTTAGTTTTTTCAATCTTATTCTTTCTGTCTTTTCCTTTTGTTTTTATTAATGAAGGTAATGATCTTATAGGGAGTTACTTATATCAGGTTTACGTGTTTATAATAATTTTTTCTTATTATTGTTGGTTTTGGATTAAGCATAAGCAAACTCTGGGAATGAAAAGTTGGAAAGTTGTGATAAAAAATTTAAATAATGATGATCCAGTGACACTCTCACAATGCTTGATAAGAATGCTTTTTGCTCTTCTAGGTGGACATGTTTTACTAGTTTTCTACAAGCATTCTCTTCAAGACATAACATCTGGAACATATATAATTAAAAAAATAGATCAACGTAATCCTGACTCAAGTTGATAATTATATAAGTACACACCTAAACTAGAAAATATTAAAAGAGGGAATAGTGCATTGATGAGTGGATTAAGACCAATAATTATACCCATGTTTGGCAAAATCGAAGAAATAATAAAGAAAGAAATGCCTATAAACAGACCGATGACTATTCTCTTACTGGCGTTTGTATTTCTCATTTTACCGAAAATAAAAGGCATGGCTAGAAATAACATAATTGTCGTTGAAAGAGGTTTTAGAATTTTTTCCCAAAATATCTTCTCTTGAATCGATGTATCAAGGTCATTCGTTTCTAGATAATCAATATTTCTACTTATATCACTCAAGCTTAAACTATAAGATTTATTTGTTTTAATACTCAGTAAGTCAATATCTATCAAATCTTTCGTATAAATTTTATCGTATCTCAATTTGCTTATAGGTATGGACGATAAATTAATTTTTAGTACGTCGAATAGCTCCCATTGATTATTAGAGTATTTTGCTGAAGAAATATAACTTACTGAATTTATTTTATTATTCGAATCATATTCATAAACTGTTATTCCCTTGATTATCTCTTGAGGATAGATTTCTTGAATCTTTATAAAAGAACTCTTGTTTTTAAACCAAACGCCATTTTTCTGATACATAGCCTGTTTATTTAAAGCAATGTTCCTTTTCTTTTCAGCTTTACTACTATATTTTGGTACAATAGAGTCAGTGATGATATAGAATACACTTGAGACTATAAATACTTGTGATAAGACAGTGACTAATATTTTCTTTACTGAAATACCTGATGCTTGCATTGCGACAAATTCCATGTCGGCAGCCATAGCTCCGAGTGATAGTAAAGCTCCGATCAATACAGCATAAGGAAACATAAGCTCAATACTCCTAGGGATGCTCAAAATAATGTATTTTACTATTGTTATAAAATCATAATTTCCGACATCAAGATATTTGAGCTCAGCTGTAAAAGAGAAGAATACTTCAATTGAAACTAGTACTACAAGGCTTATCATTAGTCCCAACAGAAATCTATTCAGTAGATAAAAAAATAAAATCATTAAGTTCTTCTCGGTATATTATTCGAATCTATTTTATAGAGTATAATTACTAAAAATAATACTAAAATATGAAGCCACCACATCCCGAGGACTGATGGCATTTTTCCTAACACAAATAGTTTTTCACTAATTGATATCAATATTAAATACATAAAATATATTACAGAACTTAAAAATATTTTTGTGTATCTTCCTTTCCTTGGCGAAGAGTAACTTAAAGGCAATGCCAGAAAACCAAGTAAGATTGTTGCCATAGGTAGCAGAAATCTAGATTGTAACTCTGCGCGTGACTCAATGTCTTCGTCTCCAAAAAGAGATAATGTACTCCTCGCATCAAATTTGAAATTTAGTAACTCTGGTATCTCTTGCCCAAGCTGAATTCCGTGTTCTTTATATACTGTCTTTCTTGTTACCAAATACGAGGGTGGTATAACTTCCCTTATTTCGCCATCTCTGAGTAAAATATATTTCAAATTTTGTTCATTCTCAAAATATTTAGCTGACTTTGAATTTTCAATTGCATCGGCTCTCATTCCACTTGAACTGAAAAAGATCTTCTCCAAGACATTATTGTTTATCTTCTCAACAAAAAAGGTTGCTTTCCCACTTTGTGACGAAGTGAACCTTCCAGCATTTATTTCTTCAATTCTCTCCTCGCTATTAAGCTTATGCTCAAGTTTGTATCTATACTCTGTTGCAGATGGTGTTATATACAAGGAGAAAATTGAGACAATCATTGCTGCGGGAATGATTATCGTTGCTAATATTCTAGCAAAGTCTGTTGGTGATAGGCCGGATGACGACATCACAGCCATTTCATTTGTACTATATAATCTTCCAAAAGATAGTGTTATACCAAGGAATAGACTTATTGGGATTAAGAAAATCGAATATTGAGTGATTTTTATCAAGATAAGGGGAAATAACAAATAAGAGGGAAAATTACCAATTGATGCCTCTTCTATAAGCCTCAACATAGTATTAGCAGTCAAAATGATCATAAAAATTGCTAAAACAGAGAGTGATGTTCTAGTAATTTCTTTCAGTAGATATCTATCGATAATTTTCATCTTTTATGAATCTAATTTTAACAAGTTTTAAAAAAAATGTTAATCTAGTGTATGTTTAAAAGTTATTTTTATTAGGAAGGGATATGAACTATAAATATGTAAAAATAAAAAAAGGGCAAAATAAGGCTGATGTCCATCTAGTTGGAGTTTATGCAGACATAAAACCTAACAATCTGCAGAATTTTACCAGTGCCTCTACAGCGGCAAATATCAAAAAAGTCATAAATAAATGTAACTTTACAGGAAAATTAGGTGACCTAAGAACTTTTGATGATCTTGATACAGGACAACAGCTTATTCTATTTGGTTTAGGTGAGAAAAAGAAATTCGGACCTTTGGCATTGAAGAAAGTTCTTACTGTAGTAATGAAGAAAATTCTTAAAACTAATCTTATAAGCTTATCTCTGGATATTGACAATATTTTAGATAAATCCAACAGTAAAATAGATCTTGAAATGATTATATCCACGATTGAGAATTCAAAATATCGCTACAATTTTAAAAAGAATGAAGAGAAAATCAAGCTAAAGACATGCTATATGATGTCAACAAAAAACATTCCTACTGCAAAGTTCAATCAGATGGTTAAAATAGCAAAAGCTATCTCCAATGGTATCTGTTTAGCGAAAGAATTAGGTAACACTCCACCTAATGTATGTACTCCAACTTACCTAGCTAATGTAGTTAAAAATCTAAAGAAAGAATTCAAATCACTAAAAATAAAAATTATCGAAGAATCAGAGATGAAGAAATTGAATATGGGTGCATTTCTTTCAGTTTCCAAAGGTAGTAAGCAACCTGGCAAAATAGTAATTATGGAGCATATGCCAATCAAATCGAAAGATCCAATAGTTATCGTAGGTAAAGGCATTACATTTGATACTGGTGGGATCTCACTTAAACCGTCACCAAATATGGATGAAATGAAATATGATATGTCAGGTGCTGGCAGTGTAATTGGTGTTATGAGAGCATGTGTAGAAATGAATGTTAAAACAAATGTAGTTGGCGTTATAACATGTGCAGAGAATATGCCGGGAAGTCAAGCAAGCAGACCAGGAGATGTCGTTACCACAATGTCAGGAATTACTGTTGAAATACTCAATACGGACGCGGAAGGTAGGTTGGTTCTGTGTGATGCAATAACCTATGCTAGGAGATACAAGCCTAGATACATGATTGATATGGCTACTTTAACAGGAGCATGTTTGGTAGGTCTTGGAAAATACCCAAGTGGATTATTTAGTAACAGCAAAGAGCTTGCGGAGAGAATAAAAAAATCTGCGGATAATACAGGTGATAGAGTGTGGCAGTTACCTCTATATGATGATTATTTTGAGGAACTTAAGACAAATTTTGCTGATATACAAAATATTGGTGGGAGATATGGAGGTGCCATAACTGCGGCTGCTTTTTTGGCAAAATTTACAGAGGATATTAAATGGGCGCATATTGATATCGCTGGAACTGCATGGGATGTAGGACCAAACAAAGGATCTACGGGAAGGCCAGTAAGCTTAATAATTGACTTCATTAGATCTAATTAAAATTGGGTACGCAGGTTTTTTTTTATAATCTCCAGGAAGTGGCCGATGTTTTGAAATCTATCTGTATAATCATCAACCAATATTACAAAAAAGGTGATAAAATTGCCATCAATGTCACTGATGATGAAACTTTGGATATGTTAGATAAGAAATTATGGACATTTGAACAAATTAGTTTTCTGCCTCATTGTACCATTGATGAATTTGATGAAACATGCGATATAGTTCTATTTAAATTAGAACAAAACGATTTCAAGAAATATATTAATGATTTTAATGTTATAGTTAATCTAACAAAAGAATATTGTAATGTAGAATTTAGTGATAAAAAATTTATAGAAATTGTAACATCGGATGAAAATCAAAAAAAAATTTCACGAGAAAAGTTTAAGTATTATCAAGATAAAGGTATTAAGGTTAATTATGAGAGCATATGATGGATGTAAAATATTCTCCTAGTGATATTGAAAATAAAATTTATGAGAGATGGCAAAGTAATGACTGTTTTTCTCCAAAAAATCTTAAGACTAATTACTCTATCGTCCTTCCACCCCCCAATGTTACGGGTACTCTTCATATGGGGCATGCTTTTCAACATACGATAATTGATATTTTGATTCGTTACAACAGAATGCTGGGCAAGAGTGTTCTTTGGCAACCAGGTACAGATCATGCAGGTATTGCAACACAACTAATTGTAGAGAATAATCTTGCAAATGAGGGAAAATCAAGGCACGAAATTGGTCGGGGTAAATTGATAGAAGAAATATGGAAATGGAAAGAGCAGTCTGGAAATACGATAATTAAACAAACAAAACGACTCGGTTCTTCTGCTGATTGGTCTAGAAATAGATTTACAATGGATGAAGGCCTTAGTAAAGCAGTCGGAAAAGTATTTATAGAACTATATAATCAAAAAATTATATACAAAGGAAAGCGACTTATAAATTGGGATATTAAGCTTCAAACTGCGATATCAGACTTAGAGGTTTTAAATGTTGAGAGAGATGGTAAATTATACTATCTCAAATACCCACTAAATGAAGATAATGGATTCGTTACAGTTGCAACGACAAGACCTGAGACACTATTTGGAGATGTTGCTGTTTGTGTAAATCCCGAAGACGACAGATATAAAAATCTCATTGGGAAAACAGTGACTATTCCACTCGTAAACCGAAAAGTCCCGATTATCAGCGATGAGGATATAGATCAAGATTTTGGAACAGGTTGCGTAAAAATTACTCCCGGACATGACTTCAATGACTATAATATGGGGGTCAAACATAAATTAGATATTATTAATATTCTTAAAAAGGATGGCACTTTCAATAATAATGTTCCCCCTGATTTCGAGGGTAAGAATATTCACGAATCGAGAAGTAATGTTATCAAGATACTTGAAAGTATAATGCTGATTGAAAAAATAGAAGACTATAAAATGACAGTACCTATCGGAGAAAGATCTGGCGAAATTATTGAGCCGTTATTAACAAGTCAATGGTTTATGAATATGAGAAGCCTTGCTAAACCTGCAATAGAGGCTGTTGAGAACTCATCTACAAAAATAATACCTAATAACTGGGAAAAAATTTATTTCAATTGGTTAAATAATATTCAAGACTGGTGTATTAGTCGACAAATTTGGTGGGGTCATAGAATTCCTGCATGGTATGATGATGATGGAAATATTTTTGTTGGAGAAAACGAAGAATCAATAAGAAAAGAGAATAATATCGGAAGTAACATTAAATTAAAACAGGATGACGACGTATTGGATACTTGGTTTTCATCTTCCCTTTGGCCTTTCTCGACAATGGGTTGGCCTGATCAAACAAAAGAACTTGACGATTATTACCCTACCAGTGTACTAGTCACAGGTTTTGATATAATATTTTTCTGGGTAGCAAGAATGATGATGATGGGGTTAAAATTTCTCGGAGAAGTACCATTTAAAACAATTTATATACATGGGCTTGTTAGAGATAATGAAGGAAAAAAAATGTCAAAATCAATTGGTAATGTTATAGATCCAATTGATATCATTGACGGAATTAATTTGAGCGATCTTGTTCAAAAACGTACAACAGGACTCATGCAACCCAAACATAAGGATCGTGTTAGGGAACGAACAAGTAAAGAATTTCCAAATGGTATTAAACCGTATGGAGCTGATGCTCTGAGATTCTGTTTTTGTGCTTTAGCTTCAACAGGTAGAGATATTAACTTTGATCTACAAAGAATTGAGGGATATAGAAATTTCTGTAATAAACTATGGAATGCCTCGAGATTTATTTTCCTTACAACGGAAAATCACAATTACAATGCGAGACTTTCTTTCGAAAAATTATCAGATTATGAAAAATACCTAATGATCAAATTGGACAATTTAGTAATAGAATATAAAAAGCATTGTAGTAATTATCGTTTTGATTTAATGGCATCTGGACTTTATTCTTTTATTTGGAATGAATATTGTGACTGGTTTCTCGAGATTGCTAAGAATAGTAATGATAAAGAACAAACTAATAATGTGCTGATTCATTCTTTACAGATAATCTTAAAGTTATGCCATCCAATTATTCCATACATAACCGAGGAGATTTGGTCTGAAATTACAAATAGAGGATTTGCAGAAGAATCGATGTTAATAAACTCAAAATTTCCATCTCAACAAAAAATATTCCATGACTCTCACCTATTACATGAAATATCTATTATGAAAGATATTGTGAACAATATTAGAAAAACTAGGAGTGATTTAAATATTCATCCAAAGAATAAATTACAAATAATTATCTCCTGTACGGATGCATTATTACAGAAAGATATTCACAAGAATGATTTTCTTATAAAAAAATTAGCGAATGTCGCAGAAATTATAATAAAAGATGAGGCGATCCCCGAAAAACATCATATTACGATTACAATGAAAAATATAAAAATATTTCTGTCAAGTGAAGAGGCAATTGACGTAGACTCTGAGATTTTAAGATTATCGAAAAAGCTTGAGCTACTCGAAGAAGGCTTAAGTAAAATTGATCACAAACTAAAGAACAAAAATTTTATTGAGAAAGCCCCATCTGAGATAATTAAAGAGAATACGTTGAAAAGAGAAAATATTATGACAGAGATAAAAACAATTACCGAACTAATAAGTCGATTATCTAATTAATCCATATAATCTTTCCATCGTCAAACGAAAGGAGCTCAGATCTCTAGAAATTATTGCTTTTACATCATCTGCTAGTTGTCGGTAATTTGAAGTTTCCTTGCCTATTAATACAATATTATCTTTCTGTTCTGCGGTTTCTTTTATTGTCTTAATTTCATGTGTTTTACGAGCGATATCTCGAGGAAGGTTTATGGCGATGACCATCGCTCTTGCCTTGATTTTATTAGCCATGAAAATAAGCTCATCATGAGGTACCCCATTGCCAACATATGTTACGTCCCAACCTATATTTTGTGCGACAATTATATGCATAATAGTATCTAGATGTTCATATTCTGAAGTTAGAGATCCTATGAGTAATTTAGGCCCTTCGTCTTTTGTGGATCTGAATGTGACCGATAAATTTGCAAGGCAGTTTCTTATACATAATTTTGCAAATTTTTCTTGAATGTATCTTAACGATCCTGTGGCACATTCATCATTGATGTGGGTATGTAGTGGTTTAAGGAATTCTAACATGAAATCAGTTGTACTTAGCATCGCTACGCCATTAGATAGAGCAGTATTAAGTCTGCTTGAGTTCATTTCAGAAATTGCTCCAGTTGCCTCATCAAAAAGCTCCATCACAGTCCCAGTGCTAGGCCTTTTATAAGATCTTGCAGTGTTTGACTCATCACCCATTACTAATTCAAAGAGATCATCATATGACAGGCTAGCTATATCACCAATTCGTCTTCCTGCATTCACTGCCCTCTTTAACAGCGTTAACTTCTCTATGTCTGCATCTGTGTATAAACGCCTGTTAGTATCAGTTCGGTCTGATATAACCGCTCCATATCGCCTCTCCCAAGCACGAATAACATCGGAACTTATCCCTGTTCTTCTTCCAACAACCTGTATCAAATGACGCGGTTTTTTAAACAAATTATCTTTCAATTGCGGTACTTTCACCTAAATACACCATTTTGTCCAACATAGCTGCCATTATTTTGATAGATTATCCTATTTTTGTCAACCTCTTGTTCAGTATTTATAAGACAAATAACGATATTTCATTAAATTATATGTTTTTGTCCAATATTTATGTTGACAAACTAGATTTGTTCATCTACTGTTAAAGACAGGATATTGACACACTGTCATATCTCCACCCCTTTATACTAAAGGCCGATTCTTACCCCCTTCGGCCTTTTTTTTTGTTTAAACAGAACGCTTCCACCCTTTTGGCCTCCAAGATGGTGAAATTACGTCAGGCGAAGAGGCTTCACCTAATAAACGAGCTGGGCCAATAATGGTATCAAGGTACTTTAAGTTTATTTTATCAACTGCATTATCAATTTGATGTTTATGTGAAATTTCTGTGCTTGCAAAAATGTCTGTTTGAAGGTTTACCGGTTTAGGGTTTATTGCAGTAACTTGAACCTGATTAATACCTATTTTAAAGTCAACCTCATAGATAAGATTCTCAGCTAATCTATAAATATCAAACCCATTGTTCGTAAATCTGTGTAAATGAAACTTCTTCACATTCCAGCCATTCCATGTTTTATAACCTATGAGGAATTTATTACTTTCAAATTTATTAATTCGCATACGTTTTGCTACTTTTTCACACATATGCCTAAATACTTTTTTAACTAGATACTTATTTTTTAATCCAGGAATTGTGACTTTACCATGACCAAATGATTTTGGTGGTTTATTATCAATTTTTAACATATCATAATCTAGGCCTTGGGCCATGAGCCAAATTTTCCTACCAATATTTCCATATTGATTACCTAATATACTTATAGGTATTCTTTTCATGTCTTTACAAAAAAATACATTATGTTTATTTAAAAACTTCTGTATACCTTTTGAGACTCCACATAATTCAGTTACTAAGCAATCATCTAAAAATAAATGGCTTTTTGATGGTTCAATTAATGTTATCCCATCTGGTTTTTTAAGTTTAGCAGCAAATTTCGCCATCGATTTATTGCTAGATATGCCTATTGAGCATGGCAAACTAACATTCTCAAATATTTTATCCTTAATTAAACATGCAACTTCAATTGGTGAATTATATATTTTTGCACAATGTGATATATCTATAAAAGCTTCATCAACAGAAAATATTTCTATATCAGGGGATATATCATTTAGTATTTCCATAATATGGCTGGAAACTGAAGCATATTTTTTTGGATTAGATGCTTTTCGAATTAATGGCGGACATATAAGTTTAGCCTCAGAAAATTTCATGCCCGTTTTAACGCCAAAAGCCCTTGCTTCATAAGAACATGTTATTACACATGACCCATGCTTCCCATTTGTTACTGCTATAGGCTTACCACGTAACTCAATATTATCTCTCTGTTCAATCGACGCAAAGAATGCATTCATATCAACATGTATGATTATTTTTTTCCAATCCATATAATTTTTTTACAGTCTAATAAACCCTAATTTGTCCAACTATAACTCCTTGCACAGATACTCTAGAGGCATCATAAGATTTTGATGAAAGATCTTTATTGGCTGGAATTAGTTTTACGGTTTCTGAATTAACTTGTTTGATATATTTTAGAGTTACTTCCTGATTATCAATTAAAATTACCATAATTTTTGATGCAATAGGTTTATTTTGTTTTTCAACAATCACCCAATCACCATCATTGATGCCAGCCTCTATCATCGAATTTCCTTGGACTTTCAAAGCAAAGCATTTTTCATTCGAAAATATATGATCCAACTCAATAATATCTTTATCTGAAATCGCATCAATTGGACTTCCAGCAACAATTTTTCCAAAACTCTTGATTTTAAGGCTACTAGATATTCTCTTTTGGTCAATTATGTTCCCCCTATGTTTATAAGGAAGTTTTTTAATTTTTTTATCTCTAATTAGAGCTTCAACGTATCTATGTGCGACACCTTTTGATTTAATACCTATCCCTTCGGCGATTTGTCGTAGTAACGGTGATTCTCCATATTTCTTATGATATCGAGTAATAAAATCGTATGTTTGCTGTTCTTTGCGTGTAAGCATAAAGTTCTCTAAAAGTTCTCATTATAAACTCATAGTAAGAAAACTGCAATCTTATTTCCAAACTTATTAAGTAAGACACTTAGGGGTTATTATTCCCACTCTATAGTTCCTGGAGGCTTGCTGGTGATGTCATATACGACTCTGGCAACTTTAGGAACTTCATTGACTATTCTAGTGGAAACTTTACTTAAGACACTATAGGGTATTTCAGAGATATTAGCAGTCATAAAATCGACAGTCTTAACTGCCCTGATTGCAACAACATAATTGTATTTTCTTTGGTCGCCCATTACACCAACAGATTTAATTGGCAAAAAAACAGACAATGCCTGACTAATCGTATTATACAAATTAGCTTTGTTGATTTCTTCAATAAAAATATTGTCGACATCTTGTAATATAGATATCTTTTCTTTAGTAATAGTACCAATAATTCGGACTGCTAGGCCAGGTCCAGGAAAAGGGTGTCTACCAATTAATTCATGAGGGATTAAAAGCTCCATACCAATTTTCCGTACCTCATCTTTGAATAACTTTCTGATTGGCTCAATGAGGAAAAAATTGAACTTTTTTGGTAACCCCCCAACATTATGATGAGATTTAATCACATCAGATTTTGAGCTTGATGCAGACGACTCGATTACATCAGGATATATGGTACCTTGAGCAAGAAATTTTATACCTTTCATTTTTTTTGATTCTTTCTCAAATATCCTAATAAAGGTTTCTCCAATAATTTTTCTTTTCCTTTCGGGATCAATAATACCTTTGAGTTTACTCAAGAATATTTTTTGCGCATTAATCGTGATCAAATTAATTTTGAGGTTTTTTTTAATATTATTTTCAACATCATGTACTTCATTTTTTCTAAGTAACCCAGTATCAATAAACATACAATAAAGGTTCTTCCCTATTGCTTTTTTGAGTAATGCTGCAACGACTGTTGAATCCACCCCGCCAGATAGTGCCAAAAGAACTCTCTCATTTTTAACAGTATCTTGTACATAGTGAATTATTTCATTTATTTTGTTTTTTGTAGTCCAAATACTTTTGCATTTACATATTTTTTTACAAAAATTTTTCAAAATATCTTTGCCATAAGTTGTATGTGTTACCTCGGGATGAAATTGCAATCCATATATTTTAAGTTTTTCATTTGAAAATGCTGAAATTGAACTATTAGTTGAATTTCCAATAATTTGAAAACCCTTCGGAGATCGTGTAACTCTATCGGAATGACTCATCCATACTTTAAATTTCTTAGATGTTTTATTGCCCTCAAATAATTTGGATTTATTTATCCTTGAAAAATATGATAGACCAAATTCTTTTTGCTTGGAGCTAGTAATCTTTCCACCAAACTTGTCTGCTATTAATTGCATACCGTAACAGATGCCAAGTATTGGGATTCCTGCATCAAAAAAATAATTTGGTAATTTAAGTTTAGAGGTTTGATTTACAGATTCCGGACCACCAGAAAGTATTATGCCCTTGGGGTTAATTTCTCGTAATTTAGCTAATGATAGGTTATTTGGTTCTATCATACTAAATACTCCAATTTCACGTATTCTTCTCGCGATTAATTGCGTGTATTGTGAACCGAAGTCAATAATTATTATGTTATCAGAGGCCTTATTCAAATTTTTACCTAGGTTGATAATTTGGTGGTTCTTTTACAATATCAACGTCGTGAATGTGACTCTCTTGTTTAGCAGATGTGCTGATTTTGATAAAAGTAGTTTCTATTTTCATTTTAGATATACTTTTACATCCAACATAACCCATACTAGATTTTAATCCACCAACTAATTGATGAAGAATTGTTTTCATTGTGCCTTTATAAGGAACTCTTCCTTCAATTCCCTCAGGAACAAGTTTTGATGTCACTGATTCGCCCTCCTGGTTGTATCTATCTTTAGAGCCTTGTTGCATTGCACCTATTGAGCCCATTCCTCGATACGATTTATAGGTTCTACCTTCAAACATCTCAACATCACCAGGCGCTTCATCAGTACCAGCAAGTAATCCTCCTAGCATGACACAATCTGCTCCTGCAGCTATTGCTTTTGCTATATCACCAGAGTATCTGATTCCACCATCAGCTATAAGAGGTATCTTATTTTTGCTAGCAGCTTTCGCAACATTTATAATAGCGGTCAGTTGCGGTACTCCAACACCGGCAACTACTCTCGTTGTACAAATGGATCCTGGACCTATTCCTACTTTTAGAGCATCTGCACCTGCTTTAATCAGATCTTTAGCAGCATCCTCTGTAGCAATATTTCCCACTATGATTTGCTGCTCCTTAAATTCTTTTCTTAGATACTTTAAAGTATCCATAACTGGCTTTGAATGACCATGTGCTGTATCGATTACAATAACATCAACTCCTTGATCTATTAATGACTCGGCGCGTGATATTGACTCTTTGTTAGTACCAATTGCACCACCAACTATTAATCTGCCCTTTGAGTCTTTAGATGCATTAGGGAAATTGGTGGATTTTTGAAGATCTTTAAAAGTTATCATCCCTTTAAGTTCAGACTCAGAGTTTGTTATAAGTAATTTCTCAATTCTATTTTCTTTTAAAGACGATATGACTTCTTCTTTGGTAAAATTCTCATTAACAGTAATAAGCCTATTCTGTGGAGTCATTATTTTAGATATTTTTAGATTTTCATCTTCAACAAACCTAAGGTCTCGATTAGTGACAATTCCAACCAATTTATCTTTGTCAACAACCGGGACTCCTGAAATTCTATATTTCTTTGTAAGTTTGTATATTTCTCCTACAGTCATATCAGGTTGTGCGGTGACAGGGTCGCTAATGACCCCGCTTTCGAATTTTTTGACAATTCTTATCTGCCTTGATTGTTCCTCAATAGACATATTTTTGTGAATAATCCCCACGCCACCCTCGCTTGCCAGTGATATAGCCATATCTGCTTCAGTTACGGTATCCATAGCTGCTGATAGTATAGGTAATTTTAGTTTTATCCTTGAAGTAAGGCTTGTTGACAGATTTACATCTGATGGAAGAACTTCTGAATACTTGGGGACTAGCAGTACATCATCATATGCTATTCCTTGCTCGAGTGGATTTAAGTAGTTAAACTTATTTGATTTTTTACTATCTACCATTCTATATTATACATATTAAAGTTATTATGTTAAAGATAAATTAGAAATAAATCATGAAAGTCTATAGTATAAAAGAAATTAACCAGGATATTGGTGCAGCTATCAACAAGATATTTGATGGTAACATTATAATCAAAGGAGAACTTCAACCACCAAAAAAATACTCGAATGGAAGTCAGTATTGTCAACTTCTCGAAAAATCTGGTAAAAAACAATACCAATTATCGTGCGTGATACTTGGTTGGGAAAATTATACAAACATAGATCTAGTTGAATTTTCAGGTCAAGAAGTAATGCTGTCAGGTCAAATTGATTTTTATAATGGAACCGGTAAGATTCAATTTAAGATAAATGAAATTGAAATATTTGGCGAGGGAGCTCTAAAACGACAAATAGAAATTCTTAAGAGTAAATTGGCTCAGGATGGTGTTTTTAAAAATCAACGGTTAGTTCCACAGTATCCAAAATATATTGGGGTAATAACATCTGAGCAAGGAGCTGTAATTCATGACATATTTGCTGCAGTGAACAGAAGATTTCCTATAGCAAAGATTTTGTTATATCCTGCGACGGTTCAAGGAGATTCTGCAAGTATAATAATTAGAAACAAAATAATCGAGGCAAATGATGATAAAAAAGCTGAGGTCTTGATAATTGCCAGAGGTGGTGGTTCTTTTTTTGATCTCATGCCATTTAACGATGAAACATTGATCAGAGAAATATTTAAGTCAGATATCCCAGTAGTCACTGGTATCGGTCATGAACCAGATATCACCTTATCTGATTATGCAGCTGATAAATCAATGCCAACACCCACAGCTGCGGCTGAGTATGTTACACCAAATAAAGAAGATATAGTAAATGATTTAAATAGCAGTAAATCTTTTTTTGAGATTGAAGTTTTAAAATTGATAGATCACTTTAAAACAATATTAACTGAGAATAATAATAAACTGACACAATATAATCCTACTGAAATAATAAAAAAAGGAGTGAGTGAAAGATTTAAATTGGAAGAAAGAATGAAAAATGTGATTGCTTTCAATATGAAGAATTTTCAATCTGAATTTAGAATATCAAGAGCAAAGACAGTATCATCTCGTAATTTAATAATAAATGTAATCAGAAACTTTAGCGGACAGGTAAAAACATCACAAAAAGATATGATTATAAAAAATAAATTAGTTTTTAGTCGCAACGAGTCAAAACTTCTCAATCTTACTAATCATATAAAATCACTAAACCCTAAATTAAGTCTAAAAAGAGGCTTTTCAATATTAAGGGATCCTAAAGGAAAAATTTTAAAATCTGTCAACAATCTTAATGACAAGAAAATTAGTAGCATCGAGTTGTCAGATGGAACCGTCAAGGTAAAAAATATAGAAATTGAATAAAAAAAATCTTGCTATCCATCTAGCATCGATGCAGAATATCTACTTACAGATTAAATTATGAAAAACGACCTTTCTAAATTCCTTAAATTTAAGCCATACAAGCCCTCAAGAGGTGAAGATTACATGAATCCAAAACAAATTGATCATTTCAAACAAATATTACTCGATTGGAAAGATATGCTTATGAAAGAAGCGGACAAAACAGTGGAGCATATGAAGAAAGATTCTACTAAATTACCTGATCCAAACGATGCAGCTACTCAGGAAGAGGAGTTCCGATTAGAACTAAGGACAAGAGATCGTGAAAGAAAATTAATCATGAAGATTGATCAAGCTCTACAAAGATTAGATGATGGTCTATATGGTTTCTGTGAAGATACAGGAGAACCAATAGGAATAAAAAGACTAGAAGCAAGACCTATTGCTACTCTGTGCATAGAGGCACAAGAGAGGCATGAAAGATTAGAAAAATCTCAAATCGACTAAAAGATGAAAGATATCCAATCTACTCTGAGAGAAAAGAGATCATTTTCTCCAAAAGAATCAATTAAAAAAAATGCAAATCTAAAAGATTATGATTTAGAACAATACGCTAAAATTTTAAGCAGTGATCCAAATAAGTTCTGGGGCTCATTAGCACGCGACCTTCTAGATTGGGACCACCCATTTGACAGCGTTTGTTATAATGAGTCTCCTTTTTTTAAGTGGTTTAAGAATGGTAAAATTAATGTCACAAAAAATTGTGTTGATCGTCATACTAATAAAAATAAAACTGCAATTATTCATATTTCTGAGGATAATAAAAAAACTGAGATATCATATGATGAATTATTCGATGAAATTAATAAATTTGCATATACATTAAGAGGATTAGGTCTAGATACTGGTGATAGAGTCATTATCTATATGCCTACAATTCCTCAGTCAATTATAGCAATGCTATCTTGCGCTAGAATTGGGTTAGTGCACTCGGTGGTTTTTGCAGGATTCTCATCAGAATCACTAAAAGAAAGAGTTATTGATTGTAAAGCAAAACTTGTAATTACTGTTGATGCGTTTAAAAGAGGAGGGAAATTAATTCATACAAAAAAATTAGTTGATGATGCTATCCAGATGAATTGTGAGTTTGTAGAGAATGTAATTATATTTAACAACGAGAAAGTTGACTTTAAAAAAACGGGGAGAGATCTTATTTGGCAAGATATTATCCCAAAGAAATCAGTGTTCGTTCAACCAGAATCACTTGATAGTGAGGCACTGTTATTTATTCTATACACATCAGGTTCGACTGGAAAACCAAAAGGCATTATGCACACATCAGCTGGATACTTATTAAATTGTATATTAACTAATAAATGGGTATTTGATCTTAAAGATGAGGATTTATTCTGGTGTACTGCGGATATTGGTTGGATAACTGGGCATAGTTATGTTGTTTATGGACCTTTGGCGTCTGGCTCAAAAATTCTTATTTACGATGGATCTCCAACGTTCCCAAATGCAAATCGCTTCTGGGAGATAATACAAAATAATAACGTTAGTATCTTTTATACTGCTCCAACTGCAATAAGAATGCTAATGAAAGTGGGCGAAAATTCACCAACAGATTTTAAATTAACTTCATTAAGAATCTTAGGGACTGTAGGTGAGCCGATAAATCCTAAGGCCTGGATGTGGTATTACCGGATGATAGGGAATGAAAAATGTCCAATCGTCGATACTTGGTGGCAAACTGAAACTGGGGCGAATATGATTGCGCCGCTGCCAGGTATAAGTAAATTAATCCCTGGTTCTTGTACAAAACCATTACCTGGTATTGATGCTGCTATTATTGATAATACTGGAAAAGAAATAAATGTCCCTAATTATGGCGGAGATCTCGTTATCAAGAAACCATGGCCATCAATGTTAAGAGGAATTTGGGGAGATCAAAAAAGATACATAGAAACATATTGGTCAAAATACTCTCTCAGGTATTACTTAACTGGTGATACTGCTAGATATGATAGTAATGGAAATATATGGATTATGGGTAGATCAGATGATGTTGTTAATGTATCTGGTCATAGATTAGGTACAATGGAAATTGAATCAGCTCTTGTTTCTCATGAATCTGTCGCTGAGGCAGCAGTGGTAAGTTATAGTCATGATATAAAGGGAGAGGCAATTCATGCTTTCGTCTCTCTTAAAAATACTACTGAAGAGATAAATAATGAGAAATTTGCTGAGATTTTAAGAGATTGGGTCAAAGATAAAATTGGATCTATTGCTAAACCAGAGAGAATATCTTTTTCAGACTCACTGCCAAAAACGAGATCTGGGAAAATAATGCGGAGATTATTAAGAAGTCTTGCAAGAGAAGAGGATATATCAGGGGATATATCAACTCTAGAGAATGAGGGGGTTATTGGACAGTTAAAGAAAATATTATAAGACTTAAGGTCTAATTAATATCTTTCATCGTAAGCTTAACACGACCTTGCTTATCAACTTCAAGTACTTTTACTTTTACAATGTCGCCCTCGGAGAGAACGTCGCTTACATTATTAACTCTCTCTTGGCTTATTTGTGAGATATGTACTAGACCATCTTGGTTTGGAGTTATACTTACAAATGCACCAAAATCCATTATTTTAACAACCTTGCCTTCATAGGTTTTATTTACTTGAGGACCAACTGTTATCTCTTCAATCATAGATTTGGCATGATCACTTATTGATTGATCTGTTGCTGCAATTTTGACTACACCATCATCAGTTATATCTATAACGGCACCAGTTTCTTCAACGATAGATCTTATGACTGCTCCACCCTTACCAATTACCGCTGCTATTTTTGATGGGTCAATTTTTATATGTGTATATCTTGGTGCAAATTCTGACATATCATCTTTAGGCTTGCTTATGACTTTTGCCATTTCGCCCAATATATGCAATCTAGCATCCTTAGCTTGTACTAATGCTTGAGACATAATCTCTGAAGTAATACCATCAACTTTAATATCCATCTGGAGTGCATTTATCCCAGTTTCTGTGCCTGCGACTTTAAAATCCATATCACCCAAATGATCTTCATCGCCAAGAATATCAGTTAAGACTACAAAGTTATCTCCTTCTTTTACAAGACCCATAGCAATACCAGCAACAGGTGCTGATAATGGCACGCCAGCATCCATCATAGATAAGCTTGAACCACATACGGATGCCATAGAGCTTGAACCATTAGACTCCATAATTTCTGATACAACTCTAATTGTATATGGGAATTCCTCTAGAGTGGGCATGACTGCTTGCACTCCTCTTCTAGCTAACTTACCGTGTCCAATTTCTCGCCTTTTGGGAGAACCAATAAATCCAATCTCACCTACAGAATAAGGAGGAAAGTTATAATGAAATATAAAAGGTTCGTCTATCCTGCCATTCAATGAATCAATCATCTGAGCATCTTTGTTAGTGCCCAGTGTCGTAACAACAAGTGCTTGAGTTTCACCTCTTGTGAATAGCGCAGAACCATGAGTACGAGGCAAGACACCAATCTTCACGTCAATTGCTCTCACGGTAGAACTATCTCTGCCATCAATCCTTTTTTCACCAGCAATTATTCTATCTCTAACAATACTCTTTTGAGCTTTAGAAAAATAAGAGATTATATCAGACTCATTGTCATCTTCCTCATTAACTTCATTACTCAAAACTTCTTCTTTAATTTTAGATAATGCCTCATTACGATCTTGCTTCTTAGTTATAGCATAAGCATCTGAAATTTTATCTTTGTATTTATCTTTAAGAGACTTATATGCGCTGTCATCCATTTCGACTGGATTCCATTCAAGTTTAGTTACCCCGATCTCTGCTATGAATTCGTCTATAGCTTTAATTATAGTTTGCATTTGTTCATGGCCATATTTTACAGCACCCAACATAACATCTTCACTTAATTCCTTTGCTTCTGATTCAACCATCATTACAGCACTCTCGGTACCTGCCACGGTTAGATCAAGTAATGATTTTTCTAAATCTGATTTTTTTGGATTTAATAAATAGTTCTCACCATCATATCCAACTTTTACAGCTCCTAAAGTACCGTTAAACGGAAGTCCAGATGCTTTCACAGCTGCTGATGATGCAATCAAGGCCGCTACTTCAGGATCTACCTCTGGATTATATGATATTAATGTGACTATTAATTGGACTTCCCTAGTATAGGATGAATCGAATAAGGGTCTAAGAGGTCTATCTATTAATCTGCTGATTAGAGTTTCGCTTTCTGTAGGTCTGCCCTCTCTTTTAAAGAAACCTCCAGGTATCTTCCCAGCAGCATATGTTTTTTCATTATAATTTACTGTAAGCGGGAAAAAATCTCTATCACTATCTTCTTTGGCTGCAACGAGTGTTGCTAAAATAACTGTCCCTTCTATATCTACTATTACTGATGCGTCTGTTTGTTTTGCAATAAGACCCGTTTCTATTTTTACAGTCTGACTACCTAATTCGAAATTTTTTGTGTGTATATTAATGCTTACTTCCTTAAACCAAGTTCCTTTATTAGATTGTCGTAACCCTCTTGGTTTTTATTTTTTAAATATTTCATTAGTGATTTTCTTTTCATAACCATCTTGAGTAAACCGCGCTTTGAATGAATGTCTTTAGAGTTCTTGGTAAAATGGTCAGTCAGATTATTTATGTTCGCTGTTAGTAATGCTATCTGAACTTCGCTAGAACCACAAT
>TARA_B100001057_G_scaffold240795_1_pt1 | contig 22257 bp, 20 predicted proteins | sample TARA_B100001057 | Tara Oceans TARA_B100001057 (sample SAMEA2621839) | marine metagenome | biome: marine biome (ENVO:00000447); feature: surface water layer (ENVO:00002042); material: "saline water (ENVO:00002010), including plankton (ENVO:xxxxxxxx)" | depth 5 m
TAGCTGTGTTTGAATCCATCATAACGCACTGTCAATTCCTAATATATTTGTTGAAAATCCAAAGTCACTATCCGGGCTTGCATTACCAGGATTAGGTGTTACTGTTATTCTTTCTAATGGAACATCCGAGTCGTTTAGACCTGCGTTAATATCAAGAATATCAGTAATAGCTGTACGTATAATACCACTAGATGCAATTGGTCCATGAAATGTTACATGCATATCAAAATCCATTGTGTAAACAATTGTTCTACGAGAAGCGACTTCACCTTCATAGTCATCATTCATTGTGACGCCCGTTAAAATAATTGGTACATCTTCTTTTATAGTATCAATATCATCAAAGGGTTTAATACTTAAAGTATATTGTGGATTAAAGAATGGTATAACTTGTTCAACTACTTGCAAAGCGTCGTCTTGCATTTTTGCAAAGACACTTAATTGAAAGCTAATCATGTATGGTACGCCAACTTCTATCTTACTACGAGATAAAATTGTACCAGCCACGGGTGCTCGGGCAGTAACATTATTTTTTGGTAGCTGCCTTGCCGGATCATACGAAATATTCATAATCTCAAACGACATACGAGGAAGCTTTACTGCTACTCTACGTTCTTCTAAATCAGGTACTTCCCTGATTCTATCAAGAAACTTAGACCTAGGTCCGTAAGATAAAGGCACTTTTTGTGTGTTAATAATACCACCGCTAGCGTCTTTACGCAAAACGTATATGTCATTAAACATAGCACCAAAAGTAGCTACCGCTTTTCTTATTCTCTGATGATAAAAATAATTTCCAAACATTATCTAGGATCCCCAAATGGATTCGTCTCACTAAAGTCAATAAAATCTAAACCTTCAAAATCATCATTTTGTTCATTGGCATGCATTTGATTATCTTCCGTAAACGACGATACAGTTCCAGTTGCATTTGATTCTTGACCGGTAATAAGTTTTCCTGTAGTTGGCAGATGGAATTTTCCGTCACTTCCGCCTAAATGAATAACTGAAAGTGAATTTGTACTAGATACCCATTCTGAAACTTCAGCACCCAATATAGTTCCATCTGTTAAAGTCTGTGTTACTCGCTCGCCTATTTCAAAGTCTCCACTTACACCGCTTAATACCATATCAAATTCGTATGCGTTTGTCTGTTCTATAGTATCTATTGTTGTAAGGTCTGTATCAAGATCTTCACCCGAATACTCAAATAGTTGACAACGCATTTTAAATGTAGGTAGATTTGCTAACTGATAAAATGGTTGTTCGTGTTCTACATGCATCACTTCAAACATTGATTTAGAAAGAGGAAGGAATATAAGATCTCCTTCTCTCGGTCTTTCACCTTCTATTTGATTATCAACTTTGCCAACCGTAGTATTCCAACGTCTTCGAGACACAATAAAAGTTGCTTCATCGCGTATCTCAACTCCGAACTTAGTGAATAAGTCTCCTTCACCGTCGAATCCTTCTGTGTTTTCAATGTACATCTCAATCTTATAAGAGTTACTAAATTTTGACGATACGTCTTCGCCTAATATTCTATTCTCATTTACAACAGTACGTGGTAGATAATAGACATCTTGTCCATACATCTTTAGAGATTCTATGATTATATTTTCATAGAGCTTCTGTTCAGATCTAATTGCATCTGAGAAATAAATATTTCGTGCCATGTTAACCTACAAAAAAGTTAGGTGGAAGTTCATGTTCTAAACGTATGCGTTCTCGAAGCCTATCAATTTCTTGTAAAGCATCGTCATATAACTGTCTACCGTTTAGTGTAACGCCTCCAGGTAATTGCATTCCTTCGAACTTAATTAGGTTTGCACCCCATTGTTGTTTTATCAACTGAGTAGAATATTCCTTTAACCACATATCATCATACACACTTGTATGAGTATCTGGATCTATTATTTGATATATCTCTGCAACTACAAAGTCTCCTACCTTTATTTCTTTTTCGGCAAAAGAACCATGTATGTACAATCTATCTTGTCGTCTCGCAAATTCTACTTGTGGATGTCCGTTTAGTTTCATATCTAAAAGAGATAGATATTGTTGTAACTGTTCGTAATATGCTAAGTCACCTGCAAAGTTTTGCATGTCGGCAATATCATTTAACATCAACTGATATTTTATATCAAAGAAGTTACGAGAAGAGCCAAATGAGGAATTGATCGGTAATAAGCGAGATACATATATAATATTAGAAGAAATAGGAATATAACCATTATCAACATCAGTTTGTGTAACCTGATGCTTTAGGTATGTTTTAATCGTAGCGTCAGAGTGAAATTCTTGATACATCTGTAATGCGTCATCGACGCGTTCTTCAAGCTGATCGTCATCTACATTGATCTCTAATACAGGATCACCGAGTCTACGAAGACAATAGTCGATCAATCCTTGCCTTGATGTTGGTGCTGCCATATTCGTTCCTTTTCAAAAACTTTTATCTATTTATACGTTTACAATCACTAGGAAATGTGTTATAATAATATCATGAAAACAGTATTTACAAATGGATGCTTCGACATTTTGCATCGAGGACACTTAGATTATTTAAAAGAATCTGCCTTTTGGGGAGAAAGACTTATTGTCGGTATTAACTCCGACAGTAGTGTACGCAAACTAAAAGGTTCAGATAGACCAATAAACAAAGAAGAAGACAGAAAGTTTGCATTAGAATGTTTAAGCTTTGTTGATCGTGTTTATATTTTCGACGAGCCAAACCCATATGAATTAATTAAATATATAAGGCCAGATATAATTACTAAAGGTGGTGATTATGTTCAAGATAATGTTATAGGTAACGATTTAGCTAGGATAAAAATTATACCATATACAATAGGATATTCTACTACTAAATTTATTGAAAGGATTCGTAATGACTCAACTTGAAGGCTTTGTTGAAAAAGGCTGGGGCCACGAAAATATCTTTGCTACTAACGATAAGTACACAGGGAAATTATTAGTATTTAACGAAGGTTCAAAATTCTCAATGCATTTTCATGCGTTAAAAGATGAAACATTTTTTGTACTCGAAGGAACTTTTGATTTACTTACTATTGAGACAAAAAGCGCAGATGTTAAGAAACAAAGATTAAATCCAGGAGATTCAATAAGAATAAAGCCTCTAACACCTCATCAAATGATTTGTGTTAAAAAGGGAACTGTTATAGAAGTTTCTACTCCAGATTCTGTAGAAGATAATTATAGAGTTGCAAAAGGCAATAGTCAAAAATGATAATATGGGGTATGTCAAAGAACGGTCACGACTGGGCAATTGCTGTATTTAAAAACGGCAACCATATACAAACATTTTCTGGAAAAGGTAAATCACATCCATTGACTACCGTTTATGAGGCTAAAGATTTAGGTCATCCTGCATTGGTTATTTGGTATGAGAATCCTTATTTAAAAGCAATTAGACAATTTTTAGCAGGACAAAAACGTCCTTTTAAAAGAAATAATGTTAAAAAATACTTACGAGATCTTAATATAAACTGCAAATGGACATATGTCGGTCATCACGAATCTCATGCAGCTGCTTTTTATAAAAGCAAATTTAAAGACGCTACCATTGTTGTCTTTGATAGCATAGGCGAATTTGATTGTACATCAATATGGAAAGCAGAGAATGGTAAACTTAAAAAACTAAAGTCATTAAAATACCCTCATAGTATTGGATTATTTTATTCTGCAATGACAGATCGCCTTGGTTTAGAGTCACAAAAAGATGAAGCAGTGTTTGAATCATTATCACATGCTTATACGCCTTTTTCACAATTAGTAGAAGAAATGGAAGGTGACATAATAAAGCATTGGCAACCTATGCCTAAGTTTAAAATTAATTTCCATCGTGGCGCGAGAGGAATGTGGTGGGGTAGAGGTAAAAAAGAAATTGCTAGTGCTGCTAAGGTCATCTTTGAAAAACTAATAACTAAAGTTTTACTTCATGCAAGAGAAACCACAGATAGTCGTAATATAGTTTTAAGTGGCGGAGTTGCTTTTAATAAATCAATGCCAAAGCTTGTTGGTAAAACATGGGATGACTTATACATTCCACCTAACCCTAGTGACACAGGATCAGCAGAGGGCGCAGTATTAGCGTATTTAAATAATGGTTGACATGAAAGCAATGGAAATACCTGACTATAATCCAGCTCAGGTAGAAAATAATAATAATCAAGTCATTTGGCCTAAAACATTTCCCAAAACTAATATAGCGTTTGAACGAAAAAATGTTATTACAAAAGGAACATCATTAGAACCAATTAAAGGAGCTTTAGAAGCCATAAAAAATTTAAGACTAAAAGGTTATAAAGTCGGATTAATTATGGATGAAGCTGGGTCTACTGAAGAAAAATCAGAATCTATGTTACAAGGACTTATGAAAGTATTTGGTGATGCTGGTATTATGTCTATTGACTATATGTACTATTCTATTGGAGTAGAAAAACAGGATCCTTATGTAAAACCAAGTGTAGGAATGTTTAAAAGAGCAATGCAAGAGCAGGGAATTGTTTTTAAAAATGCCTGGTATGTGGGAAAACAAATAAATGATGCTAAAGCTGCATTTAAGATTGGTTCGCGTACAGCATTAATTAATCCAACTGAAGAAACGATCAAGAAACTTAATAGCTTTGCTAATCAAAAAATAAAAAAGAAAACGCGTATATTTGAATCGCTTTCAGAATTTGAAAAGATTCTTAAGTAATCTCAGGAAATAAGCATTCGTCTATGTATTTCCTAACAACATCAGGAGCCACACCCATATTTTCCATTACTCTTGGTGTATGTGGATTTTTCTTCTGATTGATTGCATACCAATTATGTTTCGCAGTATAATCTGCATTAGTTATCCATCCAATATTGTTTACAAAGTATTCTAAATTATTGACCGCAAGATCTAATAACTCTTGCAATTCCTCAGGATCTCTGACATTGCCAGCTGAAACCATAGAACCACTGAATATAGCCTTTGCCCAATCAGGCAATTCTCTTTTCTTTGATGGAATAAAACTGTGTACATTCTCTTTAAACTGTGATAATATATGACTATCAGGATCAATAGGACTAAAGTCGTGAAAGGCTCCGGTTACTTTCTTTGGTCCAGCAATAATATCAAAACCGTAAATCGGTGAAGGATCGTTAACATGTGGATAGACGCACAAATGCATCATCCATAGTTTTCGATCTTCTCGTGCATCAATGATGTCTAAGTCTGCTCTTCGCCAAATGTCAGGAGAATAGTATGTAGTTGCAGGCCAGGGAAAATCGTGGGTGTGTTTAGTAGTAGAAAGAGATTCTAAAAGCTCTCTCATTTTTTCACTAGTTTCTATAAGTTTTTCAAAGATCATATTCTTGCTCTAATTCTATAAACAATGTAGTGGCATATTTAAATACCTTCTTGGCTTCTTCTGCCATGTCTTCATTTAGTTTGTTTCTAACATATTCGATTAACTCTTTTTTGCCGTCAAACTGGTACATACTATGTAAGCCATATGGAATTCTTTTTGAGATCATATTACCGCCATACATGTCACCAAAGTGTCTAACATAGATGTGTGCCCAACATTGCTGTTCATCGATAGTTTTTACATAGTCAACGTATTCTTGAGTAATGTCGTATATTCTAAAATCCTTAATACACTTTATGCTATCTAAATCATCAGATATTTTTTCATGTCTTTTTATATGTGGAATATCTTTTAATATTCCTAAATTGTCAGCATGATTTTCTAGGCCTCTATACATGAGTTTTTGTTGATATAAATAGTTTGCATACTGCTGTTCAGGTATTTCTCCTGACATTAATAATTTAGCAAAAGGACTGTTTTCGGCTCTGTCGTGTACGTCTTTAACTAAGTCTCGTAACGCCATAATGTAACCCTTAATTATGAAATAGATATTTATATGATATATGTAACAGGTGATATGATTATAGATGAGTATATCTATGGTACTACAACTCGCATTTCTCCAGAAGCTCCGGTTCCCATTGTTGATTTAACCTCTCGCGAACGACGTTGGGGTGGAGTAGGTAATGTATATAAAAACATTTACCAGGTATATGCTGCAGCTAGACTAGCATGTTACAAAGACAAGATACATGATAGTATGTTTGTTGATAATAAAAAGCACACGTTTTTCAATACAAATAAAATACCTTTAAAAACTAGAATCATGTCTAATAATAGGTACATGTCTCGTATAGATGATGAAGAATTTATACAAGATTCTGAATTAGAAGATACTATATTAGAAACATGGAATGCAGAAAGTGGAGTTATCGTATTATCTGATTATAATAAAGGTTCGATCAAAAACCCATTAAAGTTTATAAAGGACGCTAAAGCTAAAGTATTAGTAGATCCTAAATTATCATTAGATAATTATAAAGGTGCATATATACTAAAACCAAATAAAAAAGAATTTGAAGATTATGTTGGAGTTTGTAAGACACCTAAAGAATTAATGGCTAAAGCACAGCTAACTAGAGACCATTTAGAATTAGAACATTTAGTTGTTACACTAGGAGAAGATGGAGTTCTATTAGTAGGAGATACTATAGAGCACTATGAATCAAGAGTCGAAGAAGTATTTGATGTAACAGGCGCAGGTGATACATTTATGGCTGGATTAGCTTTAGGCACAGAAGCTGGCATGTCTATATCAGCCTCGACAAGAACTGCAAACAAATTAGCTGGTATAGCAGTATCACATAACGGAACATATACTATTACAGGTGAAGACTGGATAGAATCAATAAAGGAATTACAATGAAAGTTTTAGTAACAGGATCAGATGGGTTTATTGGAAAAAATCTTGTAAAATATCTGAAAAAAGATGATATTGAAGTAGTTGAATATCCACTAATGAGTAATATACCTGATCTTGATGGCGTCGATAAAGTTGTACATTTAGGTGCAATATCAAGCACTACAGAAAAAAACGTAAATATGATTATGGATCACAATTATGATTTTAGTTATAAGCTTTTAATGCATTGTATTGATAAACAAGTTGACTTTGCTTATGCTTCTTCTGCATCGGTATATGGATCTCCTATAACATTTGATGATGTAACGCGTGAAAATTTTGATATAAGTGGTACTGCAGGTTTTACTGAAGAACAAAATGTTTCTCCACAAAGCCCTTACGCTTGGTCTAAATATATGTTTGATCGTTTAGTAATAAAAACCATATCATATAATTTACCGATAAGAATTCACGGTTTTAGATACTTTAATGTATTTGGTCCGCATGAAGAACATAAAGGAGAACAAGCCAGCGTTTTAAGTAAATGGCTTTTAAATGGAAAAATTAAATTATTTAAAGGAAGTGAAAATTTTTATAGAGACATGATTCATGTAGAAGATGTATGTAATATCCATAAAAAGTTTTTTGATGTAAAAGAATCTGGCATATGGAATATTGGTACTGGAAACTGTATTAGCTTTGAATTCCTAGCAGAGCAAATAGCAAAATTTACTAATATTGAGATTGAATATATAGATTTTCCGGAGCATTTAAAATCGCAATACCAATGCTTCACTAAAGCAGATATAACTAAATTAATGAAAACACTGGTTAATTATGACTTTCTTAATACACTAGATCCTAACTATTATGTAAAACATACAATTCCTGTAAAAGGTAGAAATTAATTCTTTACTATAATTAATTTTTCAATTTCTGGTAAAAACATATATTCTATAGCAGAATTTACCAGAGTATTAACTGCATCTTCTAACGTTTCTACTAATGGCTCTCCGCCTAAATTAAAAGATGTATTAAAAACTATAGGAATTCCTGTTTGTTTTTTAAACTCTTTAATCAAGTTATAATAGTGAGGATTCTCTTCTTCGTTTACGGTTTGAATTCTACAAGTTCCGTCTACGTGAATAATAGAAGGAATTTTTTCTGCCACACCTTCTTTACAATCTACGGCATACATCATATGTGGACTAGATTCCATGCCTCGCAAATCAAACCAATCATGAACGTCTTCTTCAAGAATTGTACCGGCAAACGGTCTAAAGTATTCTCTTCGTTTTACTTTATTTACATGATCTTTTCCATCAGGATCTGCAGGATTATATAATATACTTCTATTACCTAATGCCCTTGGGCCAGCTTCAGATCTTCCTTGAAATATAGTAACAATATTATTATCTTTTATAAGATTAACAATATCTGAATATGTTGCGTCTTGCGTTTCATATTCTCCAATTTCTTTATTTCTTTCAACTAAATCTTTTGAATAATCGTATTGTGGTCCTAGATAAATTCCACGAACATCTTTTTTCCTAGCTTCTTGAATTAAATCCTGATTGATATAGTAACACAATAAAGCAGCTCCAATACATGTACCAGCATCACTCGAGATGGGTTCGACATATAAATTTACTGGAGTATCTTCAAGATGTTTTAAATATTCATAATTTGCAACACAGTTTAAACCATATCCACCTGATAAAACTACATTAGTATGTCCTGTTTTATCTACGGCCTGTTTAATTAACTCTACGATTATCTCTTGAGTTTCTTTTTGTACTTGATAAGCAACATCTCTACGATTTTGTAATTTAGTAAGATCTTTTCCATCTCCGTTAAACGCAGTATATTTGTTAGTACGATTTACATAAAGAGCAGAATTTGGATACGTAGGTAAAACTTTACCACGATTTGCTAAAGACACATACTCTCCTTCTAAAAATACCTTTTCGAAAATAGGTTCTAATTTATCATTAGGTTCTCCGTATGGGGCTAACCCCATAGTTTTACCTGCTTCAATCGCGCTAAACCCACAGTATTCTGTTACTGCTTCATATGCCTTTGTAACTCCAGCTCTATCAGTAAATGCTATATCAAAAGTGTCTTCACCCAATTGATCTTCAGTTTTAAAATCTCTTGCCATGACACAATTAATATTTTCAGCATGACCATGGTGCTTCCATACATTTTGGAATTTATATGGATATGCGCAATCAATAATACTTTCAGTTTCATAAGTCATAACTTGCCGTTCTTGACCAGGCCTATCACCAAATGCCATGGGGGCAAATGTTCCTGCACCATCAGCAATAACTGCAACAGCTTCATCAAATCCGGATCTATAAAAAGCAGTCGCTGCATGTAATTTATGATGAATTTTTGAGTAGTCTATAACTTGTGGATGCTGATAGATATTTTGTTTTCTGTCAATTAGGCCTAATTTTCTAGCTAGACCGGTATAGATATTATCTCCAGTAAAATCAATTTTCCCTGCAGTTTCATCTAATGGTTGAGTATGTGCTATTACAAGATAATCAATACTATCTGTATAATCTAAAGCTTTTATCATTCCTGCTAATGGACCACCATCATACTTATGTCGGCTAAGTCTTTCTTCTTCTAACATAAAAACAATTTCACCGTCTTTCAAAAGACATGTAGCTCCATTGTGTCCACGAGTAACAGCTAAAATATATCCGGTATTCATTTAATATCCCTTTACCACGTCAAGAATTTCTTTTTTTGTTTTATCATCCATAAGCATTAAACCTTCATTATTTAAATCATATGCCGGATCAAACGTTACTCTCATTGGAGCAAATTTTCTTTTTCCTACACCTAAATCAAATATTTTAAATTTTTTATTATGAGGATATGAAATATTTTCTGGAGCAGTACCTCCAATTACAACGGTTGCTGGTTTATCTAAAGCATGAGCAAAATGTTGTCCTATAGAATCACACCCAAGAAAACCATTTGCTGCATTTACTATTCCTGCCCATTGTACAAGATTTAAATCTTTTGGTGTTAATACGCCAAGATCTTGATCTGTAGGAATAGGAAAGCTTGACATCATAATTATAACATATTCTTCTTTAAGCTGTTCTATCATATGTAATGCATCGGCTAATTCAAAACTTCTTCCAGTAGAATCAATAATAAATCTACCTTCTATTGTAGCTGCAGAACCAAACGGCTGAAATACAATAGATTTTTCTTTTCTCAAATTTTGTTTTGCATCATCAATAAAATTGTAACCGAAAACCTGATCACGTTTTGATATTTCTAATTTTATAGGTTCTATATCAGGCACTTCATCTAATTCATTGATGATCATATCAAACGCTTGACTTAAATTACATTTTTGATTATAATATGCATTAAGCCGATACGGTTCTGGAGTTATACATTCTCGTTGTAATATTTTATCTTCAAATAAATTTTTTGTATTAGGAACATAGGAACAATCTCTAAGAGTCGGACTCATTAGAAATAGCTCTGGCCAAGCTTCTGCTACAATAATATTGTTTGGATTTTTTTGAATGCTTTTTTCTAAAGCAGGAATAGCAGTTAATACTCTTCCAGCGCCCCCATTCAAGAAGAAGGCTTTGTCCATAATTTACCTCAGTTCAGTTTAAAATAATTTAAATTTTGTATTATATTTCTTTTTATATGCCACTTCTTCGTCAATATCTTTCATGCAATATTCATGATTATATATATTGTCCGGATTTATGTCTCTAAAGTTATCTTTATTAATAACTGATTTATGAAAACCTGTAGTTAAATCTACACCATGACCCATGACTAAACAGTTATAGACTTTTTTAGCTAAGAATTCATGATTAACTTCTGTCATGTGATTCATCCTTTGATCACAACCTCTCCATTTATTTTGCATAATATCTTGCCATACATCTTTTGCATCGCCGTTTTCATCGCCATCGCCAAATTCTTCAGTAGATATTTGTGTTAAGTTACCCCATACATCAAGCATTTGTCCCATGGCAGGAATTTCTTTTACTTTATGATCAATATCATCTTGAGTTTTATTATCTCTAAATGCTAAATCAAACTTGTCAAATTCTGCATATTCTACGGTAATAGGAGGTGAAAACGATGGAAGTATACAGTATTTAATTTTATGATATAAACAAATATGATTTATTAAACCTATAGCTCCGTAATATAGTGATAAATGTCCGGCCTTATTTGCTAAATGATATTTGTAGTCATCAATAGCTTGTACTACCTTTTTTACCGGATATTCTTGATAACCGCCATACATAAAAAGATTTCCCCAGTCGGGTCTTTCTTCTATAAACCATTTTCTTTGAGGTTCTGTTACGGTGAAAATAGCATAATCACCTGGATTCATAAGGTCTTTGTATTGAATAAGTTGTGTTATCAAATATTCTAAAGACGAGCCATTAACCCCGGTATTGTATATATCGGAGTGTAAGAGCATTCCTACTCTATGAAACCATTGTTTTTGTAAAATTTCGGTAGAAGCACCTTGTGGTTGTTCAGCGATAAAACTATCTCCGAACAACCATAGTTTTTTGTCAGATGTCACGCTCATATATAAAAGGATCTCGCTTTTTCATCAATTTATTAATTCTTCTTTTTCTAAAGAAGCTTTTAATATTATACCATAAATTAGTAATCATGTACATACCTTATTATATATTAAGGACAAATAAAGCTAATTCTTACAGCTCCACCTCTACCAGCATCTCCGCAGTTACCATTACCGCCCATTGTGTGTGACATAGTACCACCAAGACCAGGCATGCGACGATAGCCAATGCCATACAGGGCATAGACGCAACATGCAGCACAACATTTTGCATAACATGTACCACTTGTGTAACATAAATTACATCCTACACAACACGTCCAGTTATAGTTTGCTCCACACATAAATGGAACTCCTGGTTCAGTATAATGCCCATAGTGGTTAGTATCGTAACACCATCCGCCATAATGGCCCATAACCTTGTAAATAATTGCTCGAGGAGAACATCCATAAGCAAACATTCTATTTCCTATAGTTGAAAGACATCCACATGATGCACAAGAGTTATCAAAGCAGTAATATGTTGAACATTGACAGTAACACCCGCCACCCGAGTTATTAAACATACACCATGGAACTCCAGCTCTACATCGACACGACATACCGTTATTAAACGCTTGTACATTAATAAAACTGTGTCTACCTGGATCAGCACAAAGGTTACACACACCAGGACCTGTAATCCAAGTAGAACCACCGTTTGTGTAGTATGTATCATTCTGACCTGGATAGCAGCAATAAGCACAACCGGCACAAGCTGTATACTGCTCTCCAGCCGTCACATTTATCGTCGTAGTAAAGAAAGCCCCTGTAGATCCGTATGGAGAACCACCACAGCCTGATATTCCACCGCTACTATTACCTGGACCCCAACCTGTAAACTGAACTTTTGAAACACCAGATGGAACAGTAAACAAACAACAAGATCCACATCGCCAATAACCACCACTATTAGTACAGCAGCAATTCAATCCTGTATTGTTTCCATTTGATCCAAAAATTTGGCCAGCTGGCAAAACAGTTTGGTCTATAACCCAAATATGGCATCTTGCAGATGGACTGCTACCATCCGGATATGTATCTGGTATACAATTCCATGCTTGACAATAATAGGTAAGACCGCAATACGAATCTCTCATTAAACATTGGTTTAATGTTACAAGTCCTGCTAATCCAGCACCAGCATTTTGCTTGTTATATTCTTCACAACAAAAACAACATTTACAACACTCTAAACAAGTTTTACAAGAATTCAATGTTGAAGATGCAGTATTGAATGCGTTTTGCGCTTTAGTTGCCTGACATGTTGCAGCATCTAGCTGAGTATCGGCGTATAAGTACTTATCTAATGCTGCGTAATATAATACGTCTGCCATACTCTATTCCTTAATCTGAGATTACTTTAAATACTTCTGGACCTTCAATCGGTTCAGGTAACTTATATGGAAGAGAATCACGAGGATCTCTCACTGGTCCTGGACTTCCTCCCCATCCATTTTCAGTCATTTCTCCTTCGGTTAGCCCCATGTCTCCAGCTTCTTTTACTACTTTAATAGCTTGATTTACTGTCAATGGTATTTTAGGAACTAAACTGGTTGATGGATGAGTTATATATGCCCATGGCCATTTACCTTCTTCGCCAGCAACAAATTCATCTACTTTTGTTAAATATGCTGCAGCATCTGATTCACCTGCTGGACCTAAATCATAGTGATCATAATAATGTTGAACAGCAGCTTTTCTAGTTCTTGCAAGAAAAGCATTGTGTGACTCTGGCGAACGAACTATTTGTTTCCATCTAAGGCTATCGTATTTATTGCCATCAGAATCAGTTTCTTTACTTACAAATAATTCAAATACTTTATGAATATTTGGATTTGTTACCACTTTATATTTTTGAGAAGTATCTGCAGCTAAAGTCTTTTCTTCTTCAACTTCTGCATGTGGCATATCTGTTGCATCTTCGTCATGAAAATTTTGCAGATACCAGCAAGCCATAGCATGATTATTACTAGATGATGCTTTTAATCTTATATTTAAAGTAGGTGAACCATCACCTAGTAAAGCATCACTGTTCATAGCATGTGCGCCATCGCTGTCATAATCAAACGAAGTTCCAAAGACGTGACCGTCCTGATTAGCATATAATGTGACATCGTCTGGTCCATTATATGTTGTAGTTAAGGTTTTACCTTCATCCCAAGAGTTAACATATGGCTCATCAGGAATAGGATAAGTTACTGTAATTGGCATATTTAATATCCTCTTGAAACTATTTCTTTATTATTTATACTCATATTATATACAACCCCATCGTAAATATATTGCTCCGCCACGACCCATATCACCACACCAAGCAGTACCACCGCCCATTCCGTGGTTACCCATACCGCCAGCACCTGGAGATCGTCTATGACCACAACAGTTTTGACAAGCTTGTCCGCCCCAGCATGTTTGTGAAGTAAAGCAATAACATTGTACACATGGGAATTTAGGAGTACCTTGAGAGCACATTTGCCCATACTGATCTTGGTTAAAAAATCCTTTTGGAAGAATACTTGGTACCATGAAACACATAGCTGGAACTGTTATAGCATCTATAACGTTTCCTTCATATACTAGTCTACATTTTGATAGTTTATATGGAATAGTACATTGACAAAATCCACCTTGACCAGCGTGGCTTTCATAACCTCTAGAACCTCTACTGTTTTCATGGCACATCCAGTAACCTTGTGTACATAAACAGTTACCAGATCCCCAATAACCTTGGCAATAGCCTTGAGCAGCAGCACCGCAAGCGGCTTCTCGTTCACACATTTCATGATACATATTTGCGGCGCCACCTTCAACGCATAGACAAAAACATACGTTTGAGCCTGTTGCAGAAGTACAACCATATATGGTACTAGGACTACCTACGTTACTAGCTGGATAACCACCTTCACAACCTTTTGCGTAACAACAAATAGCACATCCCGATTGAAGATTTAAAGTATCTCCTGGGGCTACGCACAAGACGTTTGAATAATATCCTCCAGTTGGTCCATTAGGGCTAAATGCACAACAAGATCCCCAAGTAGTTGAAGCGCCTGGTCCCCACATTTCTATTTGCAATCTATTAGTTCCAGCTGGAACTGAAAAGGTACAACTAAAACCGCATTGTCCATAACAACAGTTGGTTGTCACACCATCTATACATAAACATCCTACAGAGCTATAACCAGGTAAATCACATACGTTTCGAATATGTGCCCATGCACAAACACACGATATATCTGATGAATAAAACGCAAAGTTACATTCCATCAAACCTAAGAGTGAAAGATCACTACCAAAGTTTGCAATATAATTTTGAGCACTATCGATAGCACTATCATAGTTAGCGATTGAATCAATCACTAATTGTATTTGAGCAGGTAAAGTACCACACGCAGAATCTGCTGAGTCTCTCAATCGCCGTTGAGCTTCAATCTGTTCATTCTTTGTATTAACCTTGCGTATCAGCTGGTTATATTGTAAAACGTTTATCGCCATTTGTTAATTACCTCTGTCATTATACAAGGGTTGTTGTTATTTTTTCTATTGAACCATCACTATTATATGTAATGGCGACATCTTTAGTTTCTGTAAATCCATATCCTAAGGATACCGTTTCTCTATACGATTTAATCTCGTCAGAATACGAATCATAATCAATGTTAAGTATCTGAATCGGTCCGACTTGATATGCTAGTGGCCGTGGTCCACCAGAGTCTCCTCTGTCTGAATCCATTGGTTCCCAAGTTGCTTGGCCAGAATCATAATTACCTGATCCAACCGCATCTACTATATCGCCTAATGCTTGATCTATATAACCTTTAGTTGCTTTTTCTGTTGGAACAGCAAGGTTTGAGTTACCAGACAACGTTGCATCTGATGAGAACTCGTTAATTGACTCACCAATCTGAGCACCAATCGAACCAAGTCTCAATGATGTCAAACCAGAAAGATCAAATGCTGATGCATCCAATGTTGCTCGTCCAGTAGCCTGATCGATTCGGAAATAATTACCAACTCTAAAGTTACCATCTTGGTCGGTCGAAATAAAGTAAACTCGACCTGGAGCAGTCTCAATAACCTCTTGCCCTTGAGCCGCCGGTTGAGTTGGAGTTCCAGGATAATTTGTTGTAGTTACTCCACCAGTACCCACGCTCAAGAAATCGTGACCTGTTAATCGTACCTGAGAATAATTAGTTCTAATTGTTGCGACAGCATCATCAGCCGAAGCGTTTGTCTCAAGTTTTTGCTGTGATAATGTTAGCGTTGCTTGGGCCGCGGATGAGTCATATCCAGTTACACTAGAAACAACATATGCTCTTCCGTATCCAGCACTATCCTGATCATCAGCAAATGAGATAGACTGGCCAGGTTTTGGTTCTCCTGTCAAAGTATCTAGTGCTACAATATAGCCATATTGTCCTCTAATGAAGTTACTATTAACAATGCTAGCGGATACTGCGCCTTGTGTAATTGTCTCACCGCCAGCAAATCCAGGGAATGTCATATTTTCAATATAGATTTTATCTTCTGATGGTTGAGTATTAATTACGGTTGCAGTTGGTGCTTCAGCATTCCAGTGAGCAGAGTCAAAGTAATCACCTGAGTCCATCAATCTGATTTGACCACCAGATGTATAAACGTTATATGACTGAGCGTCAATAAATGGAGGATTCACAATATTAATTTGTCCTCTCATTTCTGAAGCAGAAGCAGCACTATCAAAGTTATAATACAATGTTGATGGAGTTGTATGTCCAACTTCAAAGAGTAGTCCGTCTACTGTACTATCGAGGGTTGAATCACCATCAAGATTGTTTCTACTATTTAGAATTCCAGTTGTATATTCATCTGTAAAATTACTTGAATCCCAGCTAGTTGAAGTCGCAAGATAGAAACGTCCACCAGCAACTGATTTTGTTACAGCATTTGCAGAGTCACCGATAAATCGGTATCTTGAACCTCTATAAAGTGTGATTGTTGGATTAGCAGAACCAAATGCTATCGTAGATCCCCCAACCGTACCAGCTAATTCTGTTTGTGAACCAGCATTCTTAACTTGAATTTTTGTATTTTCAGCTTGTCTTGCATACAAGGTGGTACCTGCTGTTGCGGCTCCACTATCAAATGTAACCCAAATGTTATTCATTTGTGTCATGCCACCAACACTTTGAATATAGTGTGGAGCATATGAATCTGTATTAGCAGCTGTTGTAACAGTCAATCGAACAGGATTTTGTCGAGCAATATCCGTAATAGTTGAAGAAACTGTACTTCTTCCACCAGCTAATTGCGTATCGATACCAGTTGATCTAGCTGAGTCTGTATATGGAACAAAGTTAGATGAGTCTGTAACTGTTACCCAATAACTATCTGCTGTAAATAGTGACGCCCATGTTGCAGGTGCCACACCTGAGATAGAAATTTTCTCACCGGTTAACAAACCGTGATTTGGTGAATGGAAAGAAACATTAGCAGCACGTGTCATTCTGTTGATATTATTATCGTTAGCTAAACCAATAATTTGTGATCCTACAGAGAATTCAGTACCACCAGTAATTGTATTACCATCATAATGAAGTGATTGACCCCTAATTTTACCTGTAAGAGCAACTTCACCAGAATCAAATCCTTCAGCAACAGCACCGTATGTACCGTACGAGTTGTTACAGTTTAGCGCTCTAATCTTACCACCACCGGTCGTTACAAGACCAAAATCGTTATAGTAAGTAAAGCAAGAAACAATCTCAGATTTACCATTTCTTCGTACCCAGAAACCTGCACCACCATTGTGCACCTGAGTAAATGTATGGAAAACCATAGAACCTTGGTTTGCAGCATTGTTATTCAAGCCACCATCGATAACAGCACCTATACCACCACTTGAAAAAGCAGTCGATTCTTTAATATATGGAGATTTATAAATGACCGCATTTGGGTCTAATCTAAAATATACACCGCCGATTGTTGCGTATTCAATATCGTGTGGCTGACCACCAGCAGAATCTAGAGCAAAGCCAGTTAATCCAGAAAATTTAAATTCTTCGACAAGTGTTCCACTGTTAACAAAGAACATCGTTTTATTCGAATCACCAGCCGCCGGCCTAATTTCAGTATTTCTTTGACCATCACCTCTAAGTGTTATATCGTTACCTATAGTCATAGGTAAGCTTTCTTGGTAAGAACCTTCTTTTACGTAGATAGTAGCTGGACCTGTTACGTTATCTAACGCAAATTTAACTGATCCCCAAGCCGTATCAATTGTTTGACCAAGACCAGAATCTGCATTACCGCCTTTAGCAACATAATAAACCTTATCAGCTTTACCTGGATATTGCCAACTATAAGCAACACCATCTGTCGATCCTAAAAATTTACCTCTGTCAGCATTAGTTATTGATGGTAAAACAGAACCACCGCCTGCAGCTAATAGTTCCCATTTACCACCCGAAAGCTCACTACCAAAATTACCAGAAGCAGCAAAATTTTCTAGTGCTATATAAGAACTTGTACTATATTGTACAACATCATTTATTAAATAGTTAGCAGAACTATCGTAACCGCCTGCTCTATAATTAATTCCATTTGTAAGTTGTGTCCAGTTTGACGCATCAGTTGCAAAATCTGCAGCAGAAGTGTGTGTTGTTCCATTCTTAATATACGATTTATTACCGTCTATAACAACGTCACCTTCGTAATAAACTGTACCGTTAGTCCAAGCTCCACGTGTATTAACACCAGATGTTAATTCTTCCCAGTAAGTAGTAGCTGTATCAGGAACTTGGTTTAAAGAATATTGTATTGCTCTATAAAAATTATTACCATATTGTACAGCATCATTTTTATAATATTGAGTTGCAGAATCCCATGCTCCTTTTGGTAGAAAACCCTCACTAATTAGTTGCCAGTCTGTTGGATTATTGTCTGGTTGAGAATTAAAGATATTATCGCGTTTGGCGCGATAGCCTTGAGCACCCCATTTTACGATTTCATTTTTATAATATTTTGTAGAACTAGCGTATGAATCTCTCCATTCTTGGCCTTCTATAATAGAATTCCAAAGACCCGCTATATTAGGAGAATCTCCTGTACTAACGTCATTTTGAGCTATATAACTATTTGGACCCCATTTAACTACTTGACCCGGCTTATAAGTTAAACTACTATCATAAGCATTGTCAAAAGATATTCCGTCTGAGAAAACATCCCATTTTGCAGACGTTAACGGATTTTGTCCAATTGTTGGATCTGATTTTGCAATATATGATTTAGGTCCATACTTAACAATATCTGATTTTTGATATTGAGTTGAATTACTATATTCACCTTCGTACTGAATACCATCAGTAAATGTAGAATATCCAGCATTTGGTGGACGTGTTCCGCTTATACTATTTGCTGTTGTGATATAAACAATACCACCATATGAAAATCCATCGCCAATGTTATATGTTGCGTCAGAATCGTATGCTCCTTCAAACTTAAAGCCTTCTACCATCAAGTCCCAATATAGGGAAGCTGTTTGTGGAATATTACCTGAAGTTTTTAAACCGTACTTATATACGTAAAGGTTGCCACCGTACTTGACAACATCATTAGCCTCGTAAGTAGTGGAATTTGACCACTCACCACGATACTCAAACCTTAGTTTACCGAGATCTATAATTGTTGCCATAGATTAATTACTCCGAATCATTAGAATACAACCATTTCAAGGTGGCCGTTATTTTGATTAAACCTAAATGTTACTGCGTCCATGGACCAAAAGTGTGCACGGTATCCATCAGGGTCAGCAAATGTAACTCCTAAAGAATCGACCGTCGAATCAAAGTAAGATGCAGAAACTTCTGAAGGAAGTTCAACAACATCACTGTCATCTGATCGTATAACAGTACAAGTTAAATCGCCGATGCTATCGAGCTTAAACCCGTAGAAAGTCTTGTCACTATAAGAGGTTCCAGTATAGATACCGCCCTCATTATCGTGTCCGTAACTCATGTTTCGACTTCCTCTACTACCGTCATAATTATGCTAAACGCATCATCTACTGGCGCAGAAACTTTTATTACATCGCCATTTTGTATCATTATCTTTGAGTTATTTATAAGCAAATCCACAGTATCATTTGCTAAAACTCTTTTATTATATGCAATAAAAACCGAATCTGCGCCTTGTACTAGCTTGGCACTTATCGGTATTGCAGATCCAAATATATTTGTAGCAACTAAACTTACAACTAAGTGCCTACCGGTCAGGCCGGCCGGCGCGGTATACAGAGTGGCCTCTGTGCTTCCTACGTTTTTAACGTAGCTCGTTGAAAATACTGCTGCCATAATTCCTACTTCTTTACTCTTATTTATACAAAATTCACATTTAAGTTACAAGTTAATGTAACCAAGTAATCCACCGCCGGCGCCACCGCCACCTCCGCCCATTTTAGAAGCAAGTGTATCAGCTCTAACCTTTACAAGCGTCCCACCTGTTGTTCCACTATACATTAAAAAATACTCTTGTGAATTAATAAAAGAGTCAGCGTAAACTTCTCTTTGTCTCATTATATGTCTTGTATGTAAAGCAAATCCGCCTTTAGTTCCATATGTCGAATCAAAAGTAAGATCACCAAGGCTATCATGATTATTTTTTAAATGCTGATAAAAATCGGCTTCAGATGGACCGGCGTAGGTAAATGTACCGGTTGCTGAATCATATGATAATGAACCATCTCCACCAGTATCATTTACTTGAAAGTGAGCTCTTGCTTCTGTTGGCGAAGGACCGGTATATGTAAATTTACCAAGCGAGCTGTCATATGTTAAACTTCCATCTCCACCAGCGTCAAGAACATTTAAATGCTGTCTTGTTTCTGCTGGGCTAGGTCCAGTATATGTAAACTGTCCAGCTGATGAATCATAAGCAAAACTACCATCGCCACCAGCATCAACAACAGAAAGCGAATTTCTTACTCTTGGTATTGTAAAATAAAGATTTGTAGAGCCTTCGGCAAGACTGTCCGTATTATGATTTGATATATCTGATACTTGGCCTGTTACATTGCCAGTAAGATTACCAACGACATCTCCTGTTACATTACCTGTTACGTCACCATAAAAACTATCAGCTTGAATATTGCGATTAAATATAAATCTTGTATCAGCATGAGAATATGTAAACGATGGTTTGTCTACAATGTTAGTTCCGCCTAAGGTAATTCCTGCTCCGTGAAGGGCAGAAGAATCTGCAGCCGAATCACCTAGTACTAAATTTTTGTCATTGACAGAAACAGTCGTAGAATTAATAATTGTTTGAGTACCTTCAACCTGAAGGTTACCAAGGATCTTAACTGTACCAGTGTTGTCACCAATAGCCGCTGGATCGATTATGAACTCTGCTGGACCACGCAATTGGCCTGACTGTGTGATATTTTGGAACTTTACATCACTATTTGAATCTAGAGCCTGATTAGTTGTTAATTTACCTGTTGCTGAGTCATATGTTAAACTTGCGCCAACATTAATATATTTTCTTATTTGTTGACGGGATGAATCAGATGCAAGATCTGTTCTAAAATATTGACGTATTCTTGTTTCAGAAGTACTATCATCTAATGCACTATCAAATCGTGCACGAGTATAATATAGATTATTAGGACCTTCTACAAGATCATTAGTGGTATACGGATCTAATGTGATTCCAACATTAAAACTATCGGTCGCAGTTGTAATCTTAAGATTACCGCTTGTAGAATCAAAAGTAAAATTATTAACAGTTGATATTGGAACTAAACCAATACTATCAATTTGTCCTAATGAGTCTACGGCAAATCTTGGAACATTAGTTGCATCGCCGTAAGTTCCAGCAACGACACCTGAAGATGTAATTTTATAAATGCCGTTTACATTATCATAAGATAAACCAGGACCGGCAGATAGAATTCCTTTCATCTGAGCTGAATCAGGTAACTCGTCTATACGCTTGTTTAACGAATCAATAGTTGAACCGGTTAAACTACCAGGAACATTTAATCCTGCTGTTCCGCCTATTTTAAATTGAGCATCAAAAGAATTGTATATAAAGGATTGTTGATTAGATCCACCGCCAACGTATAAACCGGTACCACTGATGGCGCTAAGATCACTATCATCAGCTCTAAAATAAAGGGCTTTAGATGAAGTTTGTAATGAATTAGTATTTAATTCTATACTACCGCCAGCTTCAATTTTAACGTCATCACCAGCAATAAGATCAATGTCGCCGCTATCATTTAACGATCTGATAGTTTCTACATTTAATCTTCGAGTTCCTCTAATAAATGCTATGTGCGCAGAGTCTGTTACTGTTAAATCACCTGTAACAATACTACCTGTTACAATATTAGCGGAGCTATCTAATCTAAATGTACCGGTAGCTTCGTTATAATCAATTCCAAGACCACCTTCAAAGTGTGCTCTTGCTTCAGCAGGACTTGGGCCGGTATATGTAAAGACTCCTCCAGATTCGAAATAAGTAAATGAGCCGTCGCCGCCTAAATCACTAGCACTAACTTTACCGCGAAGATCTAAGTCACTTGGACCGCTATGAGTAAATACGCCGGTTGCTTGGTTATATGTAAGATTTGCTCCGCCTTCTTGATCCGATACAACACTAAAGAGAGCACGTACACTATCATCTTCTAATTTAAGAGTGAATTGACCTTTACTCGAATCAAGGGTAAGTTTACCCATTGAAAGAGAATCAACATTAGCTGATAAAAGACTTGAAACATCACTTACGCCCGGGCCAGTGTATACTATCCTACCTTGTTTTACGTTATATGTAAGAGATCCTAACCCGCCAGAGTCCTGTACAGTTAAGGA
>TARA_B100001057_G_scaffold383569_1_pt1 | contig 22224 bp, 27 predicted proteins | sample TARA_B100001057 | Tara Oceans TARA_B100001057 (sample SAMEA2621839) | marine metagenome | biome: marine biome (ENVO:00000447); feature: surface water layer (ENVO:00002042); material: "saline water (ENVO:00002010), including plankton (ENVO:xxxxxxxx)" | depth 5 m
GGGTAACACAGGCACAACAATAAGTGGAAATATTTATATGGATTTTGCATAATGAAAAAAACATCAGTAGTAATAGATAACTTTTTACCTAAACCGGATTTAGTAAGAGAGCAAGCAATTAGTTTAGAATATCCTACTACAGGCTCATTTCCCGGAATGAGAAGTCTAGCCTGCGACGATGACTATCAGATGTTTATACATCATAGATTCCAAGAAATATTAGGTGTGAATATAACAGAATTTACTATGGATAGTTTTTGTTTTCAATTATGTTATGAAGGTGCAGATACTTGGATACACAAAGACGGAGTTGATTGGGCAGGAGTGCTATATCTAAATCCAGATGCTCCTTCAGAAGCTGGTACAGGTCTTTATCTGGAAAAAAACGGAGATTATGATCTGGTCAACGTAATTGGTAATGTGTATAATAGGCTTGTAATTTATGATGGTAACATGGATCACGCAAGTTTAATTGCTGGATTTGGTGATTCTCCAGAAAATGGCAGACTGACACAAGTATTCTTCTTTAACGCACAACCTGAGGCTTGGGAATAATGCGTGTTGATTTGTGGGACACACATTTTTATATAGGAAAAATGGCTGAAGCTGACGACATACTAAAAGAATGGGATCCTTATCTGCAAGATGATAGTTATATTAGTGACAGCATGTGGACTATGGCTGAAACTAAAAGTAGTATTAGAAACGAAAAAAACAAAGAGTTGCCTTGGAACATATTTTTTGAGTCAGTTCGTCCTCATATGAATACATTTTTAGAGAGTTTAGATCCACAAGTTGCTTACAATGTATACTGTGACGAAATGTGGTTTAACAAATATGAAAAAGGTGATTATCAAGAACCGCATGATCATGCTTTTCCAGGACGCGGAGTAAGTGTAATTTATTTTTTAGATTTTCCAGATCAAGAAAAAGATCCCGGAGGCACGCTTGTATTTGAATGTCCGAATTTTCAAATGATTAGAGCTACTGGTATGGATAGAATATTTAACGATTATAATTATCAACATATTACACCACCTCTAAAAAAAGGCAGTCTAATTATTTTTCCTAGCTGGATATCTCATTATGTGTTACCTAACAAGACAGATAAGAGAAGAGCAACAATAGCCGCAAATTTTGTGATCACGGCTGCTGATAAAAAAGATGAATGACACTTTATACATTGGAAATAACAATCAGTGGTTAATAGAAACATACGTGCCTATGTGGCAAGAATATGAACATCTATTTGAAAGCAACCATCCCAACCTAGTAGAACCAGGAAAAAGTACTACAGTCAATGGCTATCAAATACCACACACATTGCAAGAAACAAAAGATGTAGCTGATTTTATCATAGATAAAACAAACAGTATACTCCTAGAAGGAGAAGTTTCATGTAATATACATGATCACATTCAGACCTGGAGTATAAGGTACTATCCAGGAGGTTGGAAAGGCCTACACAATCATACAAAAGGACGTACAGGTTGCACAGCAGTTTTATATTTTGATGATATAGAAAAGCAACCAAACGATGAAGGTGCGTTTTACGCTATAATACAAGATGAAAAAGGTGATACACATGTAAATTGGTGGCAACCAAAAAAAGGATTGTTACTTATTATGGATGCTCGTATATGGCACGGTGTTTATCCTACAGTTGACGAACGTAAAGTAATGGTGTTTGATTTTGAGGCAACACATGGGTAGAACACTTTTTGTAGGTTGTAGTCATACAATGGGCTACAGAGAAGATGCTCCAACAGATGAACCCAATGTATGGCGTGACAATAATTACGCAGAAATATACAGCCAAATTTTTGATAAAAAGGTTGTTATTATGGCAAGTGCAGGAGCAGGAAATAGAGCATATCATAGGTTTATATCCTATGCTTTTGAAAAATATAACGATATAGATGAAGTTTTTGTTCAAAGCACTTATTGGGGTAGATTTCCCATAGCAATTAATCCTGACTTAGACGAACAAAATATATTTAACAAAGATTTTTTTATAGATAAAAACGTCTGTGATGATCTTGTTGATAGATATAGTATTGCTCTTTCGCCAAATAATAAATATTTAGAAACTTATTTAAAACCTTGGTCCAGCGATTATGATAATTTTCCTTACATGAAAGATACAAAGGTTTGGGAATCAGAACCAGATATAAGAAGAACTTCTCATGTTTATATGCAAATGTGGCATTACAGTAATACACATTTAGTGCAAGAAGATTATTTTACATATATGGCAATGTGTAACATGTTATGCGAAAAAAATAATGCAGAAATGTATCTTTGGAATATAAATGACAGATGCTATATACCTAAAGAAACAAAAAATTATTATGTAAAACTAAACAATACAAAAATTGCAGATATAGATGCAGAAAATTATTTAAAAAAATATATGGATATTGAAAAAGTAGACGGAGAACACTATTCAACAAGTGTCCATGGTGCTATTGCAAAGAGATATATACCATATGTAAAGGAGAAAGCATGGTAGAAAAAACATATGAAGAGTATAGCGGAATCGAAGAATATCATAATGCTTTTGACAAAGACTTTTGTGATGAAGTAATTAGACACTTTGAGACACTAGATGACAATCGAGTAATAAATCCTAATAGGCAAGGACATGGATTTGTAACTGATGATCGAATTGTGTTTGATTGGGCATATACACAAGGTGTATATCATTACGATTTTAAGATTTGCGATTATTTTTATGAAAGATTAAAAGAAATTTACAAAAGCGAATACATGCAAAAGTATAGTATACTTCAACATAGTAAACAACACAGTGCTAAAGGTATGAATGTGCAACGTACAAGTCCACATCAAGGATATCATGCCTGGCATGCAGAAGCCGCATGTAAAAGTAGTGCCTGTAGAGTTGTAAATTATATGGTATATTTGAATGATGTAGAAGAAGGTGGCGAGACAGAATTCCTTTATCAAGGGAAACGACTTGCTCCTGAACAAGGTAAACTAGTTATTTTTCCTACATCATTTACACATCCGCACAGAGGTAACCCTATTTACAAAGGACAAAAGTACATCATCACCGGATGGTACACTTATGACGAATAAGACATTTATTGGATTAGATAGAGATGGTGTAATTAATACTGATCTCGGACAATATTGTACCCATCCTCAAGACTTTGAACCTATTCCTGGCAGTTTAGAATCTATTGCCAATCTAAGGCACAAAGGTTATGGCATTGTTATAATAACGAATCAAGGAGGCATAGCCAAAGGACAAATGTCCATAGAAGATGTAGAATCTGTAAACAATTATATGCTAGATTTGCTAGGAAAAGCAGGTTGTACAGATATAGACGGAATATATTTCAGTGAAACAAGCGAAAAAAACGATCCATACGCAAAACCAAATGCAGGAATGTTTAAAATTGCACAAAAAGAAATTAAAGAACTTAAATGGAATAACGGATTTTACGTAGGAGATAAAATGACGGATTTGAAAGCGGCAATGAAAGTAAATGCTCGTCCTGTCTTAGTTAGGACCGGATATGGAGAGCAAACAGAACAGGATTTGAATAAATATACATATAAAAATATTAAACGACGTACATACGTCTTTGACTCATTGCAAGATTTTGCAGAGAATTTATAGGAGATAAAAATGCCATTCGCAGTTAAAAAACCGCACCCAAAGCATTCTAATGTAAAAGTCTGGCACTCGTGGGATCCAGACGGTGATGGTTACGAAGAAATTAGAAAGTTTAAGACTCAGGAAAGAGCCCAACAGTGGATCAACGAAAACCACCCATCAAAAAATTGTGAAATTGTTGAAATTGCACACGAAATTGGCCAGGATGATGACGAAGTAGAACGTAAAGATCAACTAGCCGAAGATGCTACAACGCCAAATGGTGTAATGAGTAATCGTGATAGAGATACAGTAAAAGTAGGTAAACTTACAAATTTCACTGTAGACGGCGAAATAGAAGACTAACCAGTTCTCACTAAAATATGTAAACCGTATGGAGTTTGTATAGGTTCTTCCAATAGTTGATCTTTTGGTGCATTCAATACACTGTAGTAAAGTTCTGGTACAACTCCATCCGTAACATCAAACCAACCTAAATCACCATCTCTATACCAACTGTGGGGACAGGCGCTGTGTTCTTTAACAGCAGTTGCCCAAGAAATACCACCTCTTAAAAGTTCACCTATTATCATTTTAGCGTCATGTACAGCAAAATATAACTGTCTACTGTGGCTTGATTCTATTGCATCTTCGTGGCTTATTAATATATGGCTACAACGTACTTTTGGAAACGTGGGTTTAGGCATGATGTTCCTTTACTATCTTCAAAACTCATGCTAATATTTACACCAGTTAATTAAATAACTTGCATAAAAAGGCTAATGGTGTTATAGTAAAAGTATGATAAAAGTATATGGCGACATAATGCTAGACAGGTGGATTGTTGGTAAAGCAAAGAGAATAAGTCCAGAAGCTCCTGTACCTGTGTTAAAAGAAATAGAACAACAATTTTGTCCTGGCGGAGCAGGCAATCTTGCAGTAAATATTGCCAATCTTAATGGAGAAATTGGAATATATGGAAGTATCGCATCTGACAAAGAAGGATATCGTGTAATAGAGTGTTTTTCAAACTTTAAAAAGATTAATTTTAGAGCAAGTGTGGACAGTAAATTAACTACAACCAAGAATAGACTAGTAGGTCAAGGCGGTCAGCACATTTGTAGGTGGGATAGAGAGGAAAAATACACCGGTAAAGATGCATTTCATAGATTATTAGAAGAAGTACAAGCGGAAGATATTGTCTGTGTAAGTGATTATGCTAAAGGCACAGTGAGAGAAGGTACAATTCAAAAATTATTGAAGAGAAACTGCAAAATTTTGGTAGATCCCAAGCAAGATGCTGAATTATACCGCGGTGCATACCTAGTCAAGCCAAATTTCCGTGAATTTAAGAACTGGTTTGGAAAATTTAGCAAAGAAAAAGCACAAAAAGCAGTAAAAGACTATAATTGGACCTGGTTAGTGGTTACAGCAGGTGCAAATGGTATGCATGTGTTTAATAATAAAGGTGAATACAAGCATTTTCAAGAACCTGCTCAAGAAGTTGCCGATGTTACTGGTGCAGGTGACACTGTGTTGGCTGTTCTAGCCTATCTTATCGACGAAGGGTATGATGTATTTGATGCATGTGAAAAAGCATGTTATGCCGCCGCTAGAGCAGTAGAACACAGAGGTGTTCATGTAGTATCTAAAGAAGATATCCAACGTGAAGTCGTGTTTACAAACGGAGTGTTTGATGTACTACATGCAGGACACTTGAAATTGCTCAAATATGCAAAAGGAAAAGGAAATAAATTAATTGTTGGTATAAACAGTGACGCAAGTGTACAAAGAATAAAGGGTAATGACCGTCCTATTAATGATATCGGCTCAAGAATAGCACAACTTGAAGAGTTGCCTTGGGTCGATGAAGTAAAAATATTCTCAGAGGATACTCCATACAAACTTATTCAAGAAATTAAGCCAAATTTAATTGTGAAAGGCGGAGATTATCAACCAAAAGATGTAGTAGGTGCTGATATTGCTGAAGTAGATATATTTCCACGTGTAGATAACTTCAGTACAACAAAAATTGTGGAGAAAATTAATGAGTAGACACACAGGCAAGGTAGAAAAAGGATGGGGTAGCGAAACTATATTTGCTACAAATGATTTATACTGCGGAAAATTACTAAATTTTAACAAAGGAGCAAAATTTAGTATGCACATGCATAAAGATAAAGACGAAACTTGGTATGTCTTATCAGGAAAATTTGTTGTGAAAACAATAGATACAACAAATGCTGATATTTTAGCCGATCCACTTGAAGAAGGCGATACCTGGCATAATCCTCCTATGCTTCCACATCAAATTTTATGTCTCGAGGCTGGCTGTATTATTGAAGTAAGCACTCCTGATAGTATAGAAGACAATTATAGGGTAGATAAAGGAGATAGTCAACAATTATGAAGATATTAGTAACCGGACATGAAGGATTTATAGGACAGAATTTTGTAAACTCTGTAATAGATAAACATGAAATAGCAGGTTGGGAATGGAACACCAATAAATTACCAGATGTTAAAGGGTTTGATTGGGTGGTTCATTTCGGCGCAGTAAGTAGCACAGAAGAAACAGATGTAGATAAAGTTATTTTACAAAATTACGAATTCTCAAAATGGTTATACAACGAATGTAATCATACTGGTGCAAATTTACAATATGCAAGCAGTGCTAGTGTATATGGAAAGACTGACCATTTCACTGAAAACGGAAAATTACAACCAGAAAGTCCCTATGCCTGGTCAAAGTACCTATTCGACCGTTGGGTACACCAACAAAGGCATAACATTCATGTACAAGGGTTTAGATATTTTAATGTGTATGGTCCAGGTGAAGCACATAAAGGTAATCAAAAAAGTGTTTTTCATAAATTTAAAGACCAAGCAGAAGAAAATGGAGAAATTTTAGTATTTGAAGGTAGCAAAGAAATTAAAAGAGATTTTATATGTGTTGCTGATGTAGTAGAAATCCATAAAAGATTTTTTGATATTAAACAATCTGGTGTTTGGAACATTGGAACAGGTTCTGCAACTAGTTTTTATGATATTGCAGAGAAAATTGCTGAAAAGCATGATGCTAAAATTACCGAAATTCCTATACCAGAGAATATACAAAAACAGTACCAATACTTTACACAAAGTAACAATACAAATTTACAAGTTGCTATGGGAGATTATAGATTTATATCACCCCTTGACTATCTTGATATGGCATAAATATGTTATATTAGGAAGATATAAATGGCACAAAATGATCCAGTTGTAAACCGCATACGAATTATTCCACGCAAAGACGATTTCTTAGATAGAAATGTTGGCTCAAGTGGAGAAATTTATTATAGTAAAGACACTAATGCCTTACGGCTTTACAGTGGTAACAACAAAGGCGGATTTGAAGTTGTTACAGAACAAAATGTACGTAGAAATATTGCAAATCAAGAAGTTGCAACAATTACATATGCAGTAACAATTCTTAATGATAATGATGTAGCAAATAGATACGTTCTTAACGGTGATTATCATCCAGCACCTAATTTTACAGTTGGATACACATATGTTTTTGATCAGTCTGATCAAACCAATGTTTATTATCCTAATGCCGTAGGCACAGTAATAAATGCCCATCCTTTACTTTTTAGTACTACTGCTAACGGAATACATGCTACACCTACAGCAGGCGTACCTTACGAAACAGGTGTAATTTATCTTCTTGAAGACTTGCCAGTTACTAGACAAAGATACGTTCAAAAATTTACTTCAAGTATAAGTAGAAAAGTACAAATTACAATTACAGCAACAACACCAACAACCTTATATTATTACTGTCAATACCATGCTAACATGGGAAATACAATTAGTATTTCATATCCTGGCACAGGCTCTTACAATGACTTAACAAATAAACCAACTATACCTGCTGATGTGAGCGATCTTACTGATACTACTTCGTTGCTATTTGACGGTACATACGCTAGTCTTACAGGACAGCCGACCATTCCTTCTACAATATTAGATTTAGGCATAACTGATGGTAATGCAGATCAAGTTTTAAAAACAGACGGTGCTGGTAACTTTAGTTTTGTTGATCAAACAGGTGGTGCAGGTAGCGGTGACACATTTAAAACTATTATAAGTGATGATGGACAAGTAATTGCATCAGGAGAGTCTACACTTAATGTTCTAGGCGGCACTAACATAGCAACGGCTATTGCAACAGACACATCAAATGTAACAATTAATTTAAGTGCATTTAGTGTAGATTTTTTAAGTGATGTAGACACAACTACAGTAACACCTTCAACAGGACAGGTTTTAAAATGGGACGGATCAAAATGGGCACCAGGTACAGATGCAACAACAGGCGGCGCCGGAACTGATGCTGATACTTTAGATGGTTTCGACGGCTCATACTACTTAGATTATAGTAATTTTTCTAATACACCCACTGTTGCAACATTATCTAGTTTCAGTGTAGGTAATGAGTTGGTTGCAAGCGGTAATGGTGCAATAGGTTATGATAATACTACAGGTGTGTTTAGATACACTCCACCTACTGCCGCCGGCATAGGTGCAATTACAGCAGAAACAAATGACCTTACATCTGCGGTTGTTTGGGCAAGTGTGCCTAACGACTATATTACACAAAGTAGTGTTGTACAACACCAAACTGCTTTAAGTATTACAAGTGATCAAATTATTGATAGAGATGATTCTATTATATTTGTGGGCGACGATAGTACAGGAAGCAGTGTGCCTGTAGGCAGTACAATTCAATTCACAGGTTCAGGCGGAGCAAGTGTCCAAGTTTCTAATGGTGTAGTCACAATAGCCGCAAGTGGAGGTGGTGCAGCTTCTAATAGTTTTGCAACTATTTCCGCTGACGGAAATAATGTCGTCGCAGCAAGTGCAACTGATACATTGACACTTACTCCTGGCTCAAACGTAACCTTTAGTGTAGATACAGGTGCAAAACAGATTACTATCAACAGTAGTGCAACTGGTGGCGCAACAGATTTTGATGATTTACAAGATGTTACTACAGCAGCCTTAAAGATTGACTTAATAGCAGAACCAGCAATAGCAAGACTAGACGTGTCTGCAAGCCAAACTAACGGTTATAGATTTGACAGTCATTATAGCACACTTAATCCAACAATTTATGCTATATCTGGTACCACTATTGCATTTAACTTAAATAGTGGCACAATGGGCAGTCATCCTTTCCAAATACAAGATAACACAGGTACACAGTATGATACAGGATTAGTTCATTATACACCTAGTGGTACAAAATCTACAGGATCTAATGCACAAGATAAAACATCTGGTACATTGTACTGGCATGTGCCTTTTGGAATAAGCGGAAACTGGAGATATCAGTGTACATCACATGCTCCTATGGTAGGAACAATTACTGTTAAAGCGTTTAACGCATTATAATACCCATTTCTTGAAACTTTTGATATAACTGTTGACGTACTTCTTGTATTTTAAGTCTGGTATCAACTAATCCGTGAGGATTGATATATCCGTTAAAGTCAGAATCGTGACCAACATCAATTTTTTTTACAAGATCTTTTAATTCTTCCATTAGAACATTAATATCATAAGCATATTGTTCATTTTCTACTTGCTTTAATCCCTTTGTAAACTTTTTCCACTCGTTAACAAATTTAGGTTCAGTTGATAAATTAAATCTGTCCATCTTCGTCCCACTTATCTGCTGGTATTACATGAAAAATATCATACTCGTCGTATCCATTACTAGCTTCTGTAATACTTGAATTATCTATTAATGCTTCTAACTGCACAGGCATTAAAGGAGGTACATTAAATACTTTACCTTCTTCTAGCTCAGCTTCATACATACGTCCGTCTTTTACATCAATATATCTAAGCCTAAATTTTCCAGCATTACAAAACCAAGTTTTATCTGTATTTTTATGAAAATACATACTTGTCCTGTTTTTTGCTTTGTTGAATACTAAAATTTTACAAGCATAATCTGCATGATTTGCCCACAACAAATCCATACCATATGCAGTATCTACCATAGAGTCGCTCATTATATCTCCATCAAATCTACAACTTTAAATACTGTTTCTAGTTTGCTTAAATTTACTTTGTTAGTAAGAGTGTTTTTTAGCCCGTTGTGTAAAGGCTTTGGCCAACAACTAAATGCACACCAAGCGTATCCGTTGTGTTCGCTATTTAATTTAGGCAAAAATTCGTTTTCTACTACACATAGATATGTATGGAATTTAAACTTCTGATCATTACTTACAAAAGTTTCTAAAGGTATAGTCTTCTTTATATCAATGTGGCCTATTTCTTCATCGATTTCTCGCTTCAATCCTTCCCAAGGAGTTTCTGTACCTTCATTGGTACCACCAACAAGACCCCATGTGCGGTTAGTTTTGCCATTTGTTCTATGTAAAAATAAAAATCTTTGGGTGTCTAATGTATAGATTATTGCACCACTGCAAACTATTTCTTTCATACAAATAGTTAGCCTTCTAGTGCAAGCCTCCATGTACCTCTTGGATACAAGCCGTCAACACTTTTAAGCCAATCATTTCCGTCCCAACGATATTGTACATTTGTTGTAAGATTTGTTATGTAGGTTATTGTTGCTGTTTCAGACGCATCAAACACTATTTGCCATTTTGATCCAGTCCATTCAATTATATCATTTGCAGACGCAATTAAATCTTCACCATTTGTTGCTTTCCAAGCATCTGGACCATCTGTATTATTTGCATTTCCTATGTCAGCAAGTAAAAGCATTCTTACACCAGTGGCTTTAATTTCAGATGGGTTAAACGTAGTAGGATCTATAATAAAATCTATAGAGGTAAAACTATTTGTATCTCTTGCTGGGCCATTTATTACAGAATTACTCGGAAAACTATCAGTATCCCAATTTACAATTAATTGTCTTGGATTAAGTTCGTTAATAGCAATACTACCAGTTATAGTTGAATCAGTATCTAATTTTGTAAAATGTATGCGACTTATATCTGCTTGATATTGACCTGGTAGAGCTTCTAAAAGTTGATCCCATAAAGCATTTCCAACTGTTCCTCTATGCACAAGCTGAACAACGTTACCATCTACATACGCACCGTAATTTTTATGTGTAGTTGTGACTACAGTGTCTTCAACATCTGTGTTTATATCTCTATCAGTATCATTGCCTTCACTTACTGTACCTACTTTGATAGCATCATCAAATCTATTAAGATCAGGACCGCTTAACCCTAATTCTATATCACCTTTTGATTCATCAAAAATACTTGTAATTATGTTTGCAATTACTCCTAGTCTTTTTACTTTTACTGGTGGTGAAATGTATATAGGAGTAGTAAATGTCATGTCTGCTATATCTATTTCACTATCCACGCCTACTGGAATAGAACGTGAACTAAATGTCACTGAATCTAAATTTACTACACTCAAACTTGTCCAATCAATGTAGTTATCCGTTGTTTGTATTTCTAAACTTGGATTAAAAAGAGTAAGAATTTGTTCAAGAATTTGTAGTTTTTGTTCTGTATTTGTACTCCAAATATCTACTTTCATTGTAAGATTATAAGGTGTAGGCATTAAACGTTCGACTGTGTAATTTTTACCTTGAAAATTTAAATATTCTCCACCATCTTTATCATAAGCACGTTCACGTATATTCAGTTTATTAACATAGCTACTATCACTTGTTCGTGTTCTATCCATTTCAAGTCCTGTGACATACACAGCCATACGTGGTGCACTTGGTATTTTGTTTTCTGAATTGTCCCGTATAATACTTGATACTTGACGTGTTAGATCACCATACATAACAGGTACTTGCACTAGTTTACCTTTGCCATCTTTATAACTAAAATTACTCATCAGGCGTATCATCTGTGTGATATATCGTCTTATTTGTCCGTCATAAAAGTGTTGCATTAGTTGTCTGCCTTAGGTCTAAGTGCTTTAGATAACGACTGACGTTCTTTAGTTTCTTCGCCACCAATTTTACTACTTCTAGCATTATTGATAAAGCCTGTTTTCTGCGTGTTTCTTTCGTCTGTATTTGTAAGTGTTACTCTTACATCATCTTGTACTTTCACCCATCTATTCCCATCATATTTAAATAACCTTTTTGGCATAAAATCTGTCCTAAGAAAATAATCACCTTCTTGGTTAGTTGCCGGAAAACTAATCCCCATACCATAAGGTGCACCATTTGGCGATTCACTTGTGCCTAATAAGTATCCGTTATATCCAGATCTATCTGGATTATCTGTTTGTTGATCTACAGATGTAGCACCACTTGCTTCTATTTCTCCAGAATCAGCTGTTTTTAATGCAACACTGCCGTCATCGTTAGTTGCTAATGTATAGTAATGACTTATGTCATAACCACTTTTAGCAGCATCTGCTTCTGCTTGATTAATCACTGCATCGTTTATTTGCATTTCTTTTTCATAAGTTGAAAGTAAATCTCTCAAAGTATCGTTACCTGGATTATCTGCATCTGCAGGTAAATCAAGTATTTCTTTAAATTCTTGTCCATCGTATATTTGTTTTAGTTTTAGTCGATATAGATGAGGATACCAAGTCATTGAAAAACCTTCAGCGGCTCTGTTTATATCTTCGATTACATAAAATCTTTTCAATGCCATTTGTAAATCGTTGAGAGCATATTCATCTTTCAAGTGCGGAAGTTCTATGACATCGCCGGGCATAAGTTTTCTTCCTAGCGTTTTTACACTACTGTTTATATGTACAGTCATAAAAAGAGTATCATTTGTTAAAAACAAACCAAATTGACTAAGATCAAAATCAATGTCTTGGACATTGTAGATAGCTCTCATGTTGTAAATGTCAGGATCATATTTCCTATCACGGTTTTCCATAAACAGCATATCTTGTATGTTAGTTTCTTTGACTGCATCGTATTGTGGCTTATCAGCTGTTGCTTCTGCATCTGTAGGATTTACAGGACCTAAATACTTGTGAACATTTATGTCTGTACCACCAACAGTAAACATTTCAAGGACTTGTTTGTCTATGAATTCATAATCTTTTGTTTTTTCTGGTCTGTATAAAGATATTCTTGGCATGTACATATTTATCGTAACGATAAATACTATTGGAGAAAGATTTATGGCTAGTTTGCAAACACAAAAACAAGAAGTTTTCGATTATGTATATGCACTATTAGGTGGTGGTATGATCGATGTTGAATTAGATCCAGTGCATTACGAAACTGCGTTGGGCAAAGCACTATCTAGATTTAGGCAACGTTCTGATAATTCAGTAGAAGAAAGTTATGTGTTTCTTGAACTTGTAATAGATCAAAATGATTATATATTACCCAGTGAAGTTGTAGAAGTAAGACAAGTATATAGAAGAAGTATTGGTTCTAGAACTGGTGGCGGCGATGGAGGATCATTGTTCGAACCATTTAATCTTGCTTATACAAATGCTTACTTACTAAGCACACAAAACATGGGCGGATTAGCAACATATGATATGTTCTCTCAACGCCAAGAATTAGTTGGAAGAATGTTTGGTAGTTTTATTGAATTTAAATGGAATCCTACAACCCATAAATTAACACTACTACAACGTCCTAGAGCAGATGAAACAATTCTAATGGAATGTTATAATTACAGACCTGATTCGCAATTATTAGAAGATTATCTAGCCAAACAGTGGATTAAAGATTATACGTTAGCAGTTTGTAAATACATGCTAGGTGAAGCACGTAGTAAATTTGCAACTATTGCTGGACCACAAGGAGGCGGTCAGCTTAATGGTGATACACTGAAAGGTGAAGCCCAAGCTGAAATGGAAAAATTAGAATCAGAAGTAGCAACACAAATACCTGGCGGCATGGGATATAGCTTTACTATAGGCTAAAAAGTACTTGACAAATCATTAAAAATTTATTATAATAATACGAACAAAGAGGATGTCGTATGATAGTAGGAATGTGTGGATTAATCGGTACAGGCAAAGACACAGTTGCAGATATTCTAGTACACAATTATAATTTTAAAAAAATAAGTTTTGCAGATAAACTAAAAGATGGCGTAGCTACAGTTTTTAGTTGGGATAGGCAGATGTTGGAAGGAACAACAGATGAAAGTAGATCCTGGAGAGAACAAAAAGATGAATTTTGGAGCAGAGAAACCAATGAGCACATTACCCCTAGGCTGGTCCTTCAAATGTTTGGTACTGATTGTATGCGTAATGGTTTTTATAATGGTATTTGGGTCAGTATAGTAAAGCAACAAATTTTAGAAAATCCTAATCAAAATTTTGTTATTCCTGATGTGCGTTTTGAAAATGAAGCAGTAATGATAAATGAAGTTGGCGGTGAAGTATGGAGAATATGTCGCGGAGAAGATCCAACCTGGTTCACTAGATATATAACAGATGATGTAACACCCGTAGATGTTCATGAAAGCGAATGGCGTTGGGCCAAGTTAAATTTTGATTTTATTGTAAAAAATAATGATACAATAGTAGATCTTAAAAGTCAGGTATCAAATCACCTTGCTTCCATTTAACACCTTGCTTTTGCATTAATCTTTGACAATTAGCACAGATTGTTTTTAAATTATTAGGCGATGTATTTTGCAAGTGTCCGTCTATGTGAAACACATTGAACTGTTCAGGATACTGACTTTTGTATCCGCATTTTTCACATTTATTTTTCTTTTCATATCCATCTAATTTCCATTGGGGTATACCTTTACCTACAGTGCCGTACTTATTACAAGACTCGCATTTACGACGGTAAAAGGTTTTTCCGTTTTTTTTATAATTTATGGCCGCAGGACGTTGTCCACATAAACATAAAGGTCTCATAATGTATTTACCGTACCTTTACCGCCCCTTTTTGTAGGTGTATAACAGTGTAAATTAAAATCATTACGATAAATAAGTATAACAGACTAATACCTTTAGGAGAAAATAAAATGGCATTAACATCACCAGGTGTTCAGGTATCCGTAATAGACGAAAGTTTTTACACCCCTTCGGAGCCAGGCACCACACCAATGATTTTCGTTGCCTCTGCGAGTAACAAAGCAAATGCAGGCGGCACAGGCACAGCACAGGGTACACTAAAAAGTACAGCTGGCAAACCATACTTGCTAACATCACAACGTGACTTAGCAGATACATTTGGAGATCCAGTTTTCCAAATTGATTCTAATAACAATCCAATACATGGTTCAGAATTAAATGAATATGGATTACAGGCTGCATATTCGTTGCTAGGTGTAAGCAATAGAGCATATGTTGTGAGGGCAGATGTTGATCTCAATGAACTGAAAGCAAGTGCAACAGCACCAGCGGCAGATCCAAAAGATGGCACATACTGGTTTGACACAGATGATTCATTGTACGGTATACAGCAGTGGAACGGCGAAGCTATTACAACTACAGGTGGACAGCAGTTTACTAACAAGGTACCTTACGTAATAACAGATGCAACTGAAACTGAAGATGGTTCATTAGTTGTAAACGGATTCGAAGGTAAAAAGCCAAAAAGCACAGTTGGTGCAATAGGCGATTATGCTGTAGTAGCAACTTCAACTCTAAACAGAATTTACTACAGAAACAAAAACGGCGTTTGGGTATTAGTTGGTAGTGATGCTTGGACAAAGAGTTGGGCTACTGTAAAAGGTACAAAATCAAACCCGACTTTTGCAAGTTCACGTAACATAACAATTAACGGAACAACAGTAGCAATTGGTTCAAGTGATACAGTAACAAATGTTGTTTCAACAATTAACGGTTTGCTTATACAGGGTGTAACGGCAGCAGTAGTTGATACAAGACTAGAAATTTATAGTGATGGCACAGGAAGTGCAAGTCAAGATAGTACACTAGCTGGTGATATTTTAATCGGAGGTGATGCCGATGGATTGACAGAGCTAGGTATAACAGCTGGCACATACTTTCCTCCTGCACTTGCAATAGATCCGCACACAAGCGTTCCAGAATGGAAAACAGCTGATACATATACACGCCCAAGCGGAAGTGTATGGATTAAAACTACAGAGCCAAATGCTGGTGCAAAATTAAATGTTAAAGAATGGAGTGATTCAGCAAAGACTTGGAATAAAATTGTTTCGCCTATGTATGCATCAAATGCAACAGCGTTATACAATTTAGATAGAACAGGTGGTGGAGCAAATATTGCAATAGGTGCATTATATGCAAAAACTAATGTAGCCGCTGATTCAAGCCCATTAGGTACATTTAAATTATACAGAAGAGAAAGTGTAGGATCTACAACTATTACATCTGCAAAAATTACAGGAAGTACATTCTCAGCAGGTGCACTTAGCTTTAAAATGTCCTCAACTAAAAAAGGACAATTAACTTTTGAAAGCGAAGCTACAGTTGGATTTACTGCAACAGGCGCTACAACAGATGCTGGTTTGTTAGCTGAAGCAATTACAAACCAAGGAATGAATGGTGTAAGTGCAGAAGTAAATGCACAAAACAAAGTTATAATTAAGCACTCAGAAGGTGGTGAAATTAAATTTACTGACACTGATGGCGCACTTACATCCGCAGGGTTTGCACCGTTCGTAAGTGCAACAAGTGGTACTGCTAATCTTTACTATCAAGATGGTACAGATAACACAACAAGTCCGCTACAACTACAAGCATCGAGCTGGAAAGTCCTAGTGTACACAGCAAGTAATTCGGCTGTGACGCAACTTGCAACACAAGGACAATTATGGTACAGTTCTGTAGTTGACGAAATTGACATTATGATCCATGACGGAAGTAAATGGGTAGGATATCTATCAAGTACTTCTCCATTTTATCAAGCGGCAGCTGATGATCAAACTGATCCAGCAGGACCTATTGTAAGTGCAACAAGACCAGAAAAACAGTCAGACGGGTCATTATTGAAAAATGGCGATATTTGGATTGATACTTCCGACTTAGAAAATTATCCAGGGATATACAAATTCAACGCAAACTTAACAAACACACCATTAGCAAACAGATGGGAACTTGTTGACAAGTCAGATCAAACTACAGAATCAGGTATATTATTTGCTGATGCACGTTATAACACAAGCGGTGCTAATTCAAATGAAGCAGGTGATATAGATACACTTTTAGAAAGTGACTTTGTAGATTTTGATTGCCCAGACCCGGCACTATATCCAAAAGGTATGCTACTTTGGAATCTGCGTAGAAGCGGATTTAATGTAAAACGTTTTGAGCGTAACTACATTAACACAGCAAGTAATAATATACGTTTTGGTTCAGGTGATGGCGAGTCTATGGAAAACTATTATGTACATCGTTGGGTTACTGAATCAGGAAATCAAAATGATGGATCTGGTAGCTTTGGTAGAAAAGCACAGCGTAAAGTTATAGTACAAGCACTACAAGCAACAATGAACAGTAATGATGAAATTAGAGATGATGAGTCAAGACTATTCAACGTAATGGCTACACCAGGTTATCCAGAACTAATTGGAGAAATGATTAGTCTAAACTTTGATAGAGGACTTACAGCTTTTATCCTAGGTGATTCACCAATGAGACTTACACCTGATGCTACTTCATTAAATGAATGGGCAACTAATGTTAATTCTGTGGTAGAAGATAATGATGATGGACTAATTAGTAGAGACGAATACTTGGGTGTATTTTATCCATCAGGATTTACAAGTGACAATGCAGGTAACAATGTTGTAGTTCCAGCGTCGCACATGATGCTACGTACATTGGCACTAAGTGATCAAGTATCGTTTCCATGGTTTGCACCTGCAGGAACTAGACGAGGCGGTATAACAAATGCTTCTTCAACAGGTTTCTTAAATGCAGAAGGCGAATTTATAGCTACTGCACTAAACGAAGGACAAAGAGACACATTGTATTCAAACGCAGTCAATCCAATTACGTTTATTACAGGTGCAGGACTTGTTAACTTTGGACAGAAAACTCGTGCAAGAGGTGCAAGTTCACTAGACAGAATTAACGTAGCACGTTTGGTTATCTACTTACGTAGTCAACTTAATAAACTTGCAAAGCCTTATATCTTTGAGCCTAATGATAAAATCACACGTGACGAAATCAAACAAGCTGCAGAAAGTTTAATGCTTGAACTTGTAAGTCAAAGAGCACTTTACGATTATCTTGTTGTGTGTGACGAATCAAACAACACACCGTCAAGAATAGACAGAAATGAACTATACTTAGATATTGCTATCGAACCAGTAAAAGCAGTGGAGTTTATTTATATTCCGCTACGCTTGAAAAATACTGGAGAAATAGCAGGACTATAAACTGATAAATACTATTAACTTAGGAGCAATAGATGGCAATTTCAACTTTATCAAAAATCACAGTACCGTTAGCTAGTGGTGATTCCGCAAGCAATCAGGGACTGCTTATGCCAAAGCTCCAGTATCGCTTTAGAGTGAGCCTGGAAAACTTTGGTGTTTCTACACCGACAACAGAGCTTACAAAGCAAGTAATTGATATTACTAGACCTAACGTAAGTTTTGAACAAATGACTATAGACATATACAATTCAAGAGTATACCTAGCGGGTAAACATACTTGGGAACCACTTTCATTGAACTTACGTGAAGATGTAAACAATAATGTGCAAAAACTTGTAGGCGAACAGCTACAGAAGCAATTTGATTTCTTCGAACAGTCAAGTGCAGCATCTGGATTAGATTATAAATTTACAACACGTATTGAAATTTTAGATGGTGGTAACGGTATTCATACTCCAAATATACTAGAAACATTTGAAGTATATGGTTGTTACTTAGAAAGTGCAAACTACAATACACTCAACTACGCTACAAACGAACCAGTAACAGTTGCATTGAGCATTAGATACGATAATGCAATACAAACACCAGCTGATACAGGTATTGGTACAGCAGTAGGAAGAACACTTAACACAGCCGTAACAGGTGGCGGCGCCTAAGACATTTATCAGTTAGTCTTGTAATTAAAAGGGGTCGTTTACGGCTCCTTTTTTATTTTATACGCACATTATTAGTTAGGATAAATATTAGTATGGCAGATAAGTTTTCAGGTTTCGCAGATAATTTAATTAATGGTGCTCTTAATCCAAAGGGTAACTTAGCCGATTGGCAACATGCAAGCAGAATGTTTGTAGCCGATGCTTTGCGATTAGCCCCTAAATCAAAATTTCTTTATCATGTAAATTTTAATGTTAATTCTACAGCTGGAAGTATACTTCCAGACTTTACACGTAAACATGTAAATGAAGTTGGTATGCTAGTCAAACGTGCAGATTTGCCAAAGTTTAGTGCGGCTATAGTAACAAAAAACAAATACAATAGAAAAAAGAATATACAAACCAACATTCAATATGACCCAATCACAATAAGTTTTCATGATGATAATTTAGGCATTACAAGTGTCTTACTAGAAGCATATTATAGATATTATTTTGCAGACGGAAACCAAGGATGGGACAGAGGCAGAGCGGCCTATAAGCGTGGCAACAGTGATGCAACTTATAGAGGTAGTCAAGACAATGGATGGAAATTTGGTTTAGATAATAATAATCCTGGTTTTCCATTTTTTGATGATATTACAATTACACAGTTTGCTCGTAAAAAATTTACAAGTTTTACAATAGTAAATCCTATTATTACAAATTGGCAACATGATTCTGTAGATGCTGGCGATGGCGCGGGTATGATGGAAAATACAATTACAGTTGCATATGAAGCAGTGTTTTACAACAGAGATAATGTTGCTTATGATAATCCAAAAGGTTTTGGTGATACTGCACATTATGACAGAACTCCTAGTCCAATATCTCCGTTAGGTGGTAGTGCTGGCGGATTAGGTACTGCAATAGGTACTGCAATAAGTTTAGCACAGTACATTGCAGGTGGACAAAATTTTAACAATCCCCTTGAAGCAATTTTAGCTGGTGCAAATTTATTAGGCAACATAAGAAGTCTTTCAAAAGAAGGCTTACGTCAAGAAGGATTTAGCATACTTAAAAATGCAATAGGTCAAGCGGCAGGCATTGATGTAAGTGGAGTATCCGGAGCATTTTTTCCAAAAGGTGGAGGAAAAGGCAGTTTAACTACTGCGGCGGCGGCAGTTGGATTAGGGCTTGCGGCCACAAGTGCAATATCAAGGGCTAGAACAGCAAACACAAAAGCATTTCAAAATGCAGGTGGTGATTTGAAAAATGCTTTATCTCAAGGACAACAAGATTTATTTGGAGGTAATAACGCAATATGAGCGAATTAACAAATGACCAAAAAGTAAATAAAGTTTTCGATCAATATTTTACAGCAAGTCAAAACTTTCCTAGTAATGAAGTTGATGCTGTAGTTGGATTTTTTGAAAACAGAGGATTTGAAAAAACAGCGGCAATAAGCACAGCTACTATACTACTATCTCAAGCACGTTTAGATGACGTAAAAGTATTTGAGTTGCTAGACACATTGAAAGGCTTAGAAGCCGTTCAGTTATCCGCAGTAGTAGCACAAGTAATAAATTATAATAGACCTAGCACAAGCACAATTGGCTTTAGAAGAGATAGACAAGATAATCTTACCGAAAAAAGAAATATTTTGGAATAATGGCACGTTTTGCACAAGGCAAATTTAGATTAAAGTTCCCTGAAAAATATGCTGGTAACAGAACACCAACGTATAGAAGTAGTTGGGAATATACTTTTATGAAGTTTTGTGATGAACATCCTAACGTAAGTCAATGGGCAAGTGAAGCTGTAAAAATACCATATAGGAATCCTTTGACAGGAAAATACACTGTATATGTGCCTGATTTTTTTATTGTGTATGCAGACAAAGGTGGTAAGCAAAAAGTTGAACTTATAGAAGTGAAACCTGCTAACCAAGCAGACAGAAAAAAATTAGGTAGAAGTAGATCTAATCAAGCACACTATGTAATGAACATGGCAAAATGGGAAGCCGCAAAAGCGTGGTGTAAACAAAAGGGCATTTTCTTTAGAGTTATTACAGAACAAGACATCTTCCATCAGGGTCGACGCTAAATAGTTTTAACAAGAGGTTTGTGTAATGACCAAGAAATTAGAAGATTTGTTGAATATGCCTGATAGTAAAGAAATAATCAACGACGACAAGAAAAAAGAAAAAGTAAAGACAGCAGTAGTTGAACAAGAAGAAACTATGCGGTCTATGGCCGAGTTCGATAAAATTACAGCCGCACTACCACAAGTAAAGGGGTTGGGTGATAAAGCTGACGGAGAACTTGAAGACATAGCTGATCGTGCTTTACAAAGTTATGAAGACCTAATGGATTTAGGCATGAATGTAGAAAGCCGTTATTCAGGAAGGGTATTTGAAGTAGCAGGTAGTATGCTTAAAACAAGCCTGGATGCAAAAGTTGCAAAGATGGATAAAAAATTAAAGATGATTGAACTGCAACTTAAAAAAGAAAAGCAAGATAAAGACAATATCGACACAGGAGATATAGTAAACGGCGACGGATATGTCATTACAGACCGAAACAGTTTATTAGAGAAACTTAAGAATATGGATAAATAGAGTATAACGGGAATAATGCTATGAGAACATTTAAAGAAATATTAAACGAATCACAAAAAACCTACGAGTTTTGTATTAAAATGGCAGGCGAATTATCCAAGGATAATAATGATAAATTAGAATCTTGTCTCCAAAAATATCAATTAGTCAAACTAGGACCTGGCAAAACTACACCAATTACGGAACGTCCATTAGATTTCCCCCAGTTACAAAATATGGAAGTTACAATTTATGAAGCAGAAGTAGCATATCCTGTTACACCAAACGTTCTTGCTACATATATTGCAAGTTGCTGTGATTGTGATGAAAAATATGTCAGGGTAAACACAGTAGGACATGATATTGATATATTACAAGAACCTGCTGATGACAAACCATATGAAGCGATGTTGAACACAGAGGACATGGGCGGAGAAGATGGCCAACAACTTGCAGGAACAAATAGAGTGATGGACTTACTTAAAGAGCTTGAAGATGCACGTAAGGATAGAGAAATAGATCCAACAGAAGGCGTTAAGCCAGGTGAATCACAAGATATAAAAGATGAAACAGCTGACGCAAAGTCGCCGATAGGAAGTTAAAAATGAATAACATGAGATCATACCTAGATATTTTGAACGAAGCTCCTGCTAGAGGACTTTCGAGCGATGGAGGATTAGTAAATTTTAATGTAGATAAAAGTTTGCCAATTACTAAAATAAAAGATGATGCAGGCAAAGTATTTGATTTACATGCGTCAGAAGAAGATGCACAAAAATTTATTGATGGTAGCAATGCCTATGAAAAATTTGATAGTAGTACTGCACAAGATGTATCAGGTGGTAATGAAAAATTAGATGCTATTGTTAAAAAATATGCTAAGCCAGGTATGAGTGTAGCGGACATTGCGGCTGCTGAAAAAGAAGCTGGTAATGATAATGATTCTAGATATGTACTTGCATACATAGCAAAGTCTTTAGGAATGGAAGGTATGTATAGAGCAGATGGTAGTTCCTATGTTTACCTCGATGGAGATGAAGTTAA
>TARA_B100001057_G_scaffold128105_1_pt1 | contig 22139 bp, 19 predicted proteins | sample TARA_B100001057 | Tara Oceans TARA_B100001057 (sample SAMEA2621839) | marine metagenome | biome: marine biome (ENVO:00000447); feature: surface water layer (ENVO:00002042); material: "saline water (ENVO:00002010), including plankton (ENVO:xxxxxxxx)" | depth 5 m
AACACTTGCAGGGGGGCTATTTGGAACATTGTCTAGTGACCTTCCAGCTTATATTCCAAGTGCTGCTTTGAGTGATGCCACACATGAGCTCAAGTTGAGATGGATTGCTGCTGAATCGTCACCAACGGTTTTAAAAATCAGAGATTTATATGCCCCATTGACTTGGGTATGCTACCCTATGTTGAACGAGGGACAGGAGTTACTATCAAGTGATGCGATTATGAAACTTAGAATTAACAAAGAGTATAAAGATTATATCACAACTGGTGCAAATCAAGGAAAGCCAATGTACTCATGGAGCATGGATGATATTGCCACTGTTACAGCATCTAAAGCTCAATTAAAGGAGGCTTTAGATATTATCAATGTTGTACCAAACCCCTACTATGCTTTCTCTGAATATGAGAGAAATAGACTAGAGACAAAGGTTAAGATTACGAATCTTCCCGAGCAGTGTACAGTGAAAATTTTCACTGTAAATGGTAAGTTGGTTCGGGAATTTAAGAAAGACAGTCCAATTACATCATTGGATTGGGATTTGACCAACTTTAAAGCCATACCTGTGGCCTCTGGAATTTATTTAATTCACGTCTCGGTTCCCAATGTTGGAGAGCGTGTATTGAAGTTCCTTGGTGGTATGAGACAGGTCGATTTACAAGGAATTTAGAAAATTTACCATTTTGATTTATGGTATAATCTCAAAATATAATTCTGGTAAAAGTGGCCCAATTAGGTCAAAAAACTGTGAGTTTTAATAAAAAATGATAAAAAAATGGATTACTGCCAACTTGTTTTATCTTTTCCGTCTTTTACGGAAATTCCGGATTTTTTTAAGCCATCTCGAATTAAATCTGAGGTCGTCCAATCTTTCTTTTCCCTTGCCTGTTGTCTAAGCTCAAGAACCAGCTCCATTACCGGGTTCAATCTATTGTCTTTATGATCGCTTTCAAACGTTAAGCCCAATACATCTAATATGAAGCCACTCATTTCAGTAAAAAGTAATTTTTGGTCCTCTTTTGAGATAGAATCTTTTCCATCCCTGATGAGGTTTATTTTCTTCACCGCATCAAATAGTTTTGCAACTAAAATTGGAGCGTTAAAATCGTCATTCATGGCATCATAGAATGAATTCACTAAGCTAATTACATCAATAGAACTTTTTTCAGAAACAGCCATGTTTTTTAATGTTTCCATAGCCTCTGTTAGACGTGTTAGGCCTTTTTCAGAGGCGTTCAGTGCATCTTGAGTTAAGTCTAAAGTACTTCGGTAGTGAGCTTGCATCATAAATAAACGCAATACATTTGGTGTATACGCCTTATCAAAAAGAGCTGTAGAGCCTTCAACAATTTCTTGGGGTAAAAAGAAGTTGCCGAGTGATTTGCTCATTTTCTTTCCATTTACGTTCAACATATTTGCATGCATCCAAAATTTAGCTGGAGTCTTTCCACTTGATCCACAGCTTTGGGCGATTTCGTCCTCATGATGAGGAAATTTAAGGTCTAATCCACCCCCGTGAATGTCAAAGGTTTCACCCAAATATTTGGTACTCATAGCGGTACATTCTATATGCCAACCGGGGTTTCCATCTCCCCAAGGAGATCTCCAAATTTGCATATCATTGTCGTTTGCCTTTTTCCAAAGCGCAAAGTCTGCAAAAAATCTTTTTTCTCCTTGCGCATTCAAATCGCGTGTTTCATTTTCGAGCTCCTCAACTTTTCGCCCGCTAAGAGATCCATAGTTAAATGATTTTTGATACGTCTGAACATCAAAATACACGGAGCCATTTACCTCATAGGCAAATCCATTTTCCATTATTTTCTCGATGATCTCAATTTGTTCTTGAATGTGGCCAGTTGCAGTAGGCTCAATCGTAGGAGGAAGAAGATTATAAGTCTTCTGTAGATTTTGAAACCGCACATTGTACTTGTAAACAATTTCTAGCGGTTGTAGCTGTTCAAGTCTTGCCGCCTCTCCGATGCTGTCTTCTTGTTCTCCCGCGCTATTTGTGATGTGTCCTGCATCAGTGATGTTTCTTACATACTTTACTTTGTATCCAAGGTGAAGAAGATATCGATAGACTAAATCGAAATTAATGAACGTGCGCATGTTGCCCATATGGGGTTCACTGTATAGAGTGGGTCCACAAACATACATTCCAACATGGTCGTCATGAATAGGTGTAAAATATTCTTTTGTACCAGAAAGGGTGTTGTAAATTTTTAGGTCTTTTGTTTTTTGCTCCTTCATTGATTTAATTCGCATTCTAAACAAATTTAGAAAAACCATACAAGAATGTATCGCTCAAAACAAACAAAAAGAGGGCTTTTGCCCTCTTTTTCTAACCTAAACTACTAAATATGAAAACAACTCGTCATTTCGACTCGTTACCTTTCTAACGACACAGAGGTTGATTCATTACATACGTTAACTATTTTTTAACATATGTTGGCATGATTCATGAATTGAACAATGAAAAAAGGTCAAAATATTTTACATAGTTTTACGTCGCTATAAACTAAATTCAGTGCTATTCTGTTATCAAATAAACAAAATAATGAAACACATGAGATTTTTAACAATTGCGTTCTTCTTCCTTACAACAATGTCCTTTGCGCAAAATGAGACAAGCCAGCCAACCTGGTCGGTAGATGTTTCACACTCTAATTTGGGTTTTAAAGTAAGACATAAGGCTATATCCTATACTGTTGGAGATTTTAGGGATTTTGATTTGACCATTCATACGATTGTCGAGGATAAAGACACAAATAAAGCGCGTTTTGAAAATGCAGCAATTGAAATGACTATTCAAACAGGTTCAATAAATACGGCTAACGAATCACGGGATAAACATCTCTGCGGAACTGATTTCTTCGATGCAAAGTCCTATCCTCAGATTATCTACAAGAGTAAACAAGTAAAACTTAAAGAAGGTAATATATATGAAGTTTTGGGCGATTTGAACATGCATGGCGTGACTAAGGAACTAACACTTTTAATGGTTCACAACGGTACGGTCAAGACGAGGAGAGGGAATGAATTGGCAGGCTTATATTTTTCTACTACCTTTAAAAGGTCTGATTTTAATATAGGTGAGGAGATGCCAACCACGGTTGTTGCAGACGAAATAGAATTAAATGCAGAAATTGAAATTGTAAAACAATAAACCATGAAAACACTACTTATAACGACTGGGATTATACTTTTAACAGGACTAATTAGTGCGCAAGACACTTCAAGTGTAGACATGTATAAAATTGCCTTTTTTAGCAAAGACGCTTCGGGGGTTTTTAAAGAAATGAAAGGTGAGGTTGTCACTAATGGAGACAATACGCCAACTTCATTTGATCTTCGTATACAAACCGCCTCCATCAATACCGGAAACGGCATACAAAACAAGCATGCAAAGAGCTCAGAATGGTTCCATTCAGAGAAGTATCCCGAAATCGTATTTAAATCGAGTAAAATTGTCACCAATGATGAAGGGGTCTTTGCTCAAGGTAATCTTGTTTTGCATGGAGTTAGCAAAATCATCACTCTACCGCTAAGCATCACAACCAACGACCTACACCATGTTTATAAAGCCAAATTTACTGTTGATCGTGCGGATTATCAGCTAGGGCCAAAAAGTAAAGTTTCTCCTTCAATCAAAATAATCGCAGCGGTATCAATCAAAAAGTAATCGTTTTGAAAAAAGGTATAATACATCCTTTTGTCGCAGGTACTTTTGCTGCCGTTGTCACCATTTTTTTCGGTTTGGCCTATGAGAAAGCAACCGCAATTGAAGGTGTACAGCTTGAATCTCTTCGTGAGGCCATACCTATGTTGCACTTGTTCATGGCTCCTATTTTGGGCTGTCTCGGGGCTTCTTTAGGATACCGTTTATTGCAAAAGCTTGGCCCCAAATGGGGTTCGTTCTTATTCTATTTTCTATTTGCAACCATTTCGATTTTTTCTTCTTTTGGGATTTTTTCGGTTTACAACTTACATGAAGAAATTCAGTATACTATTTATGGGTATGCGATGCCTATGCATTATTTCCCTTTTCTAAGCTGGGTGGCATTTAAGCCTCTGTTTTCCTGAAGGATAAAATAAAGATCTTGATTCACAACGTTTTCTTTTATTTTACGTTATATACGTAGTATATACATATGAAACTCATATTCTCCATAACTTTTGTGCTAGTGATTGGCACTCCTTTTGCACAGCTCATTACAGGTACTGGAGTATCTCCACTTGGTCTTGTTCAAAACGTTTTGCTTGGTCCAGGAGTGACAGTTTCAAACATTATGTACAACGGTAATCCTGCGGCTATAGGGTCATTTCAAGCGACCGGGACCAACTTAGGGATTGACGAAGGTATAGTAATGACCACAGGAACGGTAGTAGCTAATGAGAATGGGCCTCAAGGGCCGAACAATCAATCGGGTTCGGGGATTGACAATTCTTATGGTGGTTCTGCACTCTTATCCAATTTACTTGCAGGGGAACAAACTTTTAACGCTGCGATATTGGAATTTGACTTTATACCTTATTCGGATACTGTCGCTTTCAATTATGTTTTTGGTTCAGAAGAGTATCCGGAGTATGCGCCACCTGAAAGCTCCACTTACAACGATGTTTTTGGTTTTTTTATTTCAGGACCTGGAATTGTTGGTTATGAGAACATAGCTCAATTACCGAATGGAAATGGAGTTGTATCGATCAATAATGTAAATGCCGTAACCAACACCCAATATTATATTTCGAATGGAAATGGAGGCAATGCGCCTTACAATAGCTCCGATCAATACATACAATACGATGGATTTACAAAAGTATTAAAGGCTGTTTCTGAGGTTCAGTGTGGGGAGACCTATCATCTTGTTTTGGCCATTGCAGACGTTGGCGATGGTTCGTGGGATTCAGGTATTTTTTTAGAAGCCAATAGCCTTTCTTCACCAACACCTGTAGAAATTACATATACAGTTTCTGATGAGCTTTTTAGCAATCCTGATTGGATTGCAGAGGGTTGTGTAACTGCCACCGTAACTTTGGAGAGACAAACGAATATCAACCAATCTTTAACGGTTCCTTTAATTGTGTCGGGAACAGCAACGAATGGAATTGACTACAATGGAGTTCCAAGCTCAATCACCTTTAACCCGGGTCAAACGGAAGTTTCATTTACGATTGATGTCGTTTTAGATGGCATTACAGAAGGCTTGGAGAATATAATTCTTGATTTTCCGCTAGAGGATCCTTGCGGAAATGTTACACCTGTCTCAATAGAGCTATTCTTACAGGATATTGAAGACGTCGTGGTGGACATTGTCAATCCAGAAATAGCATGTCCTGGAGAGGATATTCAACTTACGACGAATGTCTCCGGAGGTCTTCAACCCTATACTTATTTGTGGAGCACTGGTTCAACTGAGAGCGCTATTAGTATATCGCCAACTGAGACAGGGATTTATTTTGTTGAAGTCGTGGATGATTGTTTGAACGAATTGGCTTATGATACAGTTTTGGTGACCGTCCCAGAGTATGAACCTATATCCATTACTGTCCCTGAAGATATTGTTGAGATATGTCCGAATGTAGGTCAATCTTTGGTTGTTGAAGCTCAAGGTGGTACAGGGAATTACATTTATAATTGGCAAAATGAATCGGGTCAAGTTATTTCATCGTTAGACTCAGTTTTAATAGCTCCAATGAGTACAACGTTTTTCGTTATTTCGGTGAGCGATGAATGTGGAAGCTTCGCAACAGATACAATTCATTACGAGGTTACAAGTCCACCACTCATTGTAACAACAAGCCCATCGGTTTCAATTTGTCCGGGCGACTCTACCTTGATTCAGGCTGCAGCGACAGGTGGTTTTGGTTCACATACATATTATTGGCCGCATAGTCAAGAGAGCTCTTCTGAAGTTTGGGTACAACCCGTTTCAACCGCAAACTATCTAGTACAGGTTTCAGATGATTGTCAGACCTTTTATGTAACATCTAGTATCCAAATTAGTGTTGTAAAACCAGATGCGAACTTCACAGTGATTAGCGATCCTGTTATTGAAAACCTTCCAGTATCATTTCAAAATTTAACTTCGAATGGGGTTACCTATGATTGGTTATTCGGTGATGGAGGCTATTCTTCAGATATTCATCCTACGCACGTCTACGACACTCCAGGAATTTATCCGGTAACATTAGTTGCAGAGGATACGAAGGGATGTGTAGACAGCATTACTTTACTTGTTCAAATATTTAAAGAATATTTTGTTTATGTTCCCAATACTTTCATCCCGGATGGAGATCGCCTTAACGAGGTATTTACAGCAAGTTTGATCGGCGTTCAGTCTATTGAGATTGAAATTTTTAACCGTTGGGGTCAGCTCATATTTGCCTCAACCGATCTTGACTTTGAATGGGATGGAACATTTCGTGGTAATCAAGTTCAAAACGGCACCTATGCTTGGAAGTTGGTCGTGCTCCCAGAGGGGAAAGTAGACAAAGAAATTTATACCGGACACGTTAATTTGCTCCGCTGATTATAGCGTAAATATCGGATCTTTAAGTTATTTAGACTAGTCTTTGGATATGATATCGTAAAGCTCATTCAGATTTGGTGAAATGATAACTTCAATCCTTCTGTTTTTTGCTTTCACCTCTGAAATCGGATAGAATTCCCCGCGTCCTGCAGCCATTAACTGTTTGGGAGTAACACCTGAATTGGCCAGAATGATTTCAACAACGCTTGTTGCCCTCAGAACAGAGAGCTCCCAATTATTTTTAGGAGAAGTAGCTGAGGAAAGACGATCAGCATCTGTATGCCCCTCTACAATAATCTCAAGTTCTTTTTCGTTTTCGAGTACTTTTCCTAGTTCAATGAGTGCTTTTTTGCCTTCTTGTTGAACAACTGTACTCCCTGAAGTAAAGAGCAACTTTTCTTCTAAGCTGACATAGATACGTCCGTTTTTTTGTTCAACTGTTAGCCCTTGACCTTCAAATCCTTTTAAGGCGCGCGCAACACGTTCCTTGAGTGCTCTGATACCATCTTCTTTTTTGCGAAGCATTTCCTCTAATTCATTCACACGTTTTTCGCGTTCAGAGAGCATACGTTCTTTTTCTTTCAATTCCTGTTCCAGTGTCAATAAAGCATCCTCTTTTTCTTGAAGTTTAAGGTTTTTAATTTTTAATTCTGATTGTAACGCTGCTGTTTCTTTCGCGCTAAGATTTTTAAGGTTATTAAATGAATTTTCAAGTTCTTTAGATTGAAGCTTTAGAACGCCAAAGTTTCTTTTCAAAAGGCGCATTTGCTCACCCAGCTCAGCGGTATCTTTTCTCAGTCCAATTAATTCTTTATTCGCTAAGTCAAATTTAAGTTCAAGATCTTTTGCCAAGCTTTCATAATCTAGGCTCATTTTTTTATACTTCGCTAAATCTTTAGCGCATGTTTTTTCTCGCTCTAGAAGTTCGTTGTATTTTTTCGAAGGGACACATGCCGTGATTGTGAAAATGATTGCAATAATTGCTGCTAAATATGTGGTTGAATATTTCATTCCAAAAAGGTTTTAACAAAGTTCTACTAATCCTAATGCTCTTTTAAGTTTAATGATAATATTTTTGAACAGCATACCCTTCATAAAGTATCTATCAAATCGAACTTTATAAAAATCTTGATACTTTCCCTACCTTTGCGGTTCATAAAATAATTATGCCACAAAAGAAAATCACTGCAACCCTTAAAAAAGCATTGTTGGAGCTCGAATCAGGTGAGCAAAAGAAAATGGATAAAGCCATCCAAACTATTTCTAATTCAGGAAATATTGCGTTAATACCCGCGCTTTTAAATCTTTTATTACACAACAGTAGTCCACTTATTCAAAAAAAAGTAATGTCTTTATTATCGGATATTACGGACAATAAGGCAAAAGAAATTATTATTGAAAGCTTGAAGAATGATGATTATGAAAATTTAAAAACTAATTTGATTAATGTGGTTTGGAATAGCAAACTCGACTTCAGTGAGTACATTGCTGAGTTTGTGGCTTTGTCAACACAAGGAGACCTAATGCGGGCAGTAGAGTGCCTTACAGTTATAGAGAATTTGACTGGTCCTTTTGAAGAACATCATCTTTTAGAATCCCAGTTATACTTGAAAGAATACTACGCTGACCTTAGAAAAGAAGGAGATCAAAAGGATGAAATAATAGCCGAAATAGCAATGTTCATTCGACAACAAAACGAGGGTATTGACGCTGATTTACTCATAGAGTAACTAAGTTCAAATTTTATACATTTGCTAAAAGACAACTTATTATGATGCAATCAATGACCGGATTTGGAAAAAGCAGTTGTGTCTTTCAATCTAGAAAGGCCTCTGTTGAGATTCGCACACTAAATAGTAAAGGATTGGATTTATCTGTCAAAATGCCTTCTATTTACAAGGAGGTAGAACCACAGATTAGAAAATTGGTTGCAGAGGTCCTCAGTCGCGGAAAAATTGAAGTCTCCATTCACATTGAAAGTGAAAAAAATACCGAAAGTAATATAGTAAACAAAGAATTAGCAACTTCAATCTATGAAGAGCTCAAAATGCTCAATTCATCCTGGGGCCAAAAGGAAAGTGACTATTTATCGATTATTCTTAGAATGCCTGAGGTGATAAATACAGAGGGTGATACTCCAGATAAGGAGGAGCTAATGAAGGTTGTGGACCTCGCCAAGGAAGCTTGTGGCCTTGTAAAACAATTTCGGGAGAAAGAGGGTAAAGACCTTCAGTCAGAGTTCATACAAAGAACAGACGAGATTTCGAGTTTACTTGAAGCCATAGCGCCTTTTGAACAGGAGAGAATTCAATCAACTCGTCAACGCCTTCAGAAAGGTTTAGATGAATTTCCTTCGGATAAAATGGATAATAACCGATTCGAACAGGAGTTGATTTATTACATCGAAAAGTTAGATATTGCTGAAGAGAAAATGCGGCTGAGCAACCATATTAAGTATTTCTTGGAAACAATACCGCAAAATCAATCTGGAAAAAAGCTTGGCTTTATAGCGCAAGAAATGGGTCGTGAAATCAATACAATAGGCAGTAAGTGTAACCATTCCGAAATGCAAAAAAAAGTTGTACAGATGAAGGATAGTCTAGAAAAGATTAAAGAGCAAATTTTAAACACCCTGTAGTGTCTTCTATAAATCTAAATGAAGGAAAAGTTATTATTTTTTCAGCGCCTTCAGGAGCTGGCAAAACAACAATTGTGCGTGCTTTATTGAATAAGATGACGGAATTAAGCTTTTCTATTTCGGCCTGTAGCAGAGCTCCTAGAGGAGGGGAGGTGAATGGGAAAGATTATCATTTTATTGGAATAGAAGGGTTTAAAACGAAGATCAAGAACAATGAATTTGCTGAGTGGGAGGAAGTGTATCAAGACCATTTTTATGGAACCCTAAATTCGGAACTCAATAGAATTTGGAATGCAAACAAAACGGTCGTTTTTGACGTTGATGTGGTTGGCGGAATGAACTTGAAAAGGAAATTCGGAAAAAATGCCTTGGCAATTTTCGTTATGCCACCAAGTTTATTGGTTTTGGAAGAACGTTTAAGAAGTCGTAATACAGATTCTGAGCAGAAAATCCAGCAGAGACTGGCCAAAGCTGAGAAAGAAATTTCTTTGTCTTCTAGTTTCGATTTCATTTTAAATAATGACAAACTTGAAATTGCTATATCTGAAGCCAATGCTATTGTAAATCAATTTTTAATGTCGTGAAGATAGGCTTGTATTTTGGTACCTTTAACCCAATTCATGTTGGGCATTTGGTGATTGCGAATTACATATCTGAGTTTACTGACTTAGACCAAGTGTGGCTGGTTGTTACTCCACAAAATCCGTTGAAGCAAAAGAAATCAATGCTTTCAGACTTCCATCGACTGGCTCTTGTTAAGGAGGCCATTGACGACAATAGAAAGCTTAGAGTAAGTGATATTGAATTTAAAATTAAAAAGCCGAATTATACGATACATACGCTTGCCCATCTGATTGAAAAACACCCAGAAAATGATTTTTCACTCATCATGGGAGAAGACAATTTAAGAGGTTTTCACAAATGGTTCAATTATGAGGAGATATTGGACCAGCATAAAATATATGTTTACCCGAGGGTATTGACACCTCAGGAAGAGATCGAACGTGATAGGAATAAGAAACAAGAACAGTTAGATTCATTTAGAAGCCATCCAAATATTTCTTTTTGTGAGGATGCGCCAGTAATGAAGGTTTCTTCTTCTTTTATAAGAGCTGCGATTAAGGATAAGAAGGATGTAAGGTATCTACTTTCAGAACCCGTTTTTCGCTATGTCGATGAGATGAAGTTTTATCAATAAAAAAAGGAGGCCATGGCCTCCTTTCTTTTTAAATCTGTTACTTTATCAAACTAGTGTTTTATAAATTTGATAGTTTCAATTCCGTTCTTGTGAGATACTTTCACAAAGTAAATTCCATTATTCATAGCGGTCAAGTTGAAATCTGCATTGTTTGCGTTTTTGTGGTTCTGTTGAGCGATAACCTTTCCTTCAATGTTCATAATTGAAATGAACGAGTTTTCGAAAGCAGAAAGTCCTCCGAGGGTGATTTTTTCTGTTGCAGGATTGGGAACAACGGTCAAAGGCTCAATAATACCTTCGATTGTCCCAGCTGAACCAACCACGATTTCGTAGCCTCCAAAACTCAAAGCCTGGGTGACAGGAGTTGGGGGTAACCCAGGGAAAAGAACCACCTGAATTACACCTTCTACAGTGATTGTAACCGGGTAAGAACCTGTTTCACTTGTCGTTCCAAACACGTTGGCACATCCGTTTTCTCCTCCAAGATATTCACATCCTGAGACATTGCAGGCATAGTCAAAACCCGAAGGTAAACCATCAACACTCGTTACCGTAAATCCTTGAATCTCAGAGCCAATAAAAGCTTCTAAGGCTGGATCTCCGCCTGTGATGTCAGAAGTTACTTCGTTAGGAACCTTAAAGTTTAAGTCTGTTGAATAGGCAACACCTGCTTCGGCAGGGGGGAAATTCGTTGAGGTATCAGGCCAAATTCCGTAGGTTGAGTCTGCAAAGTTCGCACCTGGAGTACAAGATTGCGCATTTATTTGCGCAGACAATAAAAATAGTGCACAAAAATAAAGTAAAATTTTTTTCATATGTAATGGTTTAGTGTTATTCAAAAATAACTTTTTTTAGTTCGTACACCAAACCTTTATTAAAGATTTCGTGGGTTTCCGGTGAATAGCTTATTTTTGAACATGATTATATATAACGTGACTTTAAGTCTTGATGCCTCAATAGAGCAAGAATGGCTAGCTTGGATGAAAAGTAAACACATTCCCGATGTAATGGCAACAGCTTTATTTCGAGAATGTAAACTTTCTCGGCTTTTGGGAGAAGAGCAGGGAGGGAAAGCATATTCTGTTATGTATGTCGCCTTTAGTCAAGAGCACTTAGATAAATATCAGTCTATCCATGCCGAGGCATTGCAGGAAGAGCATACCTTGAGATTTCGAGGTAAGTTTGCTGCATTTCGTACAGAGCTCCAAGTCATAGAAGAATTCATTCATGAAGGTTAAAGCGAAAAAACATTTAGGCCAGCATTTTCTCAGAGACTCCTCAATATCACAAAGAATTGTTGAAAGCATATCGTTTAGCAAAAGTCAAAATGTATTGGAAATTGGTCCCGGTACCGGTGCCCTTACTAAATGGCTTCTGGAAGAAAAGAAAATTCAATCACTTTTTCTTATGGATGTGGATCAAGAGTCAATTACTTTTCTAAATCAGGTATATCCAGAACTAGAGAGAAATATACTTTTTGCTGATTTTCTAAATTACAATATTGATGAATTTTTGGTAAATGAATCCTTTAATGTGGTCGGGAATTTCCCATACAATATCTCGTCTCAAATTTTATTTCGATGCTTAGATTTCAAAGACAGAATCCCTGAAATTGTTGGGATGTTTCAACGTGAAGTTGCGCAACGAATAGCGCAAGGCCCCGGTAATAAGCAATATGGTATTTTAAGCGTTTTTATGCAGGCTTATTATGACATTGAATATCTGTTTACAGTAGATGAAGATGTATTCTATCCCCCACCAAAAGTCAAGTCAGGCGTGATTCGATGTGTCCGTAATTCACGCACAAAACTACCTTGTGATGAGAAACTTTTTAAGCGTGTGGTTAAAACAGCTTTCAATCAACGAAGAAAAACGATGCGAAATTCTCTAAAGTCATTACAAGGCACAACAATGCTTCCCGAGAAATTTTCTGGTGAAAGACCAGAACAGTGTTCTGTTGAGGATTTTATTGAGCTTACTAATGTGATTGAAGCGAATCAAAAAGCCTAGTTGCGAACCTCTCGTCCTTTATAGAAGATTTTTCTAACGACTACTTCACCGGATTCATTAAATATTAGGAAGCTTCCGTCTTTCAAGTTATTTTTATATTCTATCTGGTGTCGGATATTTCCCCGTCGTGAGAATTGCTGAAAAAGCCCATCTAAATCCCCATTTTTGTACTGTGCTACTATTGTTGGAACCACTCCGCCGGGATAGTAGTCAATAAACGTTCCATCCTTTTTCCCTTTCTTGTAAGAACCTGAGGCCTTGATTGCATAATCTGTTTCGGAATATGATTCAAAAGGACCATGCAATACCGAAATTTCTTCATTTCGACCAATGATAACAATCTCATTTTTAGTGTCTTTACTTTTCATTACCTTAAAATTTTCGCGCATGAGAAGCTTGCTCTTGTCGTTGAATGTTTTCCACTCGCCCGATTTAAGGCCGTTTTTATATTTCCCTGTCAGGAGGATGTTTTTATTTGGACTATATGAAACCCAAGTTCCATTCAGGATGCCATTTTTAAATTCGGCTTTGTTTTTTATGGCTCCATTTTCCCAATAATTTATCCAAAATCCCTGCTCTTTTCCTTTCGCGTAGACACCTGTCATCAACTGCACGCCAGATTCATAATTTGTTTTCCAGAGCCCCTCCTTGAAATCTTTGTGGTATTTCCCCTCTTTAAATAGGGTTCCATCTTTGAAGAAGTAAGTCCATTGTCCAGAACGTTTTCCATGATTGAAATTGGCATTATATGACAACTCACCTGAGGAGAAATAATATTTCCAGTCTCCATGTTGAAGACCTTGTGCAAAGCTACCCTTCATTTCTAAAGAATTATTTTCATTATACCACGTCCAATCACCGTGTTTCTTTCCGGATTGATAATTTCCTATTGTATTGATTGTCGAATCTGAATTCATTGTTAGATAGGCCCCATTTAGTGTATCTTTTTTATAATTGATACATTTTTCAATACGTCCGTTTGGGAAATAAAAGGTCCATTTACCATTCTTTAATCCCTCATGAAAGCCCCCTATTATCGAAATGATTCCGTTGGCTAATCGCTCCTCAAAAGGCCCGGTTTTGAGCCCTTTCGAATAGGTATAAAATTCTTTTAATCCACCACTGACATAAAAGCTTTTGACCTCACCCTCACCAGCTTTTATAACATGGGAATGCAGGGTATCACTTGTATAATGTTCGATGAGGTAAACCGTATCATTTGATATTTTTTTTCTTGACTTTAATGCCCCATCGTTATAGAAATAATTCCATTCTCCAATTGGGCTTCCCATCTCATAATTCCCTTCCACAATCAATTGACCACGGTCATTCCATTCACGAAAAATACTATCCGCTACGTTAAATTCAAAATAACTTTCCGAAGCTATTATTTTGTTGGGGTGGAAGGAAAGCTGCTTGCCATGAATACGCCCTCTGTAAAAATATTGTTCCTCTGTTAGGTCCCCTTTCGCATTATAAAACCACCACTTACCATGCTTCTCTTTAGTTGCTCCAATGATTTCATCCTGGTAATATGCCCCTCTCGCACGAATCTTTTTGTTGTTCGCGTCCCAATATAATCTTACGCGATCGGTTAATTGCTCCTGTAAAATCTGTTGTGCATGAAAAATATTTAAACAAAGAGTCAAAAAAAAGAAAAAAAGTAAACGCATGAGAGTTGGAGATTTACAATGGATATATTCTGAAGTAATTTTGAATCAATAAAACAACCCCAAATAGGAAAAAAACCAATCCCGTTAGGCGGTTCAAACCAATCAAAACCTTTTCTGTTACGAGTGGTTTTAGTTGTTTAGCTCCAATTATTTTCAAGAGGTCAAACCCTAAAAAGGTGAGTAAAACAATCAATAAAAATAAAAACAGCATAAAGTCACTAGAATCATCAGTGATTGACTGGTTGGCAAGTGTGAGCACGCTGAACCAATAGAAAAGCACCAATGGATTTGCGAAGTTTAAAAGGAACCCCTTCAGAAAAGTTTTTACAAAGTCGATCTTCAGGGTATCTATATTTTCAATGGAGGTTTCTTCACGGACTTTATTTTTTTTAAAAAATGTCATCACTCCGTAAATGATAAATATACCGCCGCCGATAAAACCGAAAAGCGCTTTATTGGTTCCAGAGGACATTTTATCAACTTCAGCATAGAACAAATAAGCTAGAAGTATGTAAAGCGCATCGCTTGCCAAAACACCAAGATCAAAAATCAAAGCGGCGCGGAACCCTCTTCTTATACTCGTTTCGAGAAGAACAAAAAAGACTGGTCCAATCATGACACTTAATAAGAAACCAACACTGCATGCCTTGAGTAAAAACTCCATAATACAAATTTAGAATTTCTTTCTTGGTTTGATCATGTCATCTATGCTCAGGTGAGAAAATGCGTTGACAATGTTTTGCCTCTTTCTGTTTTTTATTCGAGTAAACTCCTTAAATTTGTCGGAAATTGAAAAGAACACTATGAAGACTCAAGACGCAAATGACAAGCTTGATGCAATTCTCTCGAAAGTTGTAAAGAAAGGAGTAGAGGCTCCTAAGCTTATTGAAACTTTAAAAGAGCTGCGTAATATTGCTCTAGAGGAGCAAGATCCATTGGTTGTTAAAACCTTGAGACTGATGTATGAGTTTATCGAAGAGAATAAAAACTTTAATGTTCAGGCGCAGTATGAGGAAGACGAAGAAGGTAACGAATATCCACTGGAAATAGAGGATACGGAGAACCTTGTATATTTACTTACCCTATTAAAGGATGCCGAGCATAAAATCAACCGAGAAGAAATTAAGGATTACAGAACAGTTCTGAAAGAACAGCTTTATTAATTTTTTTCATCAATAAGCAACCTTATTTAATACTTTATCGTCTTAAAGGCATAGTACGAACAATTTCTTTGTTCATATTTGGTTTTATTTAACTTGCAGATTACCTGAAAAGATTTCGAACAAATTTTGATTTCTTTTCAGGTTTTTTTATTCACAATAATGGCAATATTTTGCATCTTCATTATGTTCGAAAGCATTTTCTACGTCAAATACTTCTCCTATGAGTTTTGCTAAAAATGCTTTAAATAAAGTACAGATTTCCTCTATGTTATGAGCATTAGAGGTAAGCGGGTAGGAAAGTTGTTTGACATCGGTCAAGGAGAAAATACAAGCTTCTGCTGGAAAGCAACCTTGGCTTTCTTTTAAAAAAAGTGCATACATGGCTAGCTGAACGGCGTGTTTGCATTTTGAAAATGTGAGTCTTAAATTTTCTTTATCTACGAATTTGACATCCTGAGCTTTCACATTTCCAGATTTGTAATCGATTACTCTAAATTTTGTTCCAATTCTATCAATCCTATCAATGTAACCGGTAAAGGAAACCTTGCGTTCAATGCCATTAATATTCAGTGATAAGGTCATATTTTGTTTGGCCTCTACCTGAATAATAAAGAGTTCCTCATTCAAACTTTTAAGGAAGGCAAGCTCCTTATTTAAGGTATTTTCAATAGTATCTTGTGCGATGGTATAGCTCACCAAGTTTTTGCCTTTCAGGAAAAGTTGTTCGTCTTGATCGAAGTATTGATAAAACTCATTATAGAGCACCTTTTTATAACTCTTTAGCATCATTAAAATATCTTCTCCACAGAGTGCTTTTGGTTTGGGATTTACCTCATTTCCCGATGAGTCAAGCAGCGCGAAAGGTTGATATAAGACCTCTAAAGCATGGTGAACTAAGGAACCAAATTGTTGACTTTCAATGTCCTCCTCGATATTTCTTTCTTCACCAAGCTCAGCGATATATTTATAGTAAAAGTCTAGTGGGCATCTTAAATAAGTATTGATGGCCGAGGCAGAGATTGATTTTTTAAAATAATTTTCAACCCTGCTCATAATGATCGGTGAACGTTCAATAACCTGTGAATTCACTTGAGCCACTTCTTGAATTGGGATATTATAATGTAAGTTTTGAATTGTGATATTTGGATTTATTCGTTCAAGTTCGAGTTCAAGCTGTAGCAGGTATCTACTTTTTTCTTGTGAGCCAATTTGTTCACTTGTCGATGAAAACGTTGCCACAAGAGTTTCACACTGGTGCAGCAAACGGTAAAAATGATGTGCAAAAAGTCCTTGCTTTTCTCTTGTAGCTGGTAGACCTAAGCCGTACCGAAGATCCATTGGGATAAAAGATTGGATCGGATTGGTGGCAGGTATTTTACCTTCATTCATTCCAAGGGCATAAATCGTGGTGAAATCAAGCATTCTTGTTTCAAGTAAACCCATGATCTGGAGTCCTTCCTCTTGGTCTCCCGAGAAGCTAATTGATTTACTAATCCAATGTTGGTCAAAGAACAGTCTGAAGCTCCTTTGACTCATTTCAGGAATTCCCTCATCCACTATGTTTTGAAGCTCTACGATAGCTTCATCAAAAACATAAAGAATCGTTTTTTCGAACTCAAATTCACCTTCCATTCGGTCTAAGAAGAATGTATTCAAAGTACGAATATTTGCAAGTGCTTTACTCCAGTTTTCCTCCCATTTTTCGAAGACCAATGCGCACAAGCTATTTAGGTCATTACTTTTTGGAAGGGAACTTATATTTTGAAAAATTTTATTGTATTGAATGGCATCTCTCTCTACCTCTCCAAGTTTTTGAACCTCATTTAGGTGTAAGGAACTAATGGTAAAAGAATGGTTGATAAATCTTTGAAGGTCATAAAAATAGATGGAGTCTGTTTGAAATTTAACTTTGTTTTCTTGGATTTGGAAAAGTAAGTCCACCCAAGATTTTACAGCTGTTTGATTCAGCGGTAGGCCCAACGTAAGATTTGTTTTGGCTACATTTTTCGGGATATGATTGATCATTGAACCAATCAATGCTTCATCACATAGCAATACAAGTGTTTTATTGAGTTCATTTGTACTTAGTTTGCTCAGCTCATTTGCGGCAACTTTTACTTGGCCAATATGCTGTGCACATTCTATGATCTTTACATCTAGCTTCTTATTGACGAGCTTATTTAATGGCTCTGGGGTATAATTTACACCTAAGAATTCTCGATTCTTCCGGAGAAAACTCCCCGCCTCATGTAATGAATCGTCTAGATACAATAAGTCTGAATCAGTAAGAAATAATCCTTTTTTGGCATCAATAATTCTTTTCATGGTAACAAGCTCAGCTTTTGACAACGCATTAAAGCCAGCGAAAACGAATTGTTTGTTTGATACTGTGGCTAGAAAATCATGCTGTCCCTCTGCAAATAGTTTGTATGCCCTTCCGGATGTAAGCTGTCCTTTTGAGAACAAATTCTCATGAAAAAGGCTATAAAGTCTTGGTAATATTTTCCAAAAGCCTAAGAATTTTCTCTGTGATTCTGAATAATCTTCCTCGTCAATTTGCCAACTTTCCAGCTCTTTTATGGACGCTAGGTTTTTAAATACACCCGCCGGATCTAACAAGTAACGGTCAATTTCATTAAAGTCTCGTAAAATAATTTTACCCCAGCTTAAAAACTCTTCAAAATTCGCATTTGGAATATCGGGTATAAGCTTACTTACTTCATATAACGATAAAAGCTGTCTTGTTTCGTCAACAACGATTTGTCGTTCGGGCTTCATCCATTTATCAATTGTCTGAATTTTTGGGGCAAAAATCGGCTTATTAAATAAACGTGCGATTTGTACCCTTAATTGATTCGCAGCTCGGTCTGAAGGGACAATAATATGGAGGTCCTCCATCGCATAGTTTTTCGATTTAATCAAAGCAGCTATTTTTTCAATAAACGAATGGTTATGCATGGCCTTTTCCGACATCATTTTAATCTTATCTCTTAGTAAAAACTCTTTGTATTAGGTGTTCTCCAAATGAGTATGGTATGTACTCCAGCGAAGGAATGGCCTTGGTTAAAATAATTGGAGAGGTATTTCCTAGGCTAATCTTTCCGTGAGAATGTTGAAGCCCCATTGCATATGCAGCATTAATTGTTAGTGCATTTAACGCCTCCTCAGGTGTCAGCCTCATTTTGATACAAGCTAATGACCAAATTTGAGACATGTTGTAACAAGGTGTTGACCCTGGATTGAAATCACTTGCCAGCGCAAAAGGGATACTTTTTTCAATCAATGCTCTGGCATTACCATATGGGATACCTAAAAAATGAGAGCAACCGGGCAAAAAGGTAGGCATACAAGTGCTGCCAACTAGTGCCTTGATATCTGCTTCATTGAGTTCTTCGAGATGGTCAACACTTAATGCACCTTGGTCAATCGCCGATTTCACACCCCCCATTGTTGAGAATTGATTTACATGGACCTTAGGTACAAGACCTATTTCTTTTCCAGCTGTTAAAATACGTTCCATTTCGTCTACAGAAAAGTAGTTTCTTTCGCAGAATACATCAATGTAATCTGCTAAATTTTCATTGGCGATGGCGGGCAGCATATCAGAGATGATTTCATTTATGTAACCTTCGTGGTCATTTTTATACTTAATGGGGAATGCATGAGCGCCAAGAAATGTTGCTTTAATTGCAATTGGACTTTTTTCTTTCATTCTTTGAATGACCCTTAGTATTTTAAGCTCAGATTCTATGGTTAGTCCATAGCCAGATTTGATTTCTAAGGCACCAGTGCCACTTTCAATAATCTTTTCCAGTCTACTGTATGAGCGCTCAAAAAGTGCATCTTCTGAAAGTTCAGCAAGCGCTCTTGCTGAATTTAAGATACCACCTCCCTTTACAGCGATTTCTTCATAGCTAAGCCCTTTGATACGGTCAACAAATTCACTGGCTCTTGTTTCGGCAAATACAGTATGTGAATGCGCATCGCAAAATGCCGGAAGCACATAGCACCCCTCGGCATCAATTACTTCAAGATTTCTCCAATCGTCTATCCCATCCCAGTCTTCCATTGAACCGTATGCAACCACTTTACATCCCTGTTCTAGCGCTAAAAAGGCATTTTCAATGATGGGTATTTGTCCCGCATCAGCCCCGCCAATTCGTTCAGGAAAGTCTTCTCCAACCTGCACAAGCCCCTTAATGTTCTTAATAAATATATTTTCCATACTTCGAATATTCGCTCCGGTAAAGATAATTTTTATTCACTCTGTATGGTAGTGATTGTCGTCTCTGATTTTCGTATCTTTTCAAATAAAGTAGACTTATTATGTACCTAATTGGAAAAAAAGCAGAGGAAATAGCAGCAGAATTTTTAGAAGGCAAAGGCTACAAGATTCATTTTAAAAATTACCGTTTCGGCAGATTTGAGATTGATCTGGTTTGTGAATATGAAGACCAAATTATTGTTGTCGAGGTTAAGTCACTTCGGTCCCTTAATTTTAAAAATCCGTACGAAGCTGTTTCTAAGGAAAAACAGCATCGTATAGTAAAGGTGGCAGATTATCTTTTAAATCATTGCTTCCCGGGTCAGGAATGTCGTTTTGACATTGTATCAATTTTTCTCAGAAAGCAAGAGGCAAAAATAGAACACATAACGGATGCATTCGTACCTGAAATGAATATCAGTTAGTGAAAAATATATAACTTCAACCTATGAAAAATATCCTCTTTTTCGTTATTCTTTTCACTTTTCAGCTTTCAGCTCAGGAATATGGGAGTGAAGAAAAGAAAACTTTTCCAGAGAAAGGAGCTGGATGTGCACCACCAACGACTTCTACCTATATGGAAATCAATAATGTGAGGGCCTTAATGCACACTGCTGGAAATCTATGGCAGATTCCTGGTCAGAATAACTCTCAATACGAAGTGCCGAAAAACTCAGGGATTATGGCGCTTTTTACTGCTGCATTGTGGTTGGGTGGAACAGATGTAAACGAGCAATTGAAGCTAGCGGCGCTTCGGTACCGAAATGGCCAAGACTATTGGACGGGGCCGTTAACTGAGGTGTTTGCTGAAACAGATTATGAAACTTGTGATGCTTACGATCAGCATTTTATAACGACACAAGATATGATTCGCGAGTTTACCTCTTGGTATGAGGCTGGCATTGCCGATCAGCAAAATGGTACAAATACTCAGTCAACACTGCATCCGAATTATGAGGTTCCTGAGATTATTAAAAATTGGCCAGCTCACGGCGACTTGTCCGCTGGCCAGGATTATTATTTGGCACCATTCTACGATTACAACGATGATGGTCATTACAATTGGCAAGATGGCGATTACCCTTGGCATGATATAAATAGGACAAAAGAATGCACGGTGGACCGTACAGTTTCGTTGTATGGGGACCTTAATTTTTGGTGGGTAATGAACGATAAAGGCAACATACATACAGAGACCGGGGCTGACCCTATTGGCATGGAGATAAGATCTCAAGCCTTTTCATTTGCTTCCAATGATGAGGTAAACAATATGACTTTCTATAATTATGAGTTGATAAATAGAGGTACGCAAACACTTTACGACACCTACTTTGGATTCTTTACAGATGGTGCGCTTGGAGACCCATATGACGATTATGTAGGTTGCGATGTGAATCGTGGTCTGGCCTATTATTATAATGGAGACAATTTAGATCTTGATAATTCGGGTTATAAAGGATATGGCTCTTCTCCTCCCGCAGTTGGCGTTGATTTTTTTGAGGGACCTTATCAAGACAATGATGGTATTGACAACGCCTTTGGGATCAATGAGAATGAAGCCTTAAACGGTATTGGTTTTGGCGATGGAGTTGTGGATAATGAACGATTTGGGATGCGTAGGTTTCTATACTACTCGAATACTACAAACGGAGCGAATCCAAATCAAACAGACCCAACAAATGCCTCTGACTATTACAATTATTTGAAAGGGTTTTGGAAAGATGGCTCTAAGTTTGTCTATGGTGGTAGCGGTCATATTTCTGATGCTGAAGCAGATCCTAACACGCCTTGTGATTTTATGTTTCCAGGAGACACCGATCCATTGGGCTGGGGAACGGGTGGAAATCCTCAAGAGCTATGGACAGAACAAAGTAGCAATAATACACCAAATGATCGAAGATTTGTACAATCTGCGGGTCCTTTTGTCTTAAAGCCGGGCTCTGTCAATAATATTACAGTAGGTGTGGTTTGGGCGCGTGCAACCAGCGGAGACCCCTTTGCTTCGGTTGAAGTATTGAGAAAAGCAGACGACAAGGCACAAGCGCTGTTTGAAAACTGTTTTAAAATACTGGAAGGTCCTCATTCGCCGGATCTCGTTATTCAGGAGCTAGAAAATGAGCTTATCTTAACCATAGATAACAGTTCCTCATCAAATAACTATCAAGAGGCCTACTCCGAGTTTGATCCTTTTATTGTGACAGATGACTCATCAGCGGATCGTTATTATAGGTTCCAGGGGTACCAGATTTTCCAGCTTATCGATGATGAGGTGTCTCTCTCGGAACTTGATGATCCGACCAAAGCACGTCTTGTCGCGCAATGTGACAAAATGGATGGTATTGGACGGCTTATTAATTTTGAGTTTGATGAGGCATTATCTGCATCTATGCCGGTTGAAAAGGTTGATGGTTCTGACCAAGGAATTCGTCATTCTTTTAAAATAACGGAAGATAAGTTTGCCCAGGGTAGTCCAACCTTGGTGAACCATAAGTCTTATTTTTTCATGGCCATCTCATATGCTTATAACCAGTTCAAAGAATATAATCCTGAGGACCCTACGTTGTTAGATGGGCAAAAAAAGCCTTACATACCTTGCAGAAAAGCTGCCGTTGGTGCGGTTAAAGTTGTTTCGGCAATACCGCATAGCCCGGTTCCCGAGGCAGGGG
>TARA_B100001057_G_scaffold114650_2_pt1 | contig 22126 bp, 23 predicted proteins | sample TARA_B100001057 | Tara Oceans TARA_B100001057 (sample SAMEA2621839) | marine metagenome | biome: marine biome (ENVO:00000447); feature: surface water layer (ENVO:00002042); material: "saline water (ENVO:00002010), including plankton (ENVO:xxxxxxxx)" | depth 5 m
TCCTCGCGCTTGGGTTCAAACAGGCGGATGCCCGGAAAGCAATAAAAGTGGTTTTGGAAAAAGATCCCGGAATGGCTGCTGAGGACCTTATCAGAGAGGGATTGCGGGAGCTAAGCTAGGGTCCTCGCCGATCCATGGGACTTGCATGAGCAGGCTTTCCTGTTTGCAGTCCTAGCCGGTCCTCGGTCAGATTGCTCCCCGATGGGGCTGGGTCTTGATGACTTCATGAGTGATGCCGGAGCGGTGGGCTTCCGTGACGACCGTGGCTGGCTCTTTTCGCCTAAGCCTTTGAGGCTGGCTCCCGCGGAAGTTTCTCAGTTGGAGCGGCTGGGCCATCCCCTGCGGATGTTTCAGCAGGGGTGCGATCGAATTTATCGGCGGAGTGTAAAGGGTAGCTTACCAAGCTGGATTGCCGAATTACTGGATAGCGGCAAGCCTGAGTGGTTGGTAAAGGCTCAGCAGTCTGAGGATTTGCGAGATATGGCCCCCCGGGTTATCCGCCCCGATCTGCTGGTGACTGAAAATGGATTTGCCCTAACGGAATTAGACGCAGTGCCGGGGGGAATGGGAATCACAGGATGGCTGTCGCAGCGCTATGGAGCAGAGGGCTACAGCCTACTGGGTGGGGCGGCGGGAATGGTAGAGGGTTTCCGCTCTCTCATGCCGAGTGGCGGAGAGGTTCTTATTTCGGAAGAGTCTGTAGATTACCGCCCCGAAATGGAATGGCTGGTTAAGTCTCTTAACGAGGCCGCAGAGGGACCTTGGGGAATTGCATCGGCAGAGGCGTTTCAGGAAAGCGACTCATCGGACAAACTTTACCGGTTCTTTGAGCTATTTGACTGGGAGGCAATTCCTGCTCTGTCCTCCCTTTCGAGGTGTCGGAATCTTACTCCACCTTGCAAGCCTCACTTTGAGGAAAAACTCTGGTTGGCCCTCCTCTGGTCGCCGAGTTTGCGAGAGGTATGGGATGCAGAGATGAGGGGGAGCCATTTGCAGAGGATCAGGGAGCTCGTGCCTTACGGTTGGGTTGTCGACCCTATCCCGCTGCCCCCTCACGCGAGCCTGCCCCGTCTCGAGGTGCACTCGTGGCAGCAGTTGGGAGATTTCAGCCAAAAACAGCGGAGGCTGGTTCTCAAGGTTAGCGGTTTCAGTGAACTCGCCTGGGGTAGCCGGGGAGTGGTGATTGGTCACGACGTCTCCCGGGAAGAGTGGGTTGAAGCCCTGAGTGCGGCGTGCGAGGGATTTGAAACCCAACCGCATCTTCTACAGGAATTCAGAGAGGCAAAACTATTGGAGCACCCCTACTTCGACCCCGTGACTGGTTCTCGGAAAATGATGAGGGGTCGAGCGAGGCTCTGTCCCTACTACTTCGTTGACGAAGAGGGAGGCATTAAGCTGGGGGGCTGCCTTGCAGCCATCGTTCCTGCTGACAAGAAGAAGATCCACGGAATGCGGGATGCCATCCTTACCGTCTGCGAGGTAGGAGAATGAAAGAGCCGATTAGGGAGGCGTATTGTCCCTCGAGAGAAGTGGGACAGGTGGCCTCTACTTGATCAATCCAGCCTTCTTGAGGGTGGAGTAGGCGCCATTCTTGTTGATGGTCTTGAAGGCCTTGCAGCTTGCCTTTACCTTCACGTAGCGCCCGAGTTCCGGGACCCAGACCCTCTTGGTCTTCAAGTTTGGCGACACGGAGCGCTTCACCGTTTTCGTCACGTGACGACCGATACCGCCCTTTTTCTTGGCCAATCCGGAACGGTGGATTCTACGCCCCATGCGGACGCGGGAACCTCTAATGCTGCAGACTCGTGACATTGTGTAGGGGGATCTGGGTTGCGGGGCGGGGAGGAAAGCGGTGATTCGGCAGCCGGTCAAGGAATTTCGAGGCCCCGGGATCACCAAAACCTACAAAATCAAGTTCGGGGGGAGGGCCAGGTCAGTCTGGAAAAGTTCAGGGATTTGAGGTCGGGTAGCTCCATACTGTGTCTTTTGCGGGCCCGGTGCCAGCCGGCCACTCGATTGAGATCACCGGGGTTCCATCCTTTTTCAGCTGATAGACGACCTTTTGTCCCTTTGTTCCGGCCGCCCCCCGAGTTTTCACCGCTGTGGGCGTCAAGTCTTCCAGCGTAGGGGGGTAAGATCCATGGATCACGCGATGAAGCTCAATCTCGATAGCCCAGCGTGCGGCGAGGATGGCTCCGTCCGATTCAAGGATACTGGAGAACGGGCCGCTGAAAACGGGAGCCATCATCAAGCTTGGGGCGTTGATATATTTCGAGAGCCCTTGTGCCCGGCTCTGAAGTCGTTCCTCATAATGCCTGATGCCGGAACGGGTAGCTTGCTGGGCGAGCTTTCCTCCAGGGGCCAGAATGCATTCCTGGAGATCCCGGCAGTAGGAAAGTCGATTCGCAGCGAGAAAACAACGAGTGAGGGCGGGGGCCTTCCCACTGCCGCCTCCCGTGGAGAAATCCTGGAGTCGATCAATAAGCCCTAGAACTTGTGCTCGGGATACTCGGATGACTTTAAGAAGTCGGTCGCGTGCTGGGGGAATGGTCGAGAGTTCCTTGCCTAACTTTCGAAGGTTTTCTTCATTCCAGCTATTACCTGCGAGGCCGTCCCATAGAGCGCTGAGAGCGAGTGAGCGAAGTTTGCATTCAGCGAGGAGGTTCATCAGTAAGGGATCCTGTCCCACTGCGGAGGAGAGGCGAAGGGAGCTCGTGATATCGGCAGCTGCTCCCGATGGGTTCTCGGAATGGAGATTCAGGGTTGCGCGAAGGAGATAGCCATGGGCTGCACTCAGGATCTGCAGCCCAGAGCTCTCCGTCTCTAACAAAAGGAAGGCGTCATGCCATGGGTGTGGGACGTGGTAGTGTGGCCGCTGGGCAAGGGCCTCCGAGAGTTGGTCGAGTTGGTCGCTCACGGGTTGATTGAGGCGAACGAGTTCGGCAACACGTTCCTTCTTCGAGTCTAAGAGAGCTACCGAGGCGATTTTGGATAGATCAGACCGCTGCATGGTGGCGGGATTGGCCCTGAAGTCATCTTGGGCCCCGGGGCAGGCCGGGTTGGCACGAAATGAGGCAAACCAAGTGTGTGCGGGAGAGCCGCTCTTTTCGAGATTCTCGAAGAGGGGGAGGAAGGCGAGATTCTGCGATTTCGGGACATGAGCGGGCAGGTAATGGCTTACAGAGAACGGATCACGAGAGTGCCACGCGGCCTCGTATTGCTCCCAGGCGTTCTCGGTGCTGGCCTTGAAGACAAGGAGAACAATAACGGGAGTCAGGAGTGCCAGAACTGTCAGAGAAAGAAGCCATTTCCACCAAGAGCGTTTTCTTTTCTGCTCAGACATGCCCTCCTATAGGCGTGGGAGTGTGTGGTGATAAGGGCAAACCGGGATTCGCTTCATTTCCGCCGAGCCTTCCAACTGCCACGGGAAGGCAGAATTGTCTCGTGAGGCAGAGGAACAGGCTCTAATCGTGCGCCATGCTCGATCAGAGAGTTGCATGGATTACGGGGTGCTCCCGAGGGTTGGGGCGGGCAATGGCTCTTGGCCTTGCTGAAAGAGGGTGGGTTGTTGCCGGGCTGGCGAGGAGTGCCGGCGCCGTGAAGGAGGTGGCAGAGCGCCTGGGAGAGGGGCACTTTTTCGCTTCGGTTGATGTGGTGGAAGAAGACGAGGTGAAAGCCTTCTGCGGGGCTGCCCTGCGCGAGGTTGGGCCGCCACGGCTTCTCCTCAATAATGCGGCTCTCATCCATGAGCCGGCTCCGCTCTGGGAGATTGAGAGTGCTGAATTCGAGCAGGTGATTGATGTGAACATCAAAGGGGTAGCCAATGTTTTGCGTCACGCAGTTCCGATCATGATCGACCAGAACAAGGGGGTGATCGTGAATTTCAGTTCCGGGTGGGGCCGGTCTACCTCGCCAGAGGTCGCTCCTTACTGCGCGACCAAGTGGGCGATTGAGGGGATGAATCAGGCGCTGTCCAGCGAGTTGCCTGAGAATCTCGCAGCAGTAGCATTCAACCCTGGAGTCATCGATACGGATATGCTCAGAACCGTATGGGGTGAGGGCGCATCCGAGTGCCCGGACCCCCAGCAGTGGGCAGAGAGCGCCTTGCCGATTCTGGAGAAACTTGACGCCGGAGACAACGGTCGTTCCCTCTCTGTATGATCAAGGCTTTGAAAAAGGCTCTTTGTCAGAAATAACCATCGCGAGCGATATGAACCTGCGCCTCCCCGAGCGAAACTTGAGATTTCCAAGGCGCTCGCTGTTGATGGGGATTGTTAATGTGAACGATGATTCTTTCTCAGGGGACGGCACGCTTGATGCCACCGAGGCTCTCGATCAGGCCTGCCTTCAGGTTGCAGCAGGAGCTGATATTGTGGATGTCGGGGCGGAAAGTGCGCGGACGAACCGGGCTGCGATATCTGTGGAGGAGGAATGCGAACGGCTCCGGGGGGTCCTCGGGAAATGGAAGGAGGCGCTCGCGAAGATGCAGCCTCGGGATTCTGAGCAGGTGTGGCCACCGGTGCTTTCCGTGAATACTTGGCGGCCGGAAGTGATCAAGGTTGCGTTGGAGCTTGGGGGAGAATTGATCAATGACATGAGCGGGTTGCCCGATGACGAGAATGCCCGCCTCGCTGCGGATTATGGAGCGGCCCTTTTGGTGATGCACACGGCGGGTCCTCCCAAGGAGGAGCGTACCGGCCAGCAATGGGAGGACATCATGGGCGAGCTGGAGCGATTTTTCGGTGAGAAGATGAACTTAGCCACGTCCGCGGGCCTTTCCGGGGACCATCTTGTCTTCGATCCGGGAATTGATTTTGCCAAACAGCGAGCAGACAACCTGGTTCTCATTCGCGAGTTGGGTCGCCTCCACCAATTCAATCGTCCGATTCTACTGCCGGTCTCAAGAAAGACGGTGATCGGGGACGTTCTGGGCCTTGAGGACCCGGTCGCGCGGGATGCCGGAACGATCGGGCTTCTGGCCGCTGGGATGGCAGAGGGAGCCCAAATCTTCCGGGTGCACAATGTGGATGCCACGTGGCAGGCGGTGAAGGTTTTAGCGGCGGTGAAGGCAGCAGGATAAGGGCTCTGCCGTGCACGAGATCTTCAGGAGGCGCCAGAACTACGCCGGCAATTAGATCGCGCTCTCGTCATCTCCGAGGCAAGATCACCGGATGCGTTCAGAATTTCTCATTCACTGCCTTAGCTATGCCGTGATCCAGATTCCGTTTCTGGTAGGGGCCTTTCTCCTGGTGCGGGCGGTCAAGAATTGGGCGACGATCACGCTTACGGTAGGAGCTTCCTGTCTGACTCTTGCCCCTCTGATTGCGGCGATAGCAGCCGGCATCAGCTCCTCGCCGGGATGGGAAGGACTTTACTACGTCTTTGGAGGGGTCGTACTGGCAGGGGTGGGTTTGCTGTGTTGCCTCGTCGGGGCGGTTGGAGTGGGGATAAAATACGCGGCGACTGTGCGGCGGGCCAACGAACTGGAAGTGCTTCTCCAACAGGTGCAGGAGCGGATCGATTCGGGTGAGAGGATTTAAAAAAGGGCGCGGCTTCGTGCCTTGGTGAGGGGAGTTAGTCGAAGGGTCGAAGGGGGGTAATGGGGTTAGCCGGTAATGGAAATTGCCGGGCGAGAATGCCGGGGGCGAGCTCATTATGGGCCTCGTAGGCCATGGCGAGCATTTCGTATTTTGCATCGAGGTTGTCGATATAATGGAGGGCGAAGGCCTCTGGTGTTGAGGGTAGAGTCGGTGAGCCAAACTCGCGGGTGCCATGGTGGCTGGCAATGAGATGAAGAAGGTGAAGGCGAACGAGGTCACTGGGGGGGTCGAGGGTTCCCCAAGAGCTGGAAAGAGGCGATTCTAGAAGATCTCGCCAGAGCTTGTTAACCAGCTCAATACCGAGTGGAATGTGCCCCATCATCTCGCCGTGAAGGTTGATGTTTTGCGCAAATCCTGCTTCCGGGTAGTTGTTTTCCCATAGCTTGCCACAATCGTGAAAAAGGACACCGGAGAGAAGAAGGTCTTTGTTGAGGTCCGGGTAGGCGCTGGAGATCGCAGAGGCCGTGCGCATCATCTGTGACACATGCTCGATGAGGCCGCCCCGGCGGGCGTGGTGGTTACGGCGAGCTGCGGCGGCGCGGCGGAAGCGCTCGCCAAAGTCCTCGAGAAACTTGTTGGCCAGTGCGAGCAGGCGAGGGTCCTTCAGTGCAGCGCACGTAGTGATGATATGATCCCAGTCTTCCTGCTGTTTACGCGCAGTGGCGGGATCGCCTCGGAGGAAGTCCTCGGTTTCTGATTCGTTGAGAGAGCGCAATCGCCAGTTTTTGCCATCGATTCCGTATTGATTCTGACTCCAATGGCCCTCCGCCCGGATGGAGGCTCCGGAGGCGAGTTCACTCAGCTCTGTGAATTGAGAGTGGTTGCTCCATACCTTGAGGGTAAAGTTGCTGGTAGCATCGGCGAGGGTAAGTTCCATGTAGGGAGAACCACTTTTGGTCGTCTTGTCCGAGCGGTCCTGGATCTGGGCGTAGAAAAACGCCTCCTTGGGGGTCTCATTGGCGGTCTGCCTGAGCTGCGCGATAGTAATCAATTCCACAGTTCCACTTAGCAGGGAAGGCCCCGGCCTGACCAGCTTGACCTCTCTCTTTCTTGTCCCACCAGTCTTTCCCCTGAGTGTTCCCGGACAATTCTAAAGGTTTCGTTCCTTGGGTTTTCGACAGGTCTTCTTAAGATCCAGAAATGATTGAGCCGTTTGAGGACCACTGGCCACAAATTGATGAGAGCGCCTTTGTGGCATCGAGTGCGGATCTCATCGGCAGAGTGAAAATTGGTGAGGAAGCGAGTGTCTGGTATAATTCGACCCTCCGGGGGGATATCCATGAAATCGAGGTGGGCCCCCGGTCAAACGTTCAAGATAACGCGGTTCTGCATGTCGAGAGCAACCAAGGCTGTTATCTAGGGGAGCTCGTCACCGTAGGCCATGGAGCCATTGTCCATGCCTGCCAGATTGGAAATGAGGTCCTCGTGGGAATGGGAGCGATCGTGCTTGATGGAGCAATCATTGGAGACCGATGCATCATCGGAGCCAACACCCTGATCACTATGGGCACGGAGATTCCACCGGGTTCTCTTGTGCTGGGTTCTCCTGGAAAAGTGGTTCGTCGATTGAGTGTCGAGGAGCAGGCTGGGGTTAAGGTGTGGGCCGAAAAATATGTCGAAAATAGACGGAAGTTCCTCGCCCGAAACCTGGATCGTCGGTAACCTTTCGTCGTGCCTGATCTAGTGAAAGTGGACCCCGTGGCTCTCTTGCCCACGCAGGCAGGTTGTGCGGTATTTCTGGGTGACGGAAAGAAGTCGATCGTCTTTTACATCGAACCAGCGATTGGGGCTTCCATCAATGATGCGCTTTCCGATCGTAAGCCGCCGCGGCCTCTTACCCATGATCTCTTCAATGATGCACTCAGGGCCTTTGGGGCCGTAGTGCAGAGGGTCGTCATCGTGAGGGTTGAAAATGACGTATTTTTCGCGCGACTGTTTATTGAGGCAGAAAATGAAATCAGCGAGAAGCTGATAGTTGAGCTCGATGCCCGCCCAAGCGATTCGATCGCATTGGCCGTTCGCCAGCAGGCCCCGTTGTATGTCCTGAGGGAGGTTTGGGAGGGGTTAAAGGACATGACCAGCGTCCTTGAAGAGCTGAGGGACAAGGGGATGGAGATGGAGGGAGGAGATTCCTGAAGAGAAAATGGGGTTTGTGGTCTCCTTCTTCTCTTGCCCGGTTTTCGAATGCTCGTAGGGTGAAATACCATGCAATCCATCACCCGAATGCTCCCGTCCTACCTTGACGAGGCAATTTTACAGAATCCCTCGAGGAGAAAGTTTCCCCCCTTTGACCCAGCGCGGCTCTTATCGACTGTTTTCGAACCGACGCAGGGGTGCCGGGTCTGTATTCTCACCGATTTTCAGGAGCCACAGGAACTGATAAGAAACTTTACCTTTCTCGAGCAGGAGGGTTTCGAGGTGCAGAAAAATGCTCACAAGTATTTCTATGAAACACTTCACGCTGGGGTCATGGACCAACTTGGGATGACTGGAGGGGAAATGTTTGCTTACAAGTGCACCAAGGGGTCGAATCTTGACCTTGACGACGAGGTCTGGAGCACCGACGGAGAGGAGCTCTCCCTCGACCGGGATATCTACACAAACTACGATCTGATTCTCTGCGTTTCTACGTACTCTGCAACGGCGCCTCTCACTGCCAAATGCAAAGAGTATGGATTCAGGGGAGCAACCATGCACGGGATGAATGAAATCATTCTCAGCTCTGGACTGGCGGTTGACTACGATGAGGTGTCAGCGGATGCCGAGCGTATCCGCCTGTCGATGACCGGTGCTGAAAAAGTTGAGATTGAGTTCGGCCTCGAGGATGGGCGTGTTCTTGAGGCCTCCCTTGACCTTGGAGGGCAGGAGGCCCAGAAGTCCCACGGGTTGTGTAAGGGAACAACCCCGGATATTGCGAATCTGCCCGCAGGGGAGGTGTATTTCGTGCCACAGGATGCCCAGGGCCAGTTCCCCATGAAGTATGAAGATGGCACCCTTGGAATTCTCGATGTGGTGAACCGGGATGTCGTCAAAGCGACCCTGATTGAGGGGAGCCAGGATACCATTGACCAACACAACAGGCGTCTCGCGGACGACCCTATGACGGGAACCCTGGGAGAACTTGGGTTTGGGACGCAAGTTCTGCCAGTCTCTTACCAAGATATTCAGGATGAAAAGGTGCTAGGAACCTGTCACCTCGCCACGGGAAGAGATGATCACCTTGGTGGTGATATCGTGCCGGAAATGTTCAAGAAGCACGAGAACAGCACTCACGATGACATTCTTTTTGCTCCTCATAAAACGCCCAATTTCAACCTGAAAGAGGTGCGGCTGAAGAGAGAGGGCGAATGGCATGTGATCATTGAAGATTTCAGGCCAGGCAAGTATATCATGGAGGCTCTGGCTGGCGGATGATGCCCATGAAAAGGTACGAGGAAGTTAATTTTGGAGACCTTACCGAACAGGATTGCTGCTGTGGAGTCGTCCGGAGGGCATTCGCGGCTAGTGAGGACGGGCCTGCTTCCGTGCACCTGTTGAACCTCGCAGAGGAGCCAACGAGCCACTACCATCGCAAGACCACAGAGATCTATGTTGTCCTCGAAGGTAAGGGCCACTTAGAGTTGGACGGGGAATTGATTCCGGTAAAACCCTTCTCAGCGGTCATGATCAAACCTGGGTGCCGGCACCGGGGAATTGGGAAGCTCAAGCTGTTCAATATCTCGGTGCCCAAATTTGACCCGGATGACTTCTACTACGATGAAACTGATGCTCCTGCAGGGGGAGCCGACCCGGTCCATTGAAATCCGGTGTGGGAAACATGTGAATTTGAACAACGATGGTGAACGTTTACGAGTCAGAGCGTCTGAGGGATGAATACCTGCTCTTTCACTATGGGAGGCCGGAACAGATTCATAACTGGGCGGGAGGCCCGGACCAGGCTCACGAATTTCCCAAAAGGATTGTTGAACGTTTTTCACCCGGGCCGGCGGACAGGGCTCTGGATCTCGGTTGTGCGGTAGGTCGCTCTGCGTTTGAGATGTCTCGGGAGGCCGGAGAGGTTGTTGCCATCGACTACTCCCATTCCTTTGTGGAGGCGGGGAAGGAAATGCAGAAGCGTGGAGGATGTCAGGTGTCCCGGCTTGATGAGGGGAGCCTGTTAGATTCTATTTTTGTTGAGGCTCCTTCAGAAGCCCGGCCCGACTGCATCAAGTTCGAGCAGGGGGATGCGATGGATCTCAGGAGAGATCTTGGAGACTTTGACCGAGTTCTAGCCGCCAATCTCCTATGCCGTCTGCAGGATCCCGCCTGCCTGCTGGCGCGCCTGCCCGAACTGGTCAGATTGGGTGGAGAGCTGGTTCTAACCACGCCCTGCACCTGGCTAGAGGAGTTTACCCCCAGGAATCACTGGCCGACGGGGTCTACTCTGGGCTGGCTCAAAGACAAGCTCTCTCCAACCTTCGAGCTCCTGGAGGAGCACGATGAACCCTTTCTGATCAGGGAGACAGCGAGGAAGTTCCAGTGGACCGTGGCGCTTCTGACGAAGTGGCGCCGAGTCCAAGGGGCCTGAGAAGGTTAGTTGCCTGCGGTAAATGATCTCCAGGCCTCCTCAACCTTCGCGCTCTCCAGGGTCCCTTCGTGAAGAAGGAGCCGATAACGCTGTGTCAGAGACTCGCCTTTGTTGAGGTGGAAGTCTCCGCTTCCCTTTTGAGACTTGTCGCGGAAGGCCCGAACCCCAAAGGGGTTTGCGGTAAGCAGACCATAGTTTCTGGCATGCCACCACGTGGGGTGGCGCAGATTCTTGTTATGATCAAGAATGGCAATCACTTGAGCGGCGCCGGCTGAGTCGGGGCCGTGGTAAGCAACCCAACGGGCCCTCTTCCCCCATGCGTCATTATCCTTTGTGCCCTCGCTATTGGTGATCTTCCCCTTTGCGACTTCTCCTACGAGCCTCAGGGACGGAGCGGTCCGAATGGCGAAACTCCCTTCCTTGGTATCCCCAAAGGTCACCTTGCCCTCAGCGGGCTTCATGGTGGAGGTGACATCAATGTAGCGGGCAGTTGCTGTAAGTGTGACGTCATAGCGGCGTTTCTCCAGGATGATAGGATTCCCTTTTGCTTCCCAGGCGAGCTCAGTGGTAAAGCTAACGGCGGCCTGATCTTTACTTGAGCTTACCTTGGTCTCGCCAACACTACGTGTCACGATCTTGCAATCGTCCTTATGCCAGAAGTCATGGCCATTCACATTTCCGTGGGTGAACCAGAAACCGGTATGATGAGGGTGATCTGATTTCTCCCCTGCGACTTCCTTCACGAAGGGATACTGCCTTGTGAGATGGGTGCCGGAGGGGCTCATCAGGGGGTAGAGGCATGGAACGCGGGTATCTCCGTGATATTCGGTGAAGAGTTTCCCGTTGACGAGCACCTTCAGGTTTGTGTTCTCCTGTTTAAGACTAATCTTAATGTCGGCGGAAATAGAAGCAGCCGAGAGCAGTGCGAGGGCGAGAGTAAGATGGAGAGTGCGCATGTCGTCAGGGCAGAAGTGAAGCAGGGAGACTTGCCGGGGGGAAGAAGGAATGCAGATTGCTTCGCGCCTCTATCCGGGCCAACTTGTCCCCCTAAAGGGCGTTAAAGGGCTCTGAATCTTTGCATCTGCTGCTAATCGCAGAATGTGTAAACGGTGAGCCCTTTCCGCAATTTAGAGAAGCAGAGAGTCAAAGCCTGTGGAGGTATGAACCAATTCGAGGAGCTCGTCGACGCCTACAATCAACCCTTGTACAGGTTTGCTCTTTCGCTTGTGCGGGACCTGGACCGGGCTGTGGAGCTAGTAACCCGGACGTTCGTGATCTGGAGTCGACAGGAAGGAGAAGGGGTAAAGTGCGTGAAGCCAAATGAGGGGCTCTTCTCAACTCTTTACCGGGAACACTTAGGCCGTTTTGGCTCGAGAGTTGATAATGTCGGAAAGGCGATGCTCTCCCCCGCTGTAGTTCCGAGAGTGCCGGGGGACCTGGTAGAACCGCTTGGTTCTCTCGATGCCGACCTGCTTCCTACCCTGACATTATTCTATCTTCAGCGACATAATTACAGAGAGATAGCTACTATTCTTGACCTTCCGATCGGCACCGTGATGTCGCGAATTGCCAGAGGTAAGGATCAGCTTCAGGAAAGAGCCAGAGGAGGGAAGAATGGATAGGGAGCAGGCACGCTTCATTCTTCAGAGTCTTCGTCCTGATGGAGCGGACCAAGGGAGTACGGATTTTGAGGAAGCCTTGGGCGTTGCCGCAGAGGATGTAGCCCTCGGGGTGTGGCTGTCAGCTGAGCGCAAGCGGGACGCCGCGATCGCAGCAACTTTTGAGGATGTCCCGGTTCCCGCGTTCCTGCCGGAAGACATTCTGGCTGCAGTCAGCTTGGAGAAAGGGCCGAGAGCTTCTTCCGAAGACCTTGCGGCGGATCAGGCTGGCCTCCGAGAGGTGCGGGCTCCTGTGCAGGTTGGGGCAACTGATGAGAAGCAGATGACGGTGTTGAAGGTCGAGATCGCAGGGACAGCGAGTGGTCTTACCAGCCCCGCATGCTCGCTGAGCTTTAGTAGTTCCGGGAAGCGGAGAGAAGGAATGGTGAAGGTGGTTTTTCTGGCTGGGTTGCTTGTGGTGGCTGCCTTTGCTGCCTTCGAGTTGACATCGATTAACTCTGAACCCGTGGCTAGCGGGAAGGAGGTGATCACATTACGAGACCTCAGTCAGGAGGCCCTTGCCGCGATCAGTGAAGACCTGCCTTTCGAGCTTCAGGGCAACGACCTGTATAGCTATCAGGATTGGCTGGAGCTCCGGGGAGGGCCTCGGTTTGATTTTCGGGTTCTTCCCCGTGAGATTGCTGAAGGGAACCTGTTGGGATGCAGGGTGTCCATGATCGGAGAGGCTCGTGCCGCCCACCTCTGTTTCGAGGTTGAAGATATTCCTGTTCATGTATTCGTGGTTCCCACCATGCCGATCAAGAACGCTCCTCGCGGGTGGCGGGTGGCTGCAGACTGTTGGACATGTCCTGATACGGGGATCGCATTGGCGGCTCAGAGGCTGGAAAGCAGGATATGGTTTTTTCTGAGTGAGCGCGAGGAACAGGCGCTGGCCGACTTGATCAGGACCGCCGGTGATTGATTTTTCTTGGCCCGGGGGTACTCAATTCTGTCTCTTGGCCCTAGTGACACGCCACTCTCCGCCAGGGGTAATATGAACCCTCATATCAGTAAATAAGGCTGAGCAGGCCCCTTGGTCCGAGATGGCCGTGTCGATCTCCGGAGGGAGGGTGCCGGCGGGGTAGGGGGTGAAAATGCTAAGAAAGCGGGCAGGCTTCCCCGGTGTGACCGGGCGGTAGGCGTATGAAGTGATGTTAGGATCGAGGTCTTGGGAGGCTTTCTGGCGAATCTGGCCGAATTTGAGATCCTTGCTGGGGTGCAGGGTAAGTCGAATACGCTGCCGGGATTTCTGCCACCAGGCGTGTTCAAAGGCAGGGGCATCGAACCACGATTCCTTCCGCGGGCCATCCTTCTGACCGTCCTCACGCGCCAGATGCCATATCGGACCGCTAAGGTAGTCAGCTCCAATTTGGGAAGAAGGAATGTAGGTGTCCGATACGATCAGAAAACCCTCCCTGGTCAGGACAGTACGGCGAATCCACGTGCTGCCTTTTCCGTAGTAGTTTTCCCACCCAACTTGGCCGTAGGAGTCACCGTGCGCATTGCTTCCTACGGTTAGTGCTGAGGGGATCAGATGGATGGCTCCCTTTCGAATAAAGTCGCCTCCTTCGGCCCGGTCAGGGTGAAGTGGGAAAGAATTCTTCCCCTGCATGACGAGAAGAACATCGAGGCTTTCTTCTCCAGTACCGCCACCTTTTCCAAGCATACTGTATTTGCCGGAGCTGTGGAGAAACTTGGCTCCATTAGCAACGTATTCGTAAAGCTGCCCCGAGAGGCTATCGAGGTGCTGGTCTTTTTTTGGATAAAGGAAATAGGAGGCAAAGGGCGTTCCAGCCTTACGGTTGGCTCCAAGGTAAAGACGCTCCGGGATTTTGTATTTAAGGGCACTAAGCAGTCCAATACGGGAGGTGTCCTCCGGGACCTCGGGGTGAATAGACCTCTGCTGGAACCAGCCGAAGCGCACAGTGTAGGCGGCTTTAAGGGCGTCTATTCCAGGGGATTCCATCGGATCTCCACCGAATACACTCTGCGTTGCTGCCCATAGATAATGGCCATTGCGGTAATGTTGGGCGAGCCGATACCAGAAATGGCCGTCCCGTCCGGGGCTTTCAACCCGGTAGTTGCCGAGGTTCCATGGATCACGATAGAGAGCAGCGCGGTCTGAAAACACTGCACTGCCACAGTTGGGTCCCCCCCGGAGACCCCCTCCATGGATGAATCCCAACACGCGTTTTCCTACTGCGTGAATCAACTCGGCCTCCGTTTCGATCCAGCCCATGGACTCGGCGATATCGATCATCCCATGAAGGAAGATTGGTCCGTAGGGGAAATAGTTCCATTCCGTCCAATCGCCAAAATCAGCGAGATGCTTCCAGATTCGAGCGATCCATGCGCGCGCCTCCTGCGCCTGCGGGGCTTCGGGGAAGAGTTTCAAGGCCATCGCAATGCCCCCGGCATTTCCGAAGGAGTGATTGTCTGCCGACTGCGAGCCCTTGCTAAAGTCGAGGAAGCGGCGGCTCATACTCTGGTAAACGATCTTCTTGAATCGAGCCTGTTCCTCTGCTGTGAGCATCTTCTGCCGGACGAGTTCCTCGTAGATCCGCATTCTGGCGCCACCGCCCCAGCCACCGTGATACCCACCCCCATGATAGTCCCTCTTCAGGGTTGCTCCGTCTGGCAGTTTTCGCTCCACCTTGCTGCCCGGAGCGGTGGTGACAAAGAAGATGAACATGAGCTCTTCCTCTCCTTGTTTCTCAAGTTTGGCATGCCAGTCGAGAATCAGGGCGCGGAACACAGCTTGGAGAATTAATAGTTCATTCCGATCGCGGCGCCCTCCGTCGATGTAGCGTGCACGAAGGCGGTCCCAGACCCACCATCCACGGGAAAAGGAGTAACTGTTTCTAAGAGACAGTTCCCGGCGAAGTGCCTCTGCCATCGCGGTGATGTCACGAACCTCGCGGTAGGTGGTCCTGGGATGATCTGACGCGAATTTCACCTCGGCCTCGGTAAGTTGGGCGCCGCCGGCGAATAATGGACTGCATAAAATGAGGAAGAGGATGGGCCCCGCGAATTTCATAACAATTCGTGAGACTGTGAGATGCAGTGAGATCGGGGAATAAAAAACTTGAGGAGAGGGGAGGTGCTTGCGGGGTAAAAGGAGAGTTTGTTGACGACGGATTCGTAATGAGGACTGCTTCGCTTGAGAAAGGTGTCGGGCAATGGTAGGAGAGAAGGGAGATGGGCTATGCTGATAGAGAGTATTTCAGGGAGGGTGGCGGACGTCCTCCTAGCCGTCTTGCCGGAGCTCCGGTCGTAAAGTGGCTTCTGATCGTCAATCTGGGAGTGTTCGTCCTAGGACTTTTGCTCGATCTGAGGGGCGCATTTCAAGCAATGGGCTGCTTTACGGTCGAAAAAGGTATTCTGGGCTTTCAGATCTGGAGGTTCATCACGTTCCAGTTTCTTCATGGAGATTTTGGGCATCTCCTCTTCAATTCCATTGCGATTTATTTTTTTGGCGCATTTGTCGAGCAGCAGCTCCGAAGCCGGGCCTTTCTTGCCTTTTATCTGCTCTGTGGTGGAGCTGGTGCTCTGGGCTATGCTGTTCTTGTTTCCAGCAATTCTTCCTACTCGGATGTTGGCGTGGTGGGAGCATCGGGTGGAATCTTTGGCATTCTGGCTATGGCGGCGCTGATCGCGCCGGATATGCGGGTTCAGCTCCTTTTCCCCCCTGTGACTCTCACTATGCGGCTTCTTGCCATTATCATACTCGCCTGGGGCGTATTCGTGGTTCTTTCCGGAGGGAGGAATGCAGGGGGAGAGGCCGGGCATCTTGGAGGGGCGCTGGCCGGGTTTCTCATGTGGAAAATTCCCATGCTCCGCCAATTTCTTCAGAACCTTGCACGCTCCCAGGGTGGACCCTCAAGGAAACGAGGAGGCTTTGGAATTCGTATTACAAAAGAGAAAAAGAGCTACACCCGTAAGCTGGGGCCAAGAATCAAGGACCGCGGGGGAGAAGACGTCGACGTTGACCGGATTCTTGATAAGATCAATGCCCATGGTCTGCAGTCTCTCACGGAAGAGGAGAGAAAGTTTCTTAGCGATTCAGGAAATAAATAAGTAGCGAGGGAAGTCGTCGGCAGGGAGCGGCCTGTGAGTTGGGGCAATATTTTTTAAGGCTCTCTTTTCGCTCTGGTTTCGCCTTCACTCCCCATGTGACGGATGAGGAGATGATCAATTGCGCGGTTCCCGGGCGTCAGATGGAGAGGCTGCGATCCATCATGCATAGGCTGCGGGCTCCGGGGGGGTGCCCCTGGGATGCGGAGCAGTCTCACGCCAGTCTCATTTCAAATTTAATCGAGGAAACGTATGAAACTGTCGATGCGATCCGGCGTGAAGACTGGGTGCATCTGGAGGAAGAACTGGGAGACCTGCTTCTACAAGTGGTGTTTCATGGTGAGCTCGCTGAGGAGGAGGGGAGATACAGCCTTGATGATATCGCGAGGGGGATTTGCGATAAGCTGGTGCGGCGTCATCCTCATGTCTATTCCGACGGCGAAGCCGAGGATACCGGGGCGGTTCTGAACCGGTGGGAAGAGATCAAGCGTGAGGAAAAAGGGGATGAGGCGAAGCCTTATCTTCATGGGGTGGGCAAGGGCCTCCCTGCTGTCCTGCGGGCGGGAAAGCTCCAGAAAAAGGCCGGGAAGGTGGGCTTCGACTGGCCGGACCTTGTGGGGGTTGTGGCTAAAATCGATGAAGAGCTAAAGGAGGTAAAGGATGAGTTGCCCACTAATGGAGAGGTGGCAACGCCTGCTCTCGAGGCCGAAGTGGGGGATTTACTTTTCTCTGTTGTGAACCTGGCCCGCAAACTGGGGGTCGATCCCGAAGCTGCCCTAGAGGGCACGAATGTAAAATTCGAGGGCCGGTTCGCGGTGATGGAGAGAGAACTGCTTGCAAGAGGCAACTCGCTTAAGGATGCCAGCCTGGAGGAGATGGAGAGCGGCTGGGTACGTGCGAAATCGTTGTCGTCCGAGGGATAGGGTCAGGATCCAGGAGATTTTTCCCGGAAGGACTGGATGATCGAGAGCGCGTCTTTTTGGAGCTCTGGGGTGAGGGGCCGGGGAAGAGCCGCCTGCATGAGGATCACAGAATCCTTCGCATCGATGAGGACAAGATAATAGGTAAATCTGACGGCCACGCCCTGGGCAGTTGCTTCTACGGGAACCACTCCGAAGATTGCAGGTTTGCCGTCGAAGTTCTCCTGCTTTTGCGATTGGACCTTGGCACTTAGCTTCAGCCCAGCCTTTTCAAACGCTCTGATCCATGCCGTGAGGGTCCCCTCAAGGTCGGCCTTTCTCTCTTTCACTACCGGGAGTTGGTAGGCGGAAAAAGAACCTGAGCCGCCCGGGGCATCGAATTGCAATAGCGCGGAGCTTTCTCCCTTTATTGAAGATTGCTTCCATCCGGCGGGAATCTCGACGGAGAAGCGGCCATTCGAAAAAGAGAGCTTACCTGCCTGAAGGGCATTTCCAGAAGTGAGCCAGAGGAGGAGAACCAACAGAGGAGAAAGCACTTTGGGGATCACAGTTAAGCGCCTAAGGGTGCGGAGCGGGGAAGGCCAGAATTATTTTGGGTTTCGGGGAAAGCGAGCGAGCCCGATGGAGAACAAAAACCCCGCGAGTAAACGCGAGGTTTGCATAAAAGAGTGTGAGTTGGGCGAGCGTTACTCGCCTAGCGCGTAACGCACAAACCGACGAATTGACAGGGTATCACCAAGTGACTTTCCCGTCGTCTCAAGGAGTGCTCCTACAGAAACGTCTGGGTCCTTAACGAAAGATTGCTCTAGCAGGCACCGCTCGGCGTAGAATTTGCCAAGTTTTCCCTGGGCGGCCCCGTCGATACGTTCTGCGGGTACTCCCCGGGCTTCCAGCTCCTTCCGGGCAATTTCCTTCTCCGACTCAACGAGTTCGGTGGGAATATCGTCGCGGTTGATCCCTGCAGGAGAAAGTGCGGCAATGTGTAGGGTCAGGTCCTTGACGAGGGCCCGAAAGTCATCGTTTGACACGGTATCGTCGTTTTCGCAGCCGACTTCCAGCATGACCCCGACCTTGCCTCCGAGGTGGATATAGGAACCGACCAATCCTGATCCCTCCATATCGTAGCGTGTCATCCGGCGGAACTGCAGGTTCTCTCCAAGTTCAATCACCTTGGACTTTACGAAGTCCTCGATACTGCCGTCGGCATGCGGAAGCGCGTGAGCGGCCTCCACATCGGTGGCTCCCGACTCCGCGACGGCGCTGACAAGCTCCGCGACAAATGCCTGAAAGTTGTCGTTCTTGGCTACGAAGTCGGTCTCGCAGTTGATCTCTGCAAGGATGCCATGCTTGGCATCCGGTTCAATTTGTGCGGCAACGATGCCTTCCTTAGCGGAGCGATCCGCCTTCTTGGCGGCCTTGATAGCCCCGGCTTCCCGCAGCTTTTTAATGGCAGCCTCGATATCTCCATCAGTTTCCTGCAGTGCTTTCTTGCACTCCATCATGCCTGCATTGGTGCGGTCGCGGAGTTCCTTAACTTGAGAGGCGGTAATAGACATTGGGGTGGTAAGCTTGGTGTTGATCGGTTCAGATGAGCCCTTTAGGGCGGGAGCTGGATATAGCTTCTGCCTGAAAGGGACGCGCTCTAGCCCTTGCTGGCAACCACGATGGAGTCGACAAGGTTCTGCAAGATTATCCGCACTGAGCGGATCGAGTCGTCGTTTGCAGGAATGGGGTAATCGATGACGCTGGGGTCCCCATTGGTATCAATGATTCCTACAATCGGAATCTTGAGCCGCCGGGCTTCGGCGACTGCGATGGATTCCTTGGCGGTGTCGACAATAACGACCGCCTGGGGCGGCTTATCCATTTCGCGAATGCCCTGAAGGTTTCGAAGAAGTTTGTTTCTTTCGCGGTTCAAAGCGGCCAGCTCTTTCTTTGACATGGCCTTATACTCCGGGGCCTTCTCGATACCCTCGAGATATTTCAGACGTTCAACAGATTGCCGGATGGTGGTCAGGTTTGTCAGAGTGCCACCCAGCCACCGGTGGTTGACGTAAAATTGTCCAGCGGCCTGAGCTGCTTCGCTGACTGCCTGCTGAGCCTGCTGTTTACAGCCGACAAAAAGAATCTTCCTCTTCTTGGCGGCCAGCCCGGAGATGAAGTCCGAGGCCTTGTCGAGGCAGCGAACGGTTTCCTCGAGGTTGATAATATGAATGCCTCCTTTGTCCCTCATCAGGTAGGGGCGCATTCCTGGGTTCCACTTGCGGGTCTGGTGTCCGTAATGGACTCCCGCCTCTACCATTTCCTTTATTAGGTCGTTTATCATTTCGGTGTCTTCCGTTGATTCACAGAAGCTCTTTTGTTGGGAGGCCCGCCGCGTATTGTTCCCCTTCGGCTCTCCATTGTTCTGCGGCGGCGCGAGGAAGGGGCGGGGGAAGTAGGCAATTGAGACCTCCTTGGCAAGGAATTTCCCTTAAATTGTAGTCTTGGGGGCGCGAAAAGGGAATGGCCGCCTCTGGTAAAGGCTCTGTCTGTTTGAATCTCTCGGGTGAAAATGTACGCTAGTTGCCGTGACAAGTAAGGCTAAGGCCCACCAGACACCGGGATCCTCGCAGGGACGGGTGTCCGCCGACTTTGTCGTTCTTCGGTTGGCCCTGCTGGGTGGAGGAAGCCTCGTGCTGATACTCTCTTCCGTTCTTTTTCTCCGCGAAATGTCGGATCTCGATAAGGGAACGGTTGCAACAACGGGTATCTCGGAAATCGCTTGGACAGTTTGCTGGCTGGTGGCCCTGCTTCTCGTGGCACTTTACTCGAGTCTGCTGGTCTTGCACAAGGCGCGCTCAGATGGCACGGCATTTCCCCTCGGGGCTCTCAAAAATATTCTCAGCACTTTTTGGGTCCCCATGGTGATAGGAGGTGGGGTGGGGTTCATCCTGGTGCTCTTGCTCACACCAGCAATCGGGGCCTCTCTATGGGCTGTCTCCTTCGGAATAGCCATTCGCGCAACTCGTAGGAGGGCGCCAAGATCAATTGCGCGCCTGGGATGGCTAGTTCTTTCCGTCGGCCTGACAGCTCTCGCCTACGCCTGGAGTGATGGAACATACCCCCTGCCTCTTGTTGGCGTTCCGGAACATTTGGAGAGCCCAATGCTGGAAGCAGATTTGATCATTGGAGTGTGCTTTGGCCTTATTCCGATGTTCTACAGTATTTTTTTTATGAGGGCTTGTGGGAGGTTACGCAAGACAACTGGATAGAGGCGAAGACGTTCTCTTCAGAAGGGAGTCCGGTCTCCGTCTGATGCTTTGTTATGGGACGGGTGATTTGAGGTTAAGGCCGGGAGAGGAGGATGCTGCTTTAATGACACGCAGTTGTTGTAGTGGAGCTGGTCTGTGGCTTAAACTATGGGCGCAACGAATGGGAGAGCGACTAAACCCACCCGAGGGGGCGTTGTGGGACACTGGTGGGCTGTTCATGATAGTGCTCACGGGGTAGTCGTGGAGGCGGCTTCTCACGGTTGCACCGGCTTTTACCCATCATTAGGTTGCCCCAAAATAGGGGAAGTTGGGCAAGTCTTTGTAAATTCCCTTTGATCCGTTGCTTTAATTGGTTGAGGGTCGAGCAACATTCTTTTTTTAGCCATGTCGAGATTTTCCGCCTTTCTGTTGCTTCTAGTATTTTGTGCCCCTCTCTACGGTGAGCCGGAGAAGCTGAGTGCGCTCGACGTTCAGCTTCTTCTGGAGAAGATTAAGACTCTCAAAGAAGGCTCTCAAAAGACTATTGGGGCCCGCTATACTACTGCCCATTCCGCATTTCGATCCGCAATCCAAAGTGACTCTGCCGCATACGCCCTCTTTGTAAATTGCACGGAGAAAGTGAAGTTCGAGGAAGAACAGAAGAGTGGAAGTGAGTTTCGTGATTGGAAGAGGCGCCATAAGGAGCGTTCGGATAGCCCAGCTTTTCGCCGCGCCCTCCGGCATCAATTGAACTGGCTCCTTCTCACGCTCGAGGCCGCTTCTGAGCCCAAGAAGAGGGATGAAATGTGGTCAAAGGCCCTCGATCATATCGATACGGTCCTCAAGGACGCGGAAGATCTAGAGGGCGCGCAGGCCATGCTCCGCGAGAACGTTCTGGGCACCGTCTTCGCCGAGGCCTATTCCGTTGATAATATCGATATTACTGATTGGCCTGGTTCCCCTCTGCAGTTGGAAGCGGTTTACGAGGGACTGGTTCTGCCTTCCCTGCGCAGCATGAAGACGCTGACTGAACTGGGACAGGCTTGGGATCGAAGAATCCTCCATGAGGGAAAGATGATAGAGATATGGAATAAGCCGAAGAAAGGGCTTGGCCGCCCGGAGCATTCCGCTCCGATGGAAAAGTTTCTTGGAGTTCGACGGCCGCAGTTGCAGTGGAAGAGGGAAATGGACCTGTTCGGCGTGGGGGACCAGAAGCAGGCGGCCCTCCGGATGCTGAAACATATTGAATCCCACACGGCCCACCGGGACATAGCGACTTGGATTACGGAATTTCAGGCGGCGGTGAAGGGACAAGTTTCCCCTCCGCCAGCAGAGGGGTCCGGGGCCTCGGAAGGAGCTTTCGATTCTTCTGAAGAATCTGGCTCCTAGTCCACGAAGAGAGGGGTGCGATACGTGGGTTGCCTCAGGGGCGCTTCCTGCCTTGGGTTTCCGGGGCTTTTGTCGCTTCGACTTCGCAGTCCCTGAGGTAGGCAAAATGTTGCCCGTCGATCAGCTCAAAGGCGACTTTGCCTCTGACAGTAATCCATGTCTTGTCTGCGATTGCCGGAAGCGAGACGCTGAACTCGAGCGGAACGCCCAGCACCTGGGCATCAGCGGCGCAGCATGTCATCACAACCCTGTAGAGGCGCTTGCGGTTGTTGTCAGGATTGAGGGTGGGCTCCTCCTCGATAAGACGGCCTTCGAGCTGTGCAGGAAGGCCATCATAGATCTTCATGATTTTTTCATCCCCCGCAGACCAATATAGCTCGGTGAGCTGAAGGAGAAAATTGCCCTCCGAGGTCTTGGGGGTGCGCTTTTCGAGAAGCTCACGAGTAAATTCGGTATTGTAGGTGGAGTAGAGCGATTTAAGGGTGCGCTGCTTGTAGAGGCCCTTCCACCGGAGAGCTTCCTTGGAGTATTCATGCTTGGTAAATCCGGTGCACAGGAGCACCGGAATGATCATCAGACAGATTGCAGCAACTGGATTCTGCTCGTGATGATCATGGTCGTGGCCGTGATCATGCTCATGGCTGTGATCATGCTCGTGGCTGTGATCATGCTCGTGGCTGTGATC
>TARA_B100001057_G_scaffold501029_1_pt1 | contig 22125 bp, 25 predicted proteins | sample TARA_B100001057 | Tara Oceans TARA_B100001057 (sample SAMEA2621839) | marine metagenome | biome: marine biome (ENVO:00000447); feature: surface water layer (ENVO:00002042); material: "saline water (ENVO:00002010), including plankton (ENVO:xxxxxxxx)" | depth 5 m
GAAACTTCAAAAATTTTTAATTCAGGAATTTTTTTTTTAATTTCTTTAAGAGTATCTCTAACACCGTTTCCAGTTATACTTCTACAAATCGGAAATAATTTATATTTTGCTAATAAATAAAATTTTTTAAGTGACATTTAAATTTTTTATTTATTTTTCTCTTTTTCAAGTTCTGTTTTTAATTCATCAAACTCTTGCATTTTTAACTTCATAAAATTAATTGTCAATTTTGCTTTGTGGGAAATACCTTTTGGTGTTAATGCATAAATATAGTTTATTTTTTTTGGGTTTTTTTTAAAATTGTTGATTTTAATTAATCCTTTTTGTTTAAGGGCCTTTAAACAATAATTTAATTTGCCAAGACTAAATCCCAAATCTGAAGCAAGTTTTCTTTGGGAAGACTCAGGATTCGACTTAATTTTTCTTAAAACATTTAATATTTCTTGATCTTCGTTCATTATATTTAAGTTATTTTTAAAATTTTTAAATTAATATCACAAAACGTTCAAAATTTGAACATATCAGATTTACTTATATTGTCTATATGATATAAACTGGGAAATTTGAAGACTTTATGTCATCTAAAAAAGCCAAAAAAACTAAAATATTTATTTAAATTTTTAAAAATATTTATGAATAAAAAAAAAATTTCGATCGTTGGAGGTGGTTTCTCAGGCTGCGTTAGCGCGTTTCTTTTAACAAAATTAGGTCATGATGTAACATTATTTGAAAAGGGAGAAAAGCTCGGAGGGACAAGCTCTGATATAATTAACAAAGATGAATTTTACTTTAATGGGCCACATTATTTTGATTTTAATACAAAATGGGTTCAAGAAATGATGAAATATAAAGAATTAAAAGACGAATTCGAAATTTTCGAAACTTATAATAATAACAGTAATAAAAATTTTAATTTCCACGGTTCTTATACAGATATATTTGGCGATATAAGAGTAAGCAATTTTTTTGCTCATCCAATAACATCAATTTCATTTAAGAAAATTAGAGAACTAAGAGAGAAGAATACTTTAAACAAAAGAGTAGATTCTTATCAAGATGAAGTAGCTTTATCTTTAAAAAAGTGGCTTAAAATAAATTCCTTTAAATTTGAAAATTTACATTCTAATTGTGCTGAACTACTAAACATAGGAAGAATTTGCTTTGTAAATGATTTAAAAAAAGTTGAAATTATTAAAAAAAACAACAAGTTTGCAGATGATATGCTAGGGGTACCTAGAGATAAGTCAAAATTAAATCGTAAATTTTGTATTTCTAAAAGAGGAAATAATAGCTTTTACAAAAAGTTATATGATGTATTGAAAGAAAAGATAAAAATTGAATTTAATTCAAAAATAAAAATTCATTATAATGACAAAAAAAGTATTCAAATTTCTAATAATGGCAAAAATTTTCAACCAGATTATATTGTTTGGGCAGCTAATCCAGTTAATATTCTTAAAGATCTTGGTTATGGTTTACTTGATAACCCTGTTGTTCGAGTAAAATTGTATTGTTCAGAAATTGATATCTTAAATAGTCCTAAAATAGATAATTTTTACATTCAAGTTTTTTCAATAAAAAGTAATATTTTTAGAATCTATTTTTATAAAAGTAACAATAAATATAAAATTACTGTTGAAACATTCTTCAACAAAAATTTCAAAAAATTAGACAAAAATTATCTAAAAAAAATATTATCCAATTTTAAAATTAAATTTAATTTTAAAGGCAATTTAGTTGAAAAAAAAGAAGTTAGACATTATTTAATGACAAATAATGATTATGATAAGTTTGAAAAATTTAATATAGATTTTAAAAATACTAACTTGATTAACGGTGGTTGGCATCTAATAGGAAGAGAAAGAAAAATTGAGCATATAATGAATAATTTAAATTAAATATATGAAACAAGGATACAAACTTTATAGTAAGGCAAAAAAAATTATACTTGGCGGAAATATGCTTCTTTCCAAGAGACCAGAAATGACTTTACCAGGTAAAAAATGGCCAAACTATTACTCTCATGCAAAACAACATTACGTATGGGACTTAGATGGAAAAAAATACACTGATATGATGATGTTTGTTGGGCAGAATATTTTGGGATATGCCAACAAAAAAGTTGATGACTATGTATCCAAAATTTCTAAAAGAGGAAATATCACCTCTCTTAATTGCCCTGAAGAAGTAGAACTTGCTGAAAAACTTATTAAGCTACATCCTTGGTCTGGAATGGCTAAATTTGCAAGGTCCGGTGGTGAAGCAAATGCAATTTCAATTCGTGTAGCGAGAGCAGCAACACAAAGAGATCATGTGGCTATATGTGGATATCATGGATGGCATGACTGGTATTTATCAGTAAATCTTAAAGATAAAAATAAACTATCTAATCATTTGCTACCTGGTTTAAAGCCGCGCGGTGTGCCTAAAAAACTTTCAGGCTTAACACACCCGTTTAAATATGGCGATTATGATGAATTGCTTAAGATTTCCAATAAATATAAACTTGCTGCTATAAAAATGGAAGTTGGCAGAGGTTCTTTGCCGGATCAAAAATTTTTAAAAAAAGTAAGAAAATTAGCAACAAAGAAAAAAATAATTTTAATATTTGACGAATGCACATCTGGGTTTAGAAGAAATCTTGGTGGAATGCACATGACACAAAAAGTTTATCCAGATTTATGCATGTTTGGCAAAGCTTTAGGAAATGGTTATGCGATTACCGCGGTAATCGGAAAGAAAAAATTTATGAAAAAAGCTGAGGATAGTTTTATAAGTAGTACTTTTTGGACTGAAAGAATAGGTTTTTTGGCGGGAATTAAAACGATCGATGTAATGCAAAAAGAAAAGAGTTGGAAAAAAATTATTAAGCTTGGAAAATATGTAAATTCTAAATTGTTAGATTTAGCAAAAAAATATAGTTTAAGCATTAAAATAAGTGGCATTCAGTCAATTACTTCTTTTAATTTCAATTATAAAAATAATCTAAAATACAAAACTTACATAAGCCAGGAAATGTTAAAAAAAGGTTATTTGGCAAGTAATACAATATTTTTATCTTCGACTTATAATAAAAATATTATTGATAAATATATTAAAAATTTAGACCCAATATTTAAAAAAATTAAATTTTTTGAGAAAGGTAAGAAAATTAATTTCTTAGAAGGTCCAATTTGTCATACAACCTTTAAAAGATTAACTGACTAAAATTTAAAATATGAAAATCCCATATGGAAAACAATTTATAGATAAAGATGATATAAAAGCTGTTTCTAAAGCTTTGCAAAAAGATTTTATAACTCAAGGGCCTATTATTGAGCAATTTGAAAGAAAAGTTTGCAGAATAGTAGGATCTAAATATGCTGTAGCCCTTAGTAGTTGTTCTGCAGGATTACATTTAGCTTTAGCCTCAATAAAAAAAACCAAAAAAAAAGAGGTGATTACGTCTCCTATTTCTTTTGTTTCAACTGCAAATGCAATAATACATAATAAATATAATCCTGTTTTTCTTGACATAGATAAATACTCACTCAATCTATGTATTAACAAATTTGAAAATTATATAAGTAGAAATAAAAATATCATTGCTGTAATTCCAGTTCATTTAGGTGGTTATCCTTTTAATTCAAAAATTTTATTTAATTTAGCTAAAAGAAAAAAAATTTATGTTATTGAAGATGCTGCTCACTCTTTCGGGGCAAAATATGAAGATGGTAACATGGTTGGAAGTTGTAAGTATTCAGATATTACTGTTTTTTCATTTCATCCTGTAAAAACATTGACCACTGGTGAAGGTGGAGTTGTTACAACAAATTCAAAGAAAATTTACGAGAGGCTTTTAAGATTACGAAGCCATGGAATCGAAAAAAAAACTAATCAATGGAAAAACAAAAAATTAGGTTTTACAAATGGAAAAAAAAATATGTGGTATTATGAAATGCATGAATTAGGTTTTAATTATAGAATAACTGATATTCAATGTGCTTTAGGTTTATCCCAGTTAAATAAACTTAAAAAAGTTGTGAACCAAAGAGCTAGAGTAGCTAAAATTTATGACAAAGATTTTAAAAGTTTAAAAAACCTTTTTCTTCCTCAAAATAAGCATAGAGACACAAGCTCGAATCACCTTTACGTTTTAAACATAAATTTTAAAAAAATTGGCTTAACTAAATATAAATTTATGAAATCTCTTTATGAGAAAGGAATAATTACACAAGTGCACTATATTCCAATCCATCTTCACCCATTTTTTAAAAAACAAAACATAAAAAAAGTAAATTTAAAAAACGCTTTAAATTATTACAATCAAGCTGTAAGTATTCCAATTTTTTATAATTTAACAAAATCTAATCAAAGAAAAGTTATAAATAATATTAAAAAAATACTTACAAAAAAAGCTCACCAGTAATTTAATGATAGCAATATCTCAGCCTACCTTTTTTCCTTGGATTGGTTACTTTGATATCATCGATCAAGTTGAATTATTTATAATTCTAGATGATGTTGATTTCAGTAAACAAAGCTGGCAGCAGAGGAATAGATTCAAAACTTCATCAGAACTTGAATGGTTTACAGTACCAGTAAAAAATTTATCTAACAAAAAGATAAATGAGGTTGAAATTTTAAATCATGAAAGATTATTAAAAAAATTTAAAAGTTTTATTCAAACAAATTACTCAAAATCCAATTACTATAATTTATACTCTGAGGAAATAATTGATATTTTTTATCAAGCGCTAGCTAAGAATAATTTAGCCGTACTAAATACAAAAATAATTAAGTTTTTTTTAGATGTTTTTAAAATTAAAACAAAAATTCAAATATCTTCAAATCTAAATATTAATAAACAAAGAAGTAATAAGATTGTTGAAATTTGTGATAAATTTAAAATTAATAATTATTTATCAAGTTATGGTGCAAAAGATTATTTGAAAAAAGATAAAAATATTTTTATTGATAAAAAAATTAATGTTTTTCTTCACAATTATGAACATCCCATTTATAATCAATTATATCCGCCATTTAAACCTTTTGCTTCTACACTTGATCTGTTGTTTTGCGAGGGTAAAAAATCTTTTGATATAATTAAAAAAGGAAGAAAAGAAAAATTTCTACTATACTAGAATTTAATCATATTTTTTTTTAAAGGCTCCCCTGCTTTAAGTTTTTTTTTTGCAGATTTCCCTAAAATCATATCATAAAACTTTGGTTCTAAACCAAAACCAGGTCTAATTACTTTTAAATTATAAAAAGTGAACCGCTCATTTTTTTTTATATTTTTTGTAACATAAATCGACCTTCTATAGTTTTTATAAACTTTTTCGCCTTTTGTAATATTCTTTTTTGGTTTTCCTATCGCTTGCCAAGAATTATTAATTTCTCTCACTAAATTGCCCATTTCATTTACATCTGAAGAGAAATTTGAGTCTAATGTCTTTTCGTTCGAATTTAACATAAAGTGTTTTTCTATTACACATGCTCCATAGTTAATTGAACTTAAAGCTACGCCTATTCCTTTAGTGTGATCAGAATATCCGATTAAACATTTATATTTTTTGCGAAGCATTTCTATCGTTTTAAGATTTACATTTTTATAATCAGCAGGATATTGAGTTACACAATGTAGTATTATGAATTTTTTACACTTATTTTTTTTTAAAAAGACTATTAAATTTTGTATTTCATTTAAGGATAATGTTCCAGTTGAAATTATAATTGGTTTTTTTGTCTGACAAATTTTTTTTAATAGAGGAAAATGTAAACTTTCTAAAGAAGCAACTTTATACATTGGAGTATTTAATTTCTCTAAAAAATTGAGAGATTTTTCATCAAAAACTGAGCTAAAGCAAATTAAACCAAGTTTTTTTGCTTTATCAAAAATCTTTTTATGCCAAGAAAAAGGGAGCTGCGCTTCTTTGTAAATGCTATAAAGCGTTCTATGATTCCACGATTTGGTTTTAAATTTTTTTTTTATTAAAAACTCATTTTTTTTAATATTCAATGTCATCTCATTTAAATCAAAAGTTTGAAATTTCACCGCATCTACTCCAATTCTCTTTGCTTCCTTCATTAATTGAAAAGTTTTTTTTAATGAGTTTTTGTGATTTGCTGATATTTCAGCTATTAGAAACGGCTTTTCGCCCTCTGAGATGTATCTATTTTTAATTTTAATTATCATTTTTTTTTACACACATTGTATATTCAAAAGGTAGTACTCCTTTTTTTAGTTGGTAATCAGTTTTTAATACAACATATTTTGACAAATTTTTTACGCAAAAATTAAAAATTTTATCAGGATAAGAATAAAATAAAGACTTATCCTCAAAATCTACGTATTTACTTAAACTATTAAAAATTATTCCTTTCTTTGATGCTTTGAACATTTTCTTTAAAATTTTTAACATTTCAGATTTTGAATTTTTGTGCTTATCATTAAATGTTCCTGATAATACCACCCAGTCATATTTTTTATTAATCTTTTTATTACAAATATCAAAATTAATAAATTTTGAATTTTTATCTTTAAAGTATTTTCTTTTTGAAATATTTATAAAATTTTGATAAAAATCAATTCCTGTATAATGGCAGTGTAATTTTTTTTTTCGTATATACGTAAGGAAATTTCCAAGTCCACTTCCTACATCTAAAATTGAATCACCTGAAATAATTTCAGCACAATCTATTAAATGTTTAAACCTCATTTCTTGTTGTTTAGATGTTCTTGCTTTTACCGAAGCAGGATTATCACCATGTTTTAAATATAAATTTTTATAAATATTATAAACTTTATTTTTCATTTTTTAACAATAAGCATAGGTCTTTTATATATTTTTTACTTGTTCCAGGTTTAATAAAAAAATTCAAAATAGATCCATCCATCAAACTTGCAATTTTCAAATTTGAATTAGATTGAAATCTATTTATTGCTGGATAATGTTTGGTTATAATCAATTGTTTTTTATTTGCTTTTTCCACAAGTTTTTCTCTATTTCTTTTGTATATTACAGGATATCTCCAATAAACATCTTCACTTCTAAAATTTGGCTTGATCAAATATTTACTGTTTAAGTTGGAAAAAAAAAATTTAGCATTTTTTTTTCGTATTTCAATTTCTTCCTCTAATTTATCGAATTTAATTTGAAATTTTTTTTCGTCAAATTGAAAATCGAAAAATTCAGAATTTTTTCTCAAAAATTTTTTTGCAAATAGAAATTTTTTTTTACTCTTTATCATTAAAGCTCCGCCGTTTTCTGATAAAATTTTATCATATCCAAAACTAAGTATAGAGGCGTCTCCAAATGATCCAAAATATTTATTCTTAAATTTTCCACCAAAATTCAAACATGCGTCCTCAATTAAAAAAATTTTTTTATCTTTAGATATTCTAATTAAAGCCTCAATTGCAGCTGTAAGTCCAAAACAATGTACTGCGATTATTGCTAGTGTTTTTTTTGAAATTTTCTTTTTTAGATCTTTTACGCACATATTAAAATATTTCACCTCCATGTCTATAAATATTGGTTTAAGACCAAGGAAATTCACTGCAAACATGACTGACGGACAAACTACTGAGGGAATAATTACTTCATTTTTTTTTGACTCAACAGATAGAGTTTTCAAAATTGCAATTAATGCACCTGTACCTGAACTCGTTCTTGAGATGTAATAATTATGAAAATATTTACTTAAATTTTTTTCTATAAAGGTATTTTGCACTAAATTATTTTTTTGTCTTTTTTTTTAATTTTTTTGCCAATTTAATCAACTTTTCGTCTTTTTTTAAAATTTCAGAAACAATTTCTAAAGTTTTTTTTGGATTACTCTCGAAAGAAAGTCTTAGCAAATCCATCCAATTTTTATTATTTTTGCTTCTCGTTTTTTCAATATCTGCAAATATTTTTTTTATACCTTTATCCATAATTATCTTTTTAAGTTAGCTTTGTATAAAATTTCCGCTAAATTCCAATCGTCAGTATTATCAATATCTATGGCTCTTTCTCTTGGTAAAGTAAATCCTGTAAAATTATTTTCTAAATTAATATTATTTTTTTTCAAGAAAGAAATAGGAAAAACTGCAAATGCCCCTGCATCATGATATTTTTCAGAAAAATTTTGTGAATTTTTAAATAAATTCTCTTTACAAACGGGCATTAAGTTTTTTTTCTTCTTGATTGTAAAAGCCCACTCTATTGGCGCATTAAATTTTGTGATACTTAAAAGTACTTTATCCTTTTGAGTTTTTTTTGCAGCTTTTATTAAATCGTTTTTATTTAATAATGGTGCACAACATGAAATCGTCCAAATTTCATCAAAGTCATATTTCAAATCACTAAATCGATTAAAAACAAATTTTAAAACATCGATAGTTGGAGTATTATTTTTTGAAAGATTTTTTGGTCTTAAAAAATCGATTTTATAGCCTAGATTTTCAACAATTTTTTTTATTTTTTTACTTTCAGTTGAAACATGGATTTTTTTAAATAATTTGCTTTTTTTTGCCGTAGATAACGTATAGCTAATTATTGGTTTTCCATGAAATTTTTTTATATTTTTTTCTTTGACTCTTTTCGAATAACCTTTTGCAGGTATAATTAATAATCTTTTTTTCATTTTGAGCTCCAAGTTCTAGGATCAATATTTTGACCCTTAAAATATAATTTAGCTTTATTTATTAACTTTTTATCAATTTTTTGCTTATCTTTATAATTAATTATTTTCTTTAATTCATCAATATTTCTCACTCCATAAATAATATAATTTAAATGTTTATTTGAGTATGCAAAATCCAAACAAAGTTCAATGGGATCAATATTGTTTTCATGTAAAAATTTGAAATATTTTTCATGTGATAATTTAATCTTCTTTTTAATATTTTTAATTTTACTATTAATTAGAAAACCCTGACAAAAAATTGACCTTCCAAAAAATAAATTGCCATTATTTTTTAAATTCTGAAATGCATCGTTTAAAAAATTGTATGGAAATTGAAGAGAAGCATCAGGAAATATTCTCAAAATATATTTTGCGAATTTTAAATCATAGACTGAAAATCCAAAATTTTTAATATTGTAATCTTTTTTTATTTTAAATAAAAAACTTTTTTCTTTTTCAACTTTTGTAATATCAAGCTGATCATGCATTAATAAGCAAAAAATTTTTTCTACTTTTAAATTATTTAATGAATTCTCAATAGATTTTCTTATTTTTGATGAGAAGTTTTTATTATTATGACCCAGAGTTGGGACTTTAGTTATTATTTTAACATTTTTAGCAAGATTATTTGTTTTTATAAAATTTCCCAATATTTTTTCACTTTTATAACCTGGCGCTGTATCAAAATATCTTATTCCACTTTCAAAAGCTTTGTCTAATATTGGATATATATCGATGTCTTTTTTTCTTTTTTCAAAATTTGAAACACCGTAATAATTTAATCCAAATTGTGCGGTTCCCAAAACTTGATTTTTTATCATAAATACTTATTTGCGTTTTATGTTCAAAAATTGAACAATATATATATTTATACAATATTTTATGATAAATATATATATGTTTTTAAACTTAATGATTAAATACAAGAAAATTAGTATTATATTTAAAAAAGTGCAAATAATATGAATTTAGTTTCAATTTTTTCCAGTTTTCAAATTTTTTTTTTTAAATTAAAAAAAATATTTAATAGCAAGATTATATTTTCCAAGATTACAAAAGCTGATATCCTTGTTTGGGGAACCCCCGGATACATCAATATTTTAAATGAGAAGAAATATAAATTAATAAATTTAAATAAAGCCAACGTGCTAAAAATTTGGGGTGAGAATTATCATTTATCAATTTTGTTTAAATGCTTATTTAAACTTAAATTCTCGCTAGTAGATTATACTAATGAATTTATTGAAGTGGCAAAACCAAAAATAATAATATCCTTTTTAGATAATTATAATTCTTTCTATCTGATAAAAAAAAACAAAAAACAAAAAAAAATTTTATTACAAAACGCATCAAGAACTAATGAAGGTAACACTTTTAGATTAAACAAATTTTATAAACAAAATAAGGTTGATTATATTTTTTGTCATAATCTCGAAATTAAAAAAAAATACGAAGATTTGCTTGGATCTAAAGTATTTTGCACAGGCTCATTTCTATCAAACAATTTTTCGATTAATCGATCAAAAAAAAAATATGATATTGTATTTATATCTACATTTAGAAAAATAAATAAAAATAATCCTATCAAAAATGGTAAAATTACTTGGTACGATTACCTAGAGTCAGAAAAAATTTTGCTTAAAAACATTTATAAATTTTCGAAAAAATATAAAAAAACTTTATCTATTTTATGCACAAATAAAATTGATCAGCGCTCATCTGAGAGAGATTTCTTTAACAAAATATTAGGGAAAAAAGGAAATTGGGAATTTATAAACAGAAGATTTGGAGATTATAAATCTGCCTATAAAATCGTAGATCAGGCAGATATCGTTGTGGGAATTGACTCAACACTACTTTATGAATCTTTCGGTAGAGGAAATAAAACTATTTTTTTTGATGTACGGCCATCGAATAAATATCTAGATGACACTAGACATTTTGCTTGGCCAAAAAAATTTCCAAAGTCAGGTCCTTTTTGGATTTCTAGTAATGAATTCAAACTAATTGAAAATATTTTAAAAAGAAATATTCACATAAATAAAAATAAATGGAAACGAATTCACAAAAAATATGCAAATAGTTTAATGAAATATGATAAAAATAACAAAACTTTTTACAACATAGTTAAAAAGTGTTTGAAGTTTTAACTCAATTTTTTTTATAAAATTTTAAAAGATCTTTATTAAATTTTCCTAATGGTTTTTCATTCAGATAAAATAAATTTTGATCGTTTTCCTCATCATGAAAATATTCCCAGCTTCTTTGAAAATTTTTTTGTAAAAAACGCGCATTGGCAGTTCTTCCATCGACCAAAATAATGGTTCCTGGACATAAGAAATGCTCAAATTTTAAAATGTCACAACTCATTGGCATCAAATCAGGATGATTGGTTGAAAAACCATTGACCTTTTTTTTTACCGTAAAAGGAGATGGACCGTCTAAGTATATAAAATCAGGATTACAAATAGGTAAAGATTTATATTGAGATGCAAATTTTTTATTAAAAATAGTCATATCACATTCTGAAAAATGAAAAAAATTTTTTCCTTTTTTACCGAAAAAATTTTTATTTCTTTTCTTCGAAATTTGCAGGTATCGTTTATCATTATCTATCACAAATAACTCAAATTGATTTTTTTTTCTTAATTTAAAGGTATATTTAGAATAATTTTTTCTATTAAAATTTAATGCATGTTGAATAATTAAGGAAGACCATCCAGTACCAAATTCTAAAACTGTTAGTCTTTTATTTAAAATAATATATTGATGCAAAAGAAAGAGGTCTTTTAAATTTGGTTTAAACTCAGTTGTTTTTACGTCAAGATATTTAAATAGTCTATGTTTTTTAAAATAATCTTTAAAAAAATTTTTGTCTTTAATTTTTTTTGGAACTTTAATAAATCTTATATTTTTACGACCCATATTTCTTAATTTTCCTAATTCTTTTTAAAGAGTTTATAAATTGTAAATCGTTTTCATTGTCTAAATCAAAACTAGAGAATTTATCAATTACTATACCAAATGAGGGTTGGCAAAAAAAATTTTTTGATTTAAAAAGTTTGTTTACTCTTGTCGCTATTAAATTTCCAAAACTAAATGTTATTTCTTTTTTTTGTTTATTTGTTTTATTTCCCCTCAAATTTTTAAATTTAAAATTAACTGTTTGGTTTCTATTATTAAATAAACGTGTATTTAAATAATGGTAATTATGCGGTGTTTCGTGGATTGTTTGACACGAAGAAAAGCCACTATTTTTATTCATAAATTTTACCATTTTATCAAAAATATTAGTATTAACAAACGGTGAGGTAGGTTGTGCTAATATTACAATGTCAAATGTTTCTCCTTTTTTTTCTAAAAATTTTAAAGCGTGAACAGCGGTGTTAAATACGTCTGATGTATCTCTTGATAAATTTTTTGGTCTCAAAATATAATTAAGACCAATTTTTTTACAATGCTTAATGATCAAATTATTTTCAGATGAGCAAACAACTTTTTCGATAAATTTTGATTTTCTGACTTGCTCAAATATAATTTCAACTAATGTTTTATTGTTTATCTTTGTTAAGTTTTTTTTTTTAATTGATTTTGAATTTCCCCTAGCGGGTATCAGAACTAGAGTTTTTAATTTTTCCATTTAATTTTAGGTTGAATAATCTTTTTATCAATTAATATTTTTTTCTCATAAATCTTATTTAAATTACTTGCTATAAAATCAACATTTAATTTTTTTGGGTTAAGGCCGATTTTCAAGAAACTTTTGTTAGTTGGTTTGTAATAATGTTTAGGCATTTCTACACGGGGATTTTTTAACTTTTTTATTTTTAAATTTAAACCTAGAGAGAAGGCTGCTTTTTTTGTAAGATTTGCGAGTTCCATTATGTCAAATGTTTCAGTGAATTGATTTCTCACTTTATATATTCCAGCTTTTGCAGGATTTTTTATTGCTAGTTCAACACATTGGAGGGTATCGTTAATGTTTAAAAAAGTTCTTTTTTGAGTACCGTGACCATAAACTGTTAACGGCATATTAATAGCTGCTTGCACCATAAATCTATTTAAAACTGTTCCAAAAATATGATCGTAATGAAAGCTCGTGCTCAATTTTTCGTCTAGTTTTGTCTCTGGTGTATCTATTCCATAAACAACTCCTTGATTTAAGTCAGTGACCTTCAAACCCCAAACTCTTGATGCAAAATAAAGATTTGTAGTGTCTGCAGCTTTTGAACAATGGTAGTAGCTGTGAGGTTTAAAAGGATACTGAATTGTATCTTTTCTACCTTTATGCCTAATTTTTAGGAAACCTTCTTCGATATCAATATTTGGTGTTCCATAAACACCCATAGTACCTAATTTCAATAAATGCGTATCTGGACAAATTTTTTTAATAGCAAATATTAAATTTAATGTTCCTATTATATTATTTTGCTGAGTAAAAACTGCTTGAGTTCTGCCTGCCATTGAGTATGGAGCTGAGGGCTGTTCTCCATAATGAATAATGTGATCAGGTCTAAACTTTTTTAAAACTTCATAAATAAATCTATGATTTAATAAATCTCCATATTCAAAAGTAATTGCTTTTTTTGGAAAAATTTTATTCCATGTTTTTACTCTAGTTGACATCGTCTCAATTTCAAATAGTGGCTGTATACTATTTTCATTTTCAATATTTCTTTTTGAAAAGTTATCAATTAGATGAACTTTATAATTTTTTCTGGCTAAATGCATTGCAGTTGGCCATCCAAGATAACCGTCTCCACCTATGATTAATATTTTTTTCATTATTTAAAATTTTTTATAAGTTTTTTAATTACTCTATTTTCGGTCAACTGCCAAGCATCTATTGTTGAGCCACCAATATGGGGAGTTATTACAATGTTATGTTTTTTTCTATTTTTAAAAATTAGATTTTTTTTAATTTTAAAGTTTGCATTAAATTCTTTATTTAAAACATCAGTGGCATATCCATACATTTTTTTTATCTTTAATAATCGTAATATAAATTTTTCATCTACAACGTCACCTCTTGATGTGTTAATTAGATAAAATGGTTTTTTAATATTTTTGAATATTTTTTTAGAGAAGAAATTTTTATTCTTTTTAGATGGAATATGCAAAGAAACAATATCTGAACATTCCCAAATTTTTTTCAATTTTTTTTTATAATTTTTATCTTTAATATCACAGGAAATAATTTTCATTGAAAACCCTGACGCAATTTTTTTTACTAGTTTTCCTAATCTTCCATACCCAATTATTCCAAGACACATCTTAGATAACATTTTGTAACCCCCGAATGGTCTTCTATTGAATGTTGATTTTTCAACAGAATTTATAGCTGGAATATATTTTCTAGTTATAAGAAGAATTAATCCAAAGGTATGCTCTGCTGTAGATGAAATTGAAGATAAGAATTTTTGCTCATTTTCTAGAGAAAAAACCTTTATCTTTTTTTTTTTACAAAATTCTATATCTATAAAATCTGTACTCGTTGTAGATGATGCGAGAGCATTTAATTTCTTAAATTGTTTTAAAAATTTTTTTGAATAATAATATAATGGATCACAATAAATAATTTCTATTTTATTTTTTATTTTTTCATTTAGTTTACTTATTTCCTTTAATGATTTAATTTTAGAAATATTAAAATTTCTTTTTATTTCATTTAAATTATTTTTATGGAAATTGATATTTGAAAAAATGAGTAAGTTTTTTTTAGTCATTAAAAATTTTTGATGTTGATATTTTGCCTATACGAGACGAAATAATCTTAAAAGCTTTTTTGTACGATAGTCCATTTCCGTAGAATTTTTTTCTATAAATATTTTTATTCTTATATTTGCTGGATAAAGCTAAATTTATTGCAGTATTAATACTTTTTTTGTTGAAATCAGCTTTTATAACATTTTGAGATTTTAATCTTTTATTTTGTCTTGAACCAATGTCTATTGAGGGAATTCTTAAATAAGAACTTTCTATTATTCCTGACGATGAATTTCCTATAAAGAACAATGAATGTTTTAATAGACTAATGAATTCACTATGAGGCAAAATCTTAAAAACGGAAAACTTATTGTTTTCTTTTTTATACTTATTTAATTTATTAATTATACCTTGATATCCAGGATCCGTACAAGGATACACACATATTACATTGAAATTTAAACTTTTAAGAATTCTTAAAACCATTTCTGCATTTTTGGAGTTTTTATAATCCGAAGAGTTTTCGGGATGTAACATGAAGACAATGTAATTTTTATCATTTATTTTATATTTCTTATTTAATTTATAAAAAGTAGATTTTGAAAAATTAATTTTTTTCAAAGCATCTATATGATTATCTCCAATATTAAAGCATGCTCTTTTGTCCTCTCCCATTTTCATGACTCTTTGTAGACTTAAAGAATTAGATACAAAATGAAGGTCAGAAAGTTTGGTAATTGAATGTCTTATTTTTTCATCAATATTACCCGACACATCGCCCCCTTGAAAGTGGCTTATTGGAATATTTAAATTTGATGCAGATATCCCAGCTATCAAGCTTTCTAATCTGTCTCCATAAAGAAAAACCATATCAGGATTTTCAGCAACTAAGTATTTTGAAAATTTTAAAAGAAGTTTAGACATCTCATGTAGTCTATTTATTGACGTACCTGTATTGCCAGCAAATTTTATTACTTTTGTAAAATTAGTTCCTAATTCTTTTTGACAAATTTTATATGTGTTTCCAAATTTTTTTTGTGTATGTTGATCAGTTAAAACAGTTTTCAATGTAAAATTTTTTGATTTTTTAAATAATTGAAGTAATGGTAACATCGCTGTAAATCCTCCTTTTTTTCCTGACAAAAATATAATTTTTTTTCTAGAAGTCATTTGATTTTAGTGGGTTACCTTCTCTAAGATTTTTTTTTGCTTTTTTGTTTATTATTCTTTTTAATTCAGATGCGGGAACATAAATTCCAGGTCTTTTACAACTTAGATCATTTTTTTTTATAATATTGCCTTTATTGATATTTCTTCTTAAAAAAATACTCTTTGTGGCCCAATCTTTGGAGTTTTTTTCTTTTTTTGAAATTGTAATTTTTTCATCTCCTAAGACAATTTCTAAATCTCTTATTTTTTTTACCAAACTTTTCATTTTTTTTAAATCATAACTCACTTTCCAGTCTTGAGTATTAGGAACATTAAATTTCGTTGCGATATGCTTTTCTATAATTTTTGCTCCTAAAACTATTGAGCCTAGTATACCCAGTTCATTATCTGAATGATCAGAGTAACCAACTTCATATTTTTTGAAAATCTTTTTAAACAGTTTGAAACTAGATAAATTTACTTCATTATTTTTTGTAGGATATCTAGTTATGCACCTTAAGAAAGAAACATTTTTATAATTATTAATTTGAAAAAAAGATGACAACTTTTTTAAATCATTCAGATTGTGCATCCCTGTGGAAACAATCATTGGTTTTTTCAATTTAATTATTTTTTTTAAAAATTCAAAGTTTCCTAGCTCACCTGATCCGACTTTTATGATTGGTACTTTCAGCTTATTTACCCAGCTTAAAGCTGTTTCAGAATGAGGTGTGCATAAAAAATCTATTTTCTTTTTTTTTGAATAATCTCTTAATTTTTTTAGAAAATTATAATTTACTTCTTTAATCTTATATCTTTTAAACCATTTCTTATATTTCTTATCTATTAATTCTTCTGTTATATAAGATTGAAATTTTACTGCGTCTGCACCCGATTTTTTTGCGAGATTTATTAACTCCTTACCTTTTAAAAGAGAACCAAAATGCGCTACTCCTGCCTCAGCAATAATATATACTTTATTTTTTGGCTTTTTTATCATTTTTCATAATAAACAATGTTCAAATATTGAACAAATGAACATATAATGATATGATTGAAAATCAATGAAAAAAAATAAAAATGGGTTACCTATTGAGGTAAAATATTGCAAAAAGTGCAATTTATCTAATCAACAACCAACCTCAATAAACGAGTATTTCCATAATTCTGAGACAGTTCAATCTACTGTTAAATTTGATGAAAATGGGATTTGTGCAGCGTGTAGTTTTAATCAAAAAAAATGGGACAACACTATTGATTGGCAAGAACGAGAAAAAGAATTGATTGATCTATGCAACAAGCACAGAAAGTCAAATGGTGAATATGATTGTATTGTTGGAGGAAGTGGAGGAAAAGATAGTGTCTTTCAATCTCATATACTTAAATATAAATATAAAATGAACCCTTTGACAGTTACTTGGTCACCACATTTGTATACCAAAATCGGTTGGCAAAATTTTCAAAACTGGATACATATTGGCGGCTTTGATAATTATTTATTTACTCCTAACGGAAAAGTTCATAGAAGACTAACCAGAGAAGCCACTATAAGGCTACTTCATCCCTTTCAGCCTTTTATAATTGGTCAAAAAACTTTTGTAATTAAAATGGCTAGTCAATTTAATATACCGCTTGTTTTTTATGGTGAAATGCCAGGAGAATACGGAAAAAATATCTCTCATAAAATTAAAAAATTTGGGACTGCTGATGGTGATAAAAATCAAAAAGGGTTTGAATTAGATCCTTTAAAAGGAAAAAAATTTGAAGATTGTTTTATTGGAGGAAAGAAAGTGTCAGAGTATATAGATGAAGGGATAAGTTTAAGCGATCTATCATGCTACAAACCTCTAGATTATAATTTAGTGAAAAAGAAAGAAATTGAGTTTTTTTTTTTAGGATATTTCTTAAGGTGGATACCCCAAGAAAATTATTACTATGCAGTTAAGCATACAAATTTTTCTGCGAACACTGAAAGAACTGAAGGGACTTATCAAAAGTATACGAGCATGGATGACAGAATAGATGGTTTTTTTTACTACACAAGGTATATAAAATTTGGTGTTGGAAGGGCTATGATAGATTCTGCGCAAGAAATAAGAAATGGCCATATAAATAAACAAGAAGGTAAGGCTTTAATTAAAAAATTTGATGGTGAATATCCATCAAAATACGAAGATGAATTTTATAATTATACCTCTATATCTAAAAATGAATTTTTAGAATTAACAGAAAAATTTAGACCTAATCATTTATGGGAAAAAAAATCTAATAGGTGGGAATTAAAAAATCAAATAGATATTTGAGATGTTAAAAAGAATAATTTCAAGACTTGATGTTAAAAATGGCATCTTGGTTAAAGGTATTAATTTAGAGGGATTAAGAAATTTAGGCGATCCAAATTATTTTGCGAAAAAATATTATGATGACTTAATTGATGAAATTCATTTTCAGGATATTGTAGCATCACTTTATGATAGAGATTCATTGTCTAAAATTGTTGAAAAAAATTCTAAAAGTATTTTTGTGAATGTTTCAGTTGGTGGTGGTATACGAACTATTAAAGATGCAGATAAATTACTTAGAATAGGTGTAGACAAGATTGCTATTAACTCCGAGGGAGTTAGAAATCCTAATTTTTTGAGAGAGTTAGTAAACATATACGGTTCGTCAACTATATCTGTAAATATTGAAACAATAAAAACAACAAATTTTTATGAAGTAATGATTGAAACAGGAAGAGAAAAAACTGGAGTCGATCTTTTTAAATGGATTGATAAATTGCAAGACATTGGCGTAGGTGAGATCATAATTACAAAAATTAATGATGAAGGAAAACAAAACGGATTTGATGTGGATTTTTACAAAACTATGAGAAAAAAAATTGATATTCCTTTAATTGCGCATGGAGGAGCAGGGCCAAAAGAAAACATATTAAAACTTTTTAAAGAGACAAATGTTGACGGAGTATCAATTGCTTCGATGTTTCATTATAAATACATTATAAAGGACAATAAAAGTAACACGATGGGAACAAATTATTTTTTGAAAAATTTTGATGAAAAAAATTCTCCTGGAATTTTAATTAAAGATTTAAAAAAATATTTAGCAGATAATAAAATTAATATAAGAGTTTGAAAAAAAAACCTAAAATAGCAATTATAGATACAGGAACTTCTAATCTGAGGAGTGTGAAATATGCTCTCGAGGAATTTAATGCGAATGTTTATCAAGTTTCATCAACTGAAGATTTCTCAAAAAATACAGATGCAATTATTACTCCAGGAATAGGTAGTTTTCCAGTTGTAATGGAAAAAATAAAAGAAAATGGTTTAGATAAAATCATACTTGATCAGATTTCAAATAACATGCCTTGCATGTTTATTTGTGTAGGTATGCAAATTTTATTTTCTAAAAGTTATGAATTAGGGGTAACAGACGGACTAAATATATTTAATGGGGAGGTAAAAAAAATTATTACAAAACCAAAAAAAAATGTACCTGTAATAGGTTGGAATAAAATTAACAACAAAAATAATTGTCCAATTCTTAAAAATAACTTTGATAATAGATTTTATTTTACTCATTCTTTTTTTGTTAACATTAATAAAAATGAAAAAGACATTATTTCTTCCACCGCTAATTATGGTAACTTGGATTATTGCGCAAGTATTTCGTATAAAAATATTTTTGCATTTCAGTTTCATCCAGAAAAAAGTGGCAGGGGAGGATTAGAAATTTATAAAAATTTTTTAAATTTGCTTTAGATTTTTATGAATTTTAAAATAGATATTATTATATTAAATGTTTTCTTAATTAAGGATTTAGAAAAAATTATCTTATAGCTTGAAATAAGGTTTTAATCTGTTAAGTAGTTACTGTTATGAAAAAAATTTCACCCGAAGATGTTTATAAAATTATAGCCAAAATTTTAAAAACTAAGCCAGAAAAAATAAAAAAAATTGACAAATTGAAATCTATAAAAAATTGGGACTCATTGGCTCAACTTGATATTCTTTCTGCACTAGATGCCAAGTTAGGAAACCAATTAAGTAATTTGAATGAAGTAGCTTCAATTGCAAGTGTAAAAAAATTAATAGCAGTACTTAAAAAAAAATCACTTATTAAATGAGTGGGTCAAGAATATTAGGTATTGAATATTATCTACCAAAAAAAATAGAAAATAATAAACATCTTAAAAAAAATAATCCTAAATGGGACATAAAAAGAATTTTCGAAAAGACAGGAATAAATAATAGATACATTTCATCCGAAAATGAAAATACGATAGATATTGCAGAAAAAAGTGTAAAAAAATTAATTAAAAAGTTTCCTAAAATCAAAATTGATTTTTTAATACTTGTAACACAAACTTCTCCTTACAGAATACCTACAGCTGCTTGCATACTTCAAGAAAAACTTAAACTTTCCAAAAATATTATAGCTTTAGACATTAATTTAGGTTGTTCTGGTTTTATTTATGCTCTTGGCGTCGCCACATCTTTTATAAAAAGTAAACAAGCTAAAAATGGGTTGATTGTGTGTGCAGACACTTATACAAAATTGATAAGCAAGAATAATGCTCAGTGTAGGCCTATTTTTTCTGATGCAGCAGCTGCTACTCTTATCTCTGCATCTAAAAAAAATGATATTGGCCCTTTTGAATTAGGAACTGATGGATCTGGGTATAATGCTTTAGAACTTCCACAAGGTAAAGATGAAGTCGTGATGAATGGCTCAAAAGTTCTTACTTTTGCAATGAATATTGTTCCCGAAAATGTTAAAATTTTACTTAAAAAAATCAGATGTAAAGTAATTAATATTGATATGTTTATATTCCATCAGGCAAGTCAATTTATCTTAGATAATATCAATCGTAAATTACAAATACCAAAACAAAAAACTTTTGAAAATTTATCTAAAGTCGGTAACACCATATCGGCTTCGATACCCATAGCGCTAAAAGATATTAGTAAAAAAATTAAGAATAATAATAAAATAATCTTAGCTGGTTACGGTGTTGGATTATCTTGGGGCTCTGTCCTTGTAAAATGGAGAAAAATAAAGTGAAAAATAAAGCAATAAAAGTCTTTACTCCTAATGCAACCAGTCAACTAGTCGTTGAGGAGACAATAAGATTAATTAAAAAAAAAGTAGATGTTTTAGATTTGGGCTGCGGTGATGGATATATAGGTTTAAATGTTTTTAAAAAGAGGAGAAATAAAATTAAGTCGTTTAGTTTTTCAGACTTGTCTCAAAAAGCTACTCGAAAATGTGCAATCAATGCAAAAAAAGCGGGCCTTAAAGTTATAATAAAAAACGGAAGCATGTTTGATCCCTGGAAAAATAAAAAATTTGATTTCATAGTAGAGTCTGTTTCTGCAATTTCAGAACCCGTTGCGTATTGGTCGCCATGGTATAATAAGCATATTACATGTAAAGCAGGTCAAGACGGAACTAAGCTGGTCAACGATATTTTAAAAAAAGGTAAAAAATTTTTGAATAAGGGTGGAAAAATAATATTTCCAATAGTTTCTCTTTCTAATAAAGACAAAATTATAAAAGTTGCAAAAAAAAATTATCAAACTGTGAAACTTTTATCTTCGAAGAGTTGGCCTCTACCGAAGGTTTTATATAAATACGAAAAACAATTGAAAAAACTAAAGAAAAAAAAATTGATTGAATATAAAAAAAAATTTGGGATAATTCTTTATTCGTCATATGTATTTGTGGCAGTAAAGTAAAACAACTTGGCAAAAAAGCATTTAATTACTGAAGAAGATTTTATAACTGCGCTTAACAAAGTTATAAAGAAAAATGATAAAGTAATTGTTCTTTATTCTGGTTTGTGGTCATTCATTTTTAATGTGAGGTTTAAAAATAAATCTATCCCTAAGAAAATATTAGAGATAGTTGAGAGTGTAGTAGGTAAGAATAGAACTCTTTTACTACCGTCTTTTTCAGGTGAAGAATTTTTAACAAAAAAAAAATTTCATTTAGATAAATCTCTTGATAAAAACGGATTATTACCTGCTGTGGCATTAAAAAGTAAAAAATATTACAGAACTCATCAACCTCTACATAGCTACCTAGCATTTGGTAAACATGTAAATGAAATTAAAAAATTAAAATTAAAAACTTCTTGGGGTAGAAATAGTATATTTCAATGGTTGTCAAAAAAAAATGCAAGACTATGTGTAATGGGCGTTCCATGGAATAAAGGTTGTAGCTACCTTCATAGGTATGAAGAATTAAATAGAGTGCCCTGGAGATATTTTAAAATATTTAAAGGTGAAATGTTTGATAGAGGAAAAAAAATTGGAATGTGCATGGAAAGAAAATATTCTACGGTTCCGAATTTAAAATATGACTTAAATCCACTTGTTAAAGAAATAGCAAAAAAAAATTTTTTGAAATTTAACAGTAAAAAGTTTTTCTTACAATCATTAACATGTAAACAAATAGACAAGGCAAGTGTTAAATTTTTTAAGAAAAATTCCTGGAAGATAATAAAAAACCAAATAGAAATTAAAAATCTTTTAAAAAAAAATGATTTTTTAAATTTTAATCTATAATAAAATAAAATTTTTTTCAGTGCATAAATCAAGCCAATTGAGCTAT
>TARA_B100001057_G_scaffold155356_1_pt1 | contig 22109 bp, 19 predicted proteins | sample TARA_B100001057 | Tara Oceans TARA_B100001057 (sample SAMEA2621839) | marine metagenome | biome: marine biome (ENVO:00000447); feature: surface water layer (ENVO:00002042); material: "saline water (ENVO:00002010), including plankton (ENVO:xxxxxxxx)" | depth 5 m
GTTCCAGGATTTGTGATTCAAGGTGTGGGTTTCACGATGTCGAGTGGCGCTGATGGCGGGATTTCTGGCGCCTTTGTTGCAACACAGCCGACGATTAAAAATGAGTTTGGAGTGTCGAACACTCTTGGGACGATTTCGATGGCTAAGTTAGGTGGGGATCCTGATAGTGCGACCAGTCAATGGTTCATCAGCACTGGGGCCAATTCGGACAATCTTGATTCACAAAATGGTGGATTCACTGTCTTCGGCGTGGTAAGTAGAGATAGCTTTGAGGAAGCTCTTAAGCTTGATCGACAGCAAATATTTTCCATTTATGATCTTAGTGGTGTGTTCGGGAATTCAGCATTAGGCAGCACTCCTTTGATCCGAAATACCACTAACGCCAACTTTACGGCCGAGAGGTTCTATCGTTTCTCAACGGTCGTTGAGGTGCCTTTGCCGGAGGGGCAAGCGGGAACCGATCCAAATTTGAGCTACTCGCTCATTTCTGGTTCTGAAGAGGGTGATCCGGTAGTGGAGATTTCAGAGGGTGAACTGGTAGTAGGGTTTCCTGATGCGACGTTCGGTGGAAAGAAGACAGTGGTGGTGCAAGCCGAGGATTCTGTAGGAAATACGGTAGTGGATACCTTTGAAATTGTGATGGAGGCTAATTACGAGTCGTGGCGGAAAGCGGTATTTTCAGCTGAGGATGTCGAAAATGATCTTCTCACTGGACCGGCTGCAGATTTTAATAGTGACGGGGTCGATAACCTGGTGGCCTTCGTGCACGGGTTGAATGGTGATACAAACGCTGTAAGTGGTTTAGGGGGGCCAAGTTTGGTGCTTGGGCTCTCAAGTGTGGACCTCGAACTTAAAACTGGCTTAATTGAAGGGATTAATTTTGGAGTGGAAGTTTCGACCGATGGAAAGAGTTGGGTAGCTATTGAGTCTGCACGGACCACCAAAGAGAGCGCAAACGGGAGGACGGAGCTCTTCACAGTAGCGAGGTCGGACGGAGAGGCTCCTCGCTCTTTCTATCGCCTGCGTTACACACTCAACTAGCTAATGCTCGTAAAGCTGAAAATTCTACTTCTTCTTGTAGGGACTATTCTGTCAGGAGAGGCTGATTTTATCGCCGCTGACTTTCGAACCACCAAGGGAGATTTCACGGTTTCTCTAGATTACGTGAATTCTCCGCTGGCGGTGGCTAATTTCATCCAGTTGGCGGGTAAGCCCGATGATATTTTGGAGACTCCGGCGGGGGTGCCTTTTTTGGAGAACGCTGCGCATTATGCACAATCATATTATCGTCCGACCATTGAATCTGATGTTGCGAGGCTCCCCCTGCGGGTTGAGAGAATCGAATCAACTCCGACTATGAGAGGATTCTATGCGATCTTTCAGAGTAACACTTACATCGGTGGGGTTGAGGGCTTCGCGTTGCCAAATTACCACGCGGACATCACAGGGGAAGACCGCATCCGATTGCAGCAAGTAAGCTTTAATCCATCGAAGTATCGGATCACGTTGAAATATCCGAGACCATGGTTGGATTCCAGTGAACTCATGGTGAAGAAAGCGCCGATGTATCGAGCGATACGGGTCAATCGAGTTGAGACAGGGATCCGTTTTTTTTCTGGAAGCATGACAAACGACCCTTTGGAGCATCCGGGATATCAATTCCAAGACGAACTAGTTCGCGATTTAAGCAACTTGAGTAATCCTTTTGGCTTTCCGTTTAACGTAGCGGGGGTTCTAGCAATGGATACCCTAGCTCCGAATCGGAATGGGAGTCGATTTTTTATTACTTCGGTTGCTGTTCCTTCGTTTAATGGCCAATACACTGCCTTTGGCAAGGTTTCGACTATTCCTGGATTAAATGTGGTGCGAAGCATTGCGAATACCCCTAGTGATATTAATGGGACTCCAGATGAAGAGATGGTGATTCTTGATATTAAGTTTCGCCGTGGTGGGATCACTGCAAATGCTTTCATGGAGGGTTACCATCAGGGATTTTTGCCCGGTGAAATCGAAACTCTGCCGTTATCTATTGAGCAAAATGAAAATGCTTTGGAATTGGTAATTCCACTTCGGCCTAAGAGCCAGAATGCTCTCTACTCGACCTCTGATCTAAGATCGTATTTAGGTGGAACGATCGAAGCTCAATCTCCAGAACAAACCTCAGCGGAAAGAATCGATCTCACAGATTTTTTTGGGTTTGCTCCTAAAACTTTCTTTAGGGGGTTTTCAACTGCTATGCCCACTTGGCCCTCCAGAGAGATTACGCTAAAGAAAGCCCGCCTGTTGCTGAATACGACCTCGGGTACAGACCGTGGTAAATTGAACATGATCTTCAATGAAGGAGGGACTGGGGGCAGTTATTCGATTGATATGAATATTGAGCAAAACGTTGTCGGGGAAGATCTGCGAGTGGTCCGTTCTGTTGGGGCGGGGACTTTTGCGGCGACCTACGATTTTTCACGCAGTCCATATTTAGGGGTGTTAGAAATCACAAGTTTTACAGGACCATTAAATGCTGAGCAATTCTCTCTGCATTTTGATTCAAGTCGATTTACTAATAATCCGCAGGTTAATCCTGCAACCTTGATTCGCCGATTCGATGCCCGAACTACCAGAGCGCAACTTCCTTTTTTAAGCTATAGCGGGGTGTTTCAAAAAATTCATTAAAATGGTCACTAGAGGAAAATTTATCAGGCCAACGGAGCCCAATGAAATAGTCCCAAAAGACTATTTTTCGGAAATTAAGATTAGAGATTATTTCACGAGGGAATCTCCTCTAGAGATTGATCTTGGATGTGGTGATGGAAAGTTCACGCTGGAGATGGCTGAACATTATCCCGATCGAAACTTTTTGGCTATTGAGAGGCTTTTAGGGCGTGTTAGAAAAGTCTGCCGAGGGGCTGAGAAGCGAGGACTTCAAAATATCAGAGTCCTTCGCTTAGAAAGCTTGTATACTCTGGAATGGCTTTTGCCGGAGTCCTGTGTCGACCGTCTCCATTTGCTTTGTCCGGACCCGTGGCCAAAGGCCAAGCACCATCGTCGCCGTCTTTTTCAAATTCCTTTTCTTGATTCGGTTGTCCGAGTGCTGAAGCCGGGCGGGGAACTTTTGTTTAAGACGGACCACGAAGAATATTTTGAGTGGAGTCAGGAACATCTTGCAGAATACTCTGACTTAGAAAGTTTGGCTTGGCCTAACGATGCCTTCTTTTATCCCAAGACTGATTTTCAAATTCAATGGGAAGCGGAGGGAAAGCTGCTTCAAGGGCTTAGAGCTCGGAAGGTGACTTCCTAAGCTTGTTATCATTGCCCTCTGAATGGTTACTGCCTCCCGTGAAAGATTCCGGTGCTACGAGTCCAGCAGAGAGAATCATTTTTCCCGCTTCTTCTAGTGTCATATCACTTGCAAAGACTTTCTCGTCATCCATAAGGACTACGAATCCCGTCATAGGATTTGGCGAGGTAGGAATGAAGATGGAAGTTGTTCCCCTGCCAGTCTGCGGATCAACGAAGTTGCCGGTGATGAAGCCGATAAGACGGCAGCCTGGGCTCGGGTATTCGACATAAGCTACTCCTTTAAACTTTTGCGGCCCGCCAAGATTTCGGACCGCATCAACGAATTGCTTAATGGTAGAATAGATGAATCCGAGGAGAGGAATACGGATAATAAAATCATCGATCCAGCTGCTCGCTTTCTTGCCAGGCCGGTTTGTAACAGCAATCCCCACTAAAAAAAGAAGGGCGAGGGGAATGAAGAGCCAGAGAAAGTCGTCACCTGGAAATCCCTCAATTGACCAAGCGCTTCTCTCTGATTCGGGCACTCCCCGCAGAAGATTGAGTCCTTTCAGGATTCCTATGATGATGGTGAGACCGATCTTGTGAAGGAGACGGAAAACAAGAACGACAATCCAACCAGTTGCCAAAATAGGAACGACGGTCGCCATTCCCGCCAAAAATGGTTTGAGGACTTTCTTTATTTTTGGGTGGCGGGTTTCTCGTGGGCGCCCAATTGGATCGATGTTTTCTTCGTTCATTAGTTTAGTAGACCTGACCATGGAGTTTGTCATCTGACAACCATGAGATTTGTTGGATGACAGATCTTCTGTTTAAGTGCTACTCTTTGTCGGTGAGCCAACGGATTTCAACCACCGTTTTACAGCGAGTGATCGTGTTGGTGTTTCCTTTGTTAGTTATTTGTTTTTTTGCTCTGAATGTTGTTCTAAATAATCGCGGATCAACACCTAAGGATGCTGTGTTGAGCCTTGGAAAGGTTGAGAGTCGAGAATCTCTGGTATCTGGTGAAAGAAGTTCGGAGGTAAGTAATAAAATTTCGCCAATGATAAGCTCAATTAATCGACTCGAACGTTCTAGCTTATCTGACCAGGAATCTTGGAATACGGTTACGCTAGAAACTTTGTTTCATTCACTGGATCCTGACCTGCTATCTAAGCTCAGTGAACAAGATAGAATACAGCTTAAAGATTATCTGGGGCACTTAGAGTCGTCTAAGAGGATGGATCAGCCTTGGTTGTGTTGGAATGGAGATGTTAAGGAGACCAAGTTGGCAATCTATTATGAGATCGAAAAACTCAGTGGTTTGTCTGAGGGCGGATATGAAATCTTAGCTAATCAATTCCAGCCTAAAGAACGATGGACTAAGACAGCAACTGATGGCTTTTCTTTTGCGGCTCAGGGTGATGCTTCAATTATTACATGGAGTATTGTTCCTGACGGTACTTCGATACCTGGTTTAACGAATCAGTCTGCGGCTGGATCAAATTTTCGAGCATGGATGGCTTCTGTTTATGGGGGCTCGGTAAATGGGCCTGCTTCAGATCAACCATGGTTTCAGATTTTTGAAAGTGCTTTCGAAGAAATGGCAGGAACCTGTGGATTGACCCTAGTATACGAACCAATGGATGATGGTGTTCGTGTTGATTCATTGAACCCAGGGAAACTGGGGATTCGTGGAGATATTAGAATTGCGGCGAGGGAGTTGGATGGGAATAGTGGTAATCTAGCAATCGCTTTCCCGCCTGATCATGGGGACATGATCTTCGATTCCAGTGATGGGATATTTCAGATTACCTCTGGTAGCTCGATTCGCCTTTTTAATACAGTTACCCATGAATTAGGCCATAGTCTCGGCTTAGCGCATGTGTGCCCCATTAATCAAACTAAGTTACTAGAACCAAGTCTGACTACTAGTTTTCGGGGTCCGCAGTTCGATGAATTCCAGTCTTTGCAGCGCCTCTATGGTGATCGATTTGAATTACATGGAGATTTCCGCGATAATGACACAGTGCAGGCGGCCAAATTAATTGAACTAGTTGAAGGTTCGAGGGTCAATTTTGTGAGGTTAAGTATTGATGATAATAGCGACCAAGATTTTTACCGGTTTGAAGGGCTAGTTGGACAAACGTTGAATGTTGAAGTGGTTCCTGGTGAAGGTTCTTATCTAGAGGGAGGAGAGGCTGATAGTGGGTGCTCGCAAGGAATTAGATTTAATTCTGCAGAGGTGCATGATTTGTCGGTTCAAATTCTTGCCGAGGATGGAGAAACAATTATTTTTCAAGCTGCATCGGGCGATCTTGGTGAGTCCGAAAGAATTGAACAATTTAGGTTGCCTGCGACTGGTTCTTTTTATCTGAGAGTTTCTGGTGACCAAACGAACGCAGCTCAAATCTACGGATTAGGGGTCGAGTTGACGGCTAGGGTGCCGGCGCCGCAGTTAGAATTGTTTGGCCATAGAATTATTGAAGAATCAGGATCGATTAAAAATGGTCGTTTGGATCCCGGTGAAACGATCCGCTTGGCGATTGAGATTAGAAATAGAGGAGAACTAGGGAGTGGGCTGCTTATAACTAACATTTTGCTCTCAGATAATGCGGTGCTTTTCAATAAATCGTCACCCTCACGCCTGGAGCCTGGTGAAATTGGTGTCATTGAGATTGTAGTAGGGACAACGGGAAACTGTGGAGAATTCTTGACGCTTAGTCTTAAGATAGATGGTGAGTCAGGGGAGCTGCTACAGGAAAATCTAGGATTCGAAGCCGGGGTGTTGACTCGGCCAGTTGTCTTTGATGTTGATTTTGAAAATCTGAATGGTTTACCGGGCGCTTGGAATTCTGACATATCTGGATCAGGTGAAGAGTGGGACGTGGTTTCTTCTCGTTGGGATTCACCGATTCAGTCAGCTTTTGCTCCGGGGCGTGATTCGTCTGGTGAGGCATCTCTTCTCTCTCCTGTCTTTGAGTTGGCATCTAGTGGAGGCAGCCTATCCTTCAGCCACCTTTATCGTCTTGAACCAGGCTTTGATGGTGCTGTGCTTGAGGTTTCAAGGGATGGGGGGGAGTGGGTTGATCTATTGATTGATCCAAGTGTTATCACGATAGGAGGATATAACCGCCGAATTCGTGAGGGTTTTGGTTCTGCGATTATGGGGCAGCAGGCATGGTCTGGCATCCTCGAGGTTTTCACTCCGGTGTCAGTGAAGCTTCCTGTGGAGTGGGCTGGCGAGATGCTTCAATTTCGATGGCGGGTGGTTCATGATGCTTCTTCGGCCCTTGGTGGATGGTGGATCGATAATGTAAAAATGGAAATGTTGGCTGAAGATTGTGAACTGCATCGTCCCGAAGTCACGCTAACTCTCAAAAATGGGAAACTTGATGAGAATTATCCAGACTCTCCTGCGATTTTAGCACTGAGAACAACCCTGCCACTTGTTTCATCGTTAAGCATTCCACTTGAGGTCCTCGGAAGTGCAACTTTTTTGGAAGATTATGTAATCAAACTTCAAGCTGTTCTTCCTGCGGGAGAGGTTTTTCATGAAATTCCGGTGAGAGTGATTCCAGATTTTATAACCGAAGATACCGAAACAGTTTTGATTCAGATACCTTCGGGAGATTCTGCTTTTGTTGAAGGGGAGAGTTTCTCTGTGCCATTGATGATTTCTGACCTTTTGAATATCGACACTTGGAGTACTTTGTTTTTTGGTGACAAGGTTGACCTGTTAGCAGACTCGGATGGTGATGGCTTTGACGAACTCTCAGAATATCTGCTCGGAACAAATCCAAGTTTGGTTAGTGATGAATCAGCTTTTAAATTGGTTGCAAGAAACGAAAAGTATATTTGGCCAATTGGGAATCTCCCAAATCGGCCAGATGCGACTTTGGAAATTGAGAGCTCAAGCGATTTGGAAAATTGGGAACTAGTTCAAGTGGTCAGAGTTCCTGAAGGCCTAGAGATCACCCCAAAAAGGCCAAAGTCTTATTTTCGGATTAAATTCTCACTCAACTGATTTAGTTCCGACTTCCTTTCTCCGCGTGATTTGGCAAGACAGTCCTGACATGAATGCTGTTGATCTTGCAAGCTCTGCGCAATCCGACTCCGAACCACCTGCTGGGATCTCTCTTGGGCAACAAGCTCTTTGGTTAGTCAAGGCGGGACGTTGGGATGATTCACATGATCTTTGTCAGGATGTTCCCGATCCGGTTGGGGCATGGATTCATGCCTACTTGCATCGCGAAGAAGGTGATCTTGGGAACGCATCCTACTGGTATCACCGAGCTGGCAAGGAGATTCCGGAGACGGGTGTGACTCTTGATGACGAATGGTGTCAAATTGTCAGAGCAATTTCTTAGTTTAAATTCTTTATGCCAAAATCTGACAAGAATGTTCGCCGCGCTGCGGTTTCGTCTCTGAGGGCTTGGGCTAAGGGTCACGCCTATGCGGACTCCCTTGTGGAGCGTCACTCCGAGCGCAACCATTTGTCGTCATCGGATCGAGCTTTTCTTAAAACAATTTTACTTGGCGTTTTGCGGAATCGAAGTTTGCTTGACCATTGGATAGGGATGTTTCGAAAAGGGAAATTGGATCCTGAAACTCGGGATGTCTTACGGGTGGGCTTTTTTCAATTACTCATTTTGCGAACTCCGGACCATGCCGCTATTTATGAAACTGTGGCTTGTGCTCGGAAACCCGTGCAAGGATTAATCAATGCTGTTTTGCGGAAGGCTGCGCACTGTCGAATGAGGTTGTTGCGCGAGCTTCCCGACGTAGAGCTTCCGATTCAGTTTTCGCATCCCCATTGGTTGTGGAAACGTTGGAAGAAGCTCTTTGGTCAAAAGGATGCGGTCGCGTTGATGGATTGGAATAATCTTCCCGCTGAGCCTTATTACCGACCCAATCTTTTAAATCCTCCCCCTTTTGGAAGTCCTGAGCCGGAGAGCGCTAAGGAAGCTGTAGAAAATGGTCACTATTATGTGACTGATCCCTCAACCACACATGCACCGGAATTTCTGGCGCCCAAGTCAGGGGAAATAGTGTTGGATGCCTGTGCCGCCCCAGGCGGCAAGGCGATTCACTTGGCGGGGTTGATGAAGAATGAAGGACGATTGATCTGCATGGATTCTAACGAGAAGCGACTCCCACGCCTTAACGAAAACCTTGAACGTTGCGGTGTGAAGATTGCTGAAGTGTCTTGCCATGATTGGACCGAGGCTCCACCGGAAGAATTGCTCGAAGCTTGTGATGCTATTTTACTTGACGTTCCGTGTTCAAATACTGGGGTATTCCGCCGTCGTGTGGATGCGCGATGGCGGATTCAAAAAATTGATTTGGAGAAATTACTGGTGATACAAAACCAGATTTTGGAACAAGCAATTAAGTGCCTAAAACCAGGAGGGCGGCTTGTTTACTCTACTTGTTCAATCGATCCAGAAGAGAATACTGAGTTAGTAAATCGCTTTTTGAAAAGACACCCTGACTTTTTGCTTGAGAAGAGTGACCAGCTTCTGCCTTTTAAAGATGGCTCTGATGGTGCTTTTGCTGCTCTTCTTCGGCAGAATTCCTCCTCTTGACCCCCGTGGCGTTTCGGGATTAGTTTGACTAACCAAAATACTTTATGAAGGCTTTATTTTTGTTAATTGCTATTGGGATTGTTACTCAATCCTGTGTTTTGCCAGTTTCAGAAACGACTGGTGCTGGCTATCTCAATGGTTTCCGTTCAGCGACTCCGACTAGTGAACTCGAACCAATGGCCCATGAACGAGGGTATTGGGATGGAGACGCTGTTGAAGATCCTTCCTTAATTAGAATCAATCGAAATGAGCAGAAAGCCTATTTCTACAAGGGCAGCCAAGTGGTGGGAATGTCCCCGATTTCGACGGGAACTTCAAAGCGTGCCACTTCAGCTGGAACCTTCAAAGTGACTGAGAAGGACATTGACCATGAATCTTCTCTCTATGGGGTTATTCGAGATCTAGCAACCGGAGAGATTGTAAATGATGATGCCGATACGAGGAAGCACCGTCCGGGTCCGGGTCAGGTTTTTGAGCCTGCTCCTATGCCTTATTTTATGCGCTTCAATGGCGGAGTTGGAATGCACGTAGGACATCTTCCAGGTTATGCTGCCTCTCATGGCTGCGTAAGAATGCCCAAAGAAATGGCCGTTCGCTTTTATGAGGCTGCAAGCGTTGGGACTCCGGTGATCGTGGAATAGAGCAAATGAATACTTCGCTCAGATCTGTTTCGGTGGCAGTCCTTTTTTTATCTTATCTACGCGTGGAACTCAATTTTCCTAAAAGGCCTAATCCGACCAGTTTTATCGCAGCTCTTGAAAAAATGGGTGCTAGAGTCAATAGTTCCCTACACAATTGTGCGCATTGATATTTTAACGCTTTTTCCCAAGATCGCGATGGCTCCTCTCGGAGAGAGTATGATGAAGCGTGCCCAGGCAGCAGGTTTAGTTGAGGTCTGCGCCCACGATCTGCGCAAGTGGGCGACAGGAAGCCAGCGCAAAACTGATGATTACCTTTGCGGGGGGGGGCAGGGAATGTTACTTAAACCGGAGCCGATTTTCGCCGCTATCGAGGAACTGAGCCACGAAATAACCAAGGTTATTTTACTCACACCGCAAGGGAGTGTTTTTAAACAAGCCAAGGCACGGGAGCTCTCGAGCGAAGAGCATTTGATCTTCATATGTGGCCATTATGAGGGTGTCGATCATCGTGTAATTGAACAACTGGTAGATTTGGAAATTTCGATTGGTGATTACGTCTTGACCAATGGTGCGATCGCCGCAGCTGTTGTGACAGATGCCATCGTAAGGCTCCTTCCTGGGGCGCTTGGTGATCCTCGGTCTGCTTTGGATGAATCTTTTCTTGATCCTAATCTTTTGGAAGCGCCGGCTTATACCAAGCCGATAGAGTTCCGAGGTCTGAAGGTTCCAGAAATCTTGCTTTCTGGCCATCATGCCAAGATTGAGGAGTGGAAATCAGAGATGTCTATGAAGCGAACGAAAGAGAATCGGCCAGACCTTCTCAAGTAGTAGTCCGACCCGTCGTCGGATTTATTGTTCTGATTTAATGGGGAACGGCTTTAACTGATTACTTTCTGACGGGGAAAGAAATTCTGTTTTTGGGTTTCATTAGATTAATGCATTTCAAGGAATTCTGAAACCTACATACAAATATTATTTTCGGTAATATCCTAGGTTAAGACAAAGATTATGTTTGGTTTCCTTGTGGTTAGAAGGTCATGAAATGAAAGTTCAAAATTGGAACATGATAGGTCTTAGGACTTGAGCATTTTGTTGATTTCTATTTCGTCGATTACAGGGATACCAAGGGATTCGGCTTTAGTCCGCTTGGACCCGCCTCCTTCACCTGAGAGAAGGAAATTGGTTTTAGAAGATATGGAGCCGCTGACCTTACCGCCATTGCCTTCAATAAGCTCTTTGAATTCTTGTCTAGGAGCCGAAAGGGTGCCGGTAATCACAAAGGTTTTACCGGTGAATCGCAGCTCCTTTGTTGTAGTAGCCGGATTGGGTGCAAAGTTATCTGACTTTGGATCGATTCCAAGTTCGCGGAGTTTTGCTAAAACGGTTTTTCCTGCTTTGGATCGGAAGAAGGTAAGTAAGTGCTGAGCGGCCACCGGCCCGAGATTATCATCGATCTGATATTGCTTAAGTCGAGGGTGGTTTTCTTTCTTTCTCTTCGATTTAGAAAGTTCTGAGAAATCTGGAAGGTCGGAAAGGTCGGCGACGATTTCTGACTCGGGCAGATCACCGAGTTTTTCATGGAGCCGTGAAAGTTCTCGGGCTGCTGATTCACCGATTTGGGAAATGCCCATCGCAAAAAGCCAGCGACTGAGGGGCGTTTCCTCACGGGCTTTGACAAGGGATTTAATCAGGGTGTTTGCTCGTTTCTCCCCAAAGCGACGCTCCTTGGACTTGGTCAAGCCATCGGAGGATTTGGCGGGATCGAGAAGTAAATTAGCGAGCTTATCTAAGCTGAGTGAGAAAAGATCGAGGGGAGAAGCTGCGAGTTTGGTTTCTACCAACTTGATTGCAACGGATTCGCCGAGCCCGTCGAGATCAAGGGCCTTGCGTCCGGCAAAGTGAGTGATGCTGGTTACGGCCTGTGCGGGACATTCAAAGTTAACACACCGCCAAGCGACAAATCCATCCGGCTTTTCGATGGGGCCGTCGCAGGAAGGGCATTTGTGATTAAGAGCTGTAGGTAAATGGAAGGGCGGGGTGTTTTCTGGACGTTTCGAGACAACAACAGAAACAACTGAAGGAATAATCTCGCCCGCTTTTTCGACAATGACGGTATCTCCAATACGAACATCTTTGCGTTCTATCTCTTCTTGGTTATGAAGAGTAGCTCGGGAAACAGTTGTGCCTGAGACAAAGACTGGTTCGAGCTCAGCGACCGGAGTGAGGACACCGGTTCTGCCAACTTGAATCGTAATGTCTTTTAGAAGAGTTTCCTTCTGCTCGGGAGGGTATTTGAAGGCGGAAGCCCAGCGTGGGGCACGCGAGGTAAAGCCGACGATTTCGCGTTGCTCGAAATTGAGTAACTTGATGACTGCTCCGTCAGTTCCATGGCCAAGGTTATGACGCTTGTCGTCAAGTTCACGAATCGCTGTCAGAGTTTCTTCTAGAGTACGAACATACCAAATTGGTGAGTTTCGAGGAATTTGGAATTTATCAAGGAGCTTGCGGAAATCGTCTTCGTTCGCCATATCAGACCCCTCGTTTGCGCCGAGGCCGTGCGCAAGAAAGGCGAGGGGTCGGGAGGCTACGACTTTGGGGTCGAGTGATTTTAAAGTTCCAGCCGTTGCGTTTCTTGGATTGGCAAAAGTATCAAGTCCTGCTTCGTCGCGTTGGGTGTTAAGCTTAGCAAAACCCTCTGAAGGCATGAAGATCTCACCTCGTACTTCGAGAAGCGATGGAGCATTTTTAAGATTGAGAGGAATGTTTCGAATGGTGCGAACATTTTGTGAGATATCGTCACCACGGTTTCCGTCACCGCGGGTCAGGGCGTAATCAAGTGATCCGTCACGATAGACTAGGGAGCAGGCGACTCCGTCGATCTTTGGTTCTACAGTGAGTGCTATTTCCTCAAGGTTCAGTCCCTTTTGAAGCCGTTTAAAGAATTCAGCTACTTCTTCTTCTGAAAAAAGGTCATCGATTGAAAGCATTGGGAGGAGATGCGTTCGTTGCTCGAAGCTGTCTAGTGGAGCTCCTCCTACCCGGTGGGTGGGCGAGTTTGGATCATGAAGTTCGGGGTTTGCTTTTTCAAGGTCTTCCAATTCTCGGAAAAGGCGGTCGTATTCAGCATCCGAAACTTCTGGCTGGGCGTCTTGATAATAGAGCTGGTTGTGTCGATTGAGCTCAGCGCGAAGTTCAGCAATACGGTTGTCAAAAAGCACACACGACTAGTAGCGCCTCGCCTTGAAGTCGGGGAGTAAAAAAAGACACTTCTGGGTGCATAGGGGCGATGGATGGCTTATTAGTGATTTAATCGACAGGGATTAATTGGGCTGTTTGACTTACGTTTTAGGGCTTTAAAAATTGGTGGGTTTAAGATCGAAACTCGATCTTTTTGACACCACTTGAAACAGTGAAGTATCGCTTAATATCACTTGCCCGTCAAAAGCTGTGAGCAGTTTGGCTCATCTTGTTTTAGTAGCTGGAACCGATTGTTAATTCTTTCTGGTGGAAAATGCTGCGGCTTTTATGAGGTTAGCCTCGGCCGTGCTTAATTCGCCGTTGAATTTTAGTTTGCGAGGATCTTCATCAAAAAGCGTGATGTAAAAGACGCAAGCAGCGAGATAAGCACCTTTTTGGGAAGGATGGCTCCCGTCGCTACGGTAAAGCTCATTCCCTAATTTTGGATTCTTCTCTCTTACGATTTTCCAAGTTGAGCCGACTGGGGCGCAATCCGCCCCGCATTTTTGAGCGATAGAGTGATAGTTTTTACTGAGTGCTTTCTGCATTGAATCATAAGTTGGAAAGAGTTTTTGATTCTTTCTATCACCATCTCTTCTTCCCCAAGTCTCATAAAAGATGAGTCTGGATCCGGATTCATCAATAATTTCATCTAACGCGAGCGCCGCTTTCTCAAACCGATCAGGAAAGAGTGCGGGGAACTGACTTTGGTCCTGAAGAACAATGAGGTCGAATTGACCATGTTTGATTTCGTCGATGGTCCGCTTGTTGTTGAGGTGAAACTCAAGTGTTTTTCCGCCGGGATTGATGAAGGACACCTGTGTTTCGGAGTGAGGCGATTGCTTTATCAACTCGGTCACCATTTTTCGGATGCCACCTGTGTAGCTGTTTCCAATAAAAAGGATTTTTTCTGGCGGTTTAGCTGAACAGCCTGATCCAAGGAAGAGAGCGAGGAGGGTTAGAAAAAGATTATGTCGCCAAGGCATTTCCAATTATTAGTGACCCTTTTGACCTAACTCAATCAAGATAGGTGGTTCGAGCGTTGATTTTATTTTTTTATGGTGGTGAAGAAACTGAAGATTATCCTTTTTATTTGGTAGAATAACAATCGGGATTAAGTAAGTTTACTAGAATAAAAAAGATTCTCACTCCTCTTTTCGCAATTTCAATCGTAGGAATGGCCTATTCGGCTTCGGATACTGCTAGACTTGCAAATGGTAAGGATTTCTACAATGGAGCAGGCTCTTGTGTGGTATGCCATATGGCCGATGGTAAAGGACAACCTGGGTCGGTTCCACCCCTGGCGGGAAGCTATTGGTTGGATAATTCAGATCGTACGATCGCAATTGTTCTGCGAGGGATGGCTGGGCCAGTTAAAGTGAATGGTGAGCGATATTACTCCGCAATGCCGCCTCAGCTTCTTCTCGATGATGAGAAGATCGCTGATATGATCACTTACGTGAATCATGCTTGGGGAAATAAGGGAGCTGCGGTGACAGCTCCCCAGGTTGCCAAGGCGAGGAAAGCACTTCCAGAGGCTGTTTATACGCCGCAAACTCTTCTGAGGGCTTTTCCTTTCGACAAAAAGAAGGAGAGGCAAAATGGAACATATACTCCGGATTTCGATGACACGTTGATGGTGATAACTGAGCCGGTTGTTTACCGCACTTTTATGTCTGGAGCATCGCCGGCGGCCTTTGCCGTCGCTCTTCCCGGAAACCATTATTATTGCTGGGACGCCGGAGAGTGTCGTCTGAGGTATGCTTGGAGTAAGGGTGGCTTTATCCGCGGAAATCAAGTGCATTGGTCAAGTAATGGTAAACCGGTTGCAAAGTTCAACGGGCTTCCTTATTACCGCGCTCGATCTAGCAAACTTAAGCCGGAGGATTATGAGCACTTGGCGGAGACTGCGAGGAACAGCCCCTTCTATGATACGACCGAAGCGGTTGATTTTCCGATCAAGATTGAGGGTGTCGATGCTTTTCCTAAATACAAGGGATATAGGCTGATTAAAGGGTATCCTGAATTTATTTATAAAATTGGCGATTACGAGATCCGAGAATTGATTCGCACTTCGGAGAATAATTTGGGAATCACTCGCAAGTTCTCTGTCTCTCCAAAAACCCCCCTTACTTTCAAAGTCACTCTGGATGAATCTTCGATCTCTTCAAGTTCTGCAGGGAGCATTTCCAATGATGGAACTCTGAAACTCACTGCGAAGCAGGCCATGGAATTTGACCTCACTATCATTGAAAAAAATCCAGCTACTCCTGCTGCCACCCAAATTAAAGGATCAAAGAAATGAAAAATTTCATCTACCTACTCGTCTTTTCATCGGTTGCGAAATCCGCACTCGGTGGGACACCTCCCAATTATAAGGTAACACAAATTCCTAATCCGCCGTCGAAGTTTGGAACCAAGCAAATCGATGGTCTTGATTTCCTTCCTGATGGACGGATGGTGGTTTGCTTGCCTAGTGGTGAAATCTTCTTTTATGACCCCAAAACCTTTGGTTGGCAGATTTTTGCGGAAGGTTTACACAATCCTTTAGGTGTCATTGCGGAGTCTAATTCATCGTTAGTGATTTCCCAACGTCCCGAAGTAACCCGAGTCAGTGATACTAATGGTGATGGGAGAGCCGACTTTTATCAAGTGATGTCAGATGAGTTTGGCATGTCGGGAAATTATCACGAGTTTCACTTTACTCCGGTAAAAGATAAGGAAGGAAACTACTTTTTTTCTCTTGGCACCGGCTCTTCAGGAGACGGGATTCGGCCGATCGTTAGAGGAGAGTTTGATCCGCGTGGAAGGCCCGGTCGCATGCACTCATCTACTCCTTTTCGTGGTTGTGTAATGAAGTTGACAAAGGATGGTGAAACCATTCCTTGGTCCTACGGTCATCGGACTCCAAACGGACTTGGGTTTGACCTGGAAGGGAACCTTTTTGTCACCGACAACCAGGGCGATTGGGTTGGTTCAAGTAAATTGTTCCATGTTAAAAAGGGGCGCTTCTACGGCCATGCTGCCAGTCTTACTTGGAAGTCCGGATTTAAAGGTGCTCCCCTGGAGGCCAATCCCAAAGACCTTGCCAAGATGCGAACCCGCGCCGCCGTCGTGTTTCCTCACGGATCTATGGCTAACTCTCCAACCCAAGTTCTAGCGATCTCTCCAGATGCGAGGTTCGGACCTTTTACCGGACAACTCTTAGTTGGTGAAATGAATACAAATCGAATTATTCGAGTTATGCTTGAAGAGGTCGGTGGTGAACTTCAAGGGGCTTGTGTCCCCTTTATCGATGGGGGAGCGCTCGCGCGTGGTTGTAATCGTATGGCGTGGGCTCCGGATGGGAGCCTTTATGTCGGACACACCAAACATACTTGGGCCGGTGGAGAAGGGATTCCTCGTGTTGAGTGGGACGGGGAAAACCCATTTGAGGTGGTTTCGATGAAACTTACAAAAACTGGATTCCGATTTTCATTCACTAAATCGGTTGACCCTAAGCTTGCAGGAGAGGTCGCGAATTGGCCTTTCAAAAGATACTATTATAAATACCACAAAGCTTATGGTTCCCCTCAAATTGATGTTACCCCAGTCAAGGTTAAATCGGTTGAGATTTTGAAGGGGGGGAAGGTGATTGATGTTCATTTAGAGGAGCTAAAGGCTTGGCATATTCATGAGGTGAAAATTATGGGATTAAAGTCTGAAGATGGAACGTCGTTGGCTAATTCCTACTTTGCTTATACTCTGAATCGCCTGCTTGAAGATACTCCTCCTGATCCACTTCATGTGAGCGGAACTGCTTCGCCAAAGAAGAAGGTTGCTTTTGGAAAGCCGGCAAAAGTAATTGATCCGCGGGGAGAGGTTTATCAAGCCGCTGATGCCAAAGTTAAAGGAGCTAGAACCTCAAATTCACACGATGGGTATACCGGGATTAGCTATGTTGATTTTGATAAGGGGAATGAGTCTATTGAGTGGGATATTAAGAGTTCGCGGCAAGGTCAGGGTGAAATTCTAATTCGCTACGCTCTTGGTGCGAGTGCTCGGCCTCTCAATTTGATTGTGAATGGTGAAAAACACTCTGTTCTTCCGTTTCCTGGCACAGGAGGGTGGAGCGCTTGGAAGGAAATGGCAGCAAGGGTCGATCTCAAAAAAGGAAGTAATTCAATCGTGCTGGCAACTAATGGAGCAAGTGGTGGAAATATCGATCACTTGCAGCTCATCGGTCCAAAGAGTGATTAGAGTTGGGGCCGGAGATTGTCTGATGTTCGTTGAAATTAGTTTTAAGAAGAAAAATATTGTGTGTGGGTCCTGCATCTGGCGGAGGGGGTGATCATTAGGTCTGAGTCAACTCACTTGGTATCTCAGAGATTACACCATTAATTTCGGTGAAAAATTGATCTTCTTTGCTCATCTTTAGTGGACTTGTTCCGGTGAATTGTGAGAAGGCAGGTAAGATGAGATGTTTTGAGTCCCTAACCATAAAACCGGTAATCCGGAGAGATTGACGCGCCGATTCCTTGATCCGAATACCAGGGTGGAGGTGGCCTGCGATGCCGTATTCGCTCACCGGAAGATCGTCCGGGTCGTGAGTGACAATAAGCCCATCTAGTTTTAGCTGCGGAGTGACATCGATTGGAAATCGATAACGAGAAAACCAGGAGCGTCGATCGTGGTTTCCTTCGGTGAGAATCACCGGCAATTCTAACATTTGAAGCCACTTTTGAAATAATTCGATTGTTGATGAACTCAGTCCATCGGCGGAGTGAAAGAGGTCTCCGGCAATCACAATTTGTTTTGGCTTCTTCAGATTTGCGATAGTTTTAAGCTGAGAAAGGTCGGAGGCATTGGAGCCTTCCGGCACAGCAAGACCGCGCGCGCGAAAAGTCGCGGCTTTCCCCAAATGTAGGTCGGCAACAATCAGGGATTTGGAAGCGGTTAAAAAAGCGGCGCGTCCTGGAAGTAATTCCACCTTTGTCGGCCCGAGAAAAATTTCCATGGGACACTAGCCCTGGGTAGCGATTAGAGCGCCTTTTTTCATTTCAGCAGCCATTAGAGTGAGGGCATTTGCACGCGTTGGAGCAAGATGTTCCTTAAGCCCAGTTTGATCGATAAAGGAGAGATCCGCTGTAATGACATCTTCGGGGGTTTCACCATTAAGAACACGAACGAAGAGGGCGATCATCCCCTTAGTTATTACAGAGTCTGAGTTGGCAAGGTAACACATCTTGCCCTCTTGTGATGAGGAATCGAGCCAAACTTGGGACTGGCAGCCCTTAATGAGACGATCTGTGGTTTGTAGCTCCTCGCTCATTGGCGCCAATTTTTTGCCTAGGCCGATGACGTATTCGTAGCGCTCTGTCCAATCCTGAAAAAGATCGAGTTCTTCGAGGAGCTCTTGTTGTTTCTCGGTGATAGTCACGCAAGATCCATAATCTTGGAAACCGAGAAAGGCAATGGAATCAACGCAACATCATGAGAGCTTTTTTAAGCGCTTCACCAAATAATTCTACTTCTTCGATTGTGTTGTAGGCGGCAAAGGAAGCGCGAAGAGTGCCGGTCACACCAAATCGAGCCATAAGAGGTTGGCAGCAGTGGTGACCGGTTCGGAGGGCAAAGCCCATTTGGTCTAGTAAAGTGCCAAGATCATAGTGATGAATTCCTTCGAAGTTGAACGAAATAGCTCCGGTGCGATCATTGGGTCCATATAAGGTAATATGGTCGAGATCAGAAAGTATTTCAGCAGCTCGACGAATGAGTTTCTCTTCGTGATGGGCGATCTTTGTTATTCCTAATTTGTTCACATAATTAAATGCCGTTGCTAAGGCAATTCCACCTTCGATATTCGGAGTGCCTGCTTCAAATTTGAAGGGAGGCTCGTTATAGGTAGTTTTCTCAAAGGTAACTTCTTTGATCATTTCCCCTCCTCCACGCCAAGGAGGTAATTCACAGAGTAAATCGTATTTGCCAAAGAGGATGCCTACCCCGGTAGGCCCATAAACTTTGTGCCCAGAAAAAGCATAAAAGTCACAACCAAGTAATTGAAGATCAATAGAAAAATGAGGAATAGACTGAGCCCCATCGACAAAGGTAAGGGCTCCGACCCTCCTTGCCTGTGAACAAATGTGAGTAATGTTATTCACAGTGCCAAAGGCGTTCGAGAGATGGTTGACAGAGACCAGTTTTGTTTTCTCGGAGAGAAGCTGGTCGAAAATCTCAAGGTCGAGGGTGCCATCATCGAGGACTGGGATAATTTTCAAAGTTATTCCCAGTCGTTCACAAAGCATTTGCCAGGGCACGGTGTTGGAATGGTGTTCTAATCCCGAAATAATTATTTCGTCACCTGCCTCCAAGAGGTCAGACCTCCCTAGAGCGGAAGCAACTAAATTGATTGAATCCGTTGTGCCGGAAGTGAAAATAATCTCTTCGGGCCGTGTCGCATTGAGGTGCTTTGCAATCGTTTCGCGGGCTGATTCATGTGCCGCGGTTGCGGCCTGAGATAGCTTGTGAACTCCTCGGTGGATATTGGAATTGATCTTCTCGTAGTAATCCCGAGAAGAATCAAGGACACAAAGTGGTTTTTGTGACGTAGCCGCATTATCGAGATAAACTAGAGGTTTCCCGTTAATCTCCTGACTGAGAATGGGGAAGTCAGACCGAATCTGATAAGGATCAACTGCACTCACACTCTGTCTGTAATCCCGCGAGAGCTATCCCGCAAGCGTTGGTGTCTTTAGCTTTGGTTTAAGATTCTAAATTGTCGCCCGACAAGGTGAGGATATTCGAGTTTCGCGCTTTAGCCATTGGGATCTGAGACCCTACGGTTTACTTTGGAAGGAGGGAGTGAGGTTTGCGGCGGCTTTATGCGCTTTTTGGGTGTCAAGAGAGGGGCCGGGGTCACCTTGGTCTTTGAGGTGTTGGTCAAGGATAGTGGCGAGCGTCTCTTTGATTGTGGCGTGGGCTGGATTGCTGGCAAGATTGGTCATTTCGTAAGGGTCTTCATTGGTGTGATATAACTCTTCGGCGGGGCGTTTCATGAATCGGTTGACAAGCATTTCGTGCTTAGGATTTGAGAAAGAAGAAAACACCCAGCTTGACCAGTAGGGGTTGTGCTCGTGTTTGCCCATAAGATGTTTTTCGATGTAGAGAGAAGCGGGCGAAAGGTTTCGAATGTAACGCCACTTGCCATTGGTGATAGAACGAATGGGATAGGTTGGGCCTTCCGGATAATTGTTGTGCATACCAAAGGCGTGCTCGCGGTGGTTAGATTTCTTTCCCAAAAGGACACCCGCGAAACTGCGGCCATCAAAAGTTTTGGGGTTTGGTTTGGTGCCCGAGAGATCAAGGATGGTAGGGAGGATGTCTGCATATTGCACAATTGCGTTGGTGCGGCCTGTTGCTATTTTTTTAGGCCAACGGGCCACTAGTGAAGTGTGAAGGCCGTTGTCCCAGTTCGTCCATTTGCAGCCGGGGAATTGAGCGCCTTGTTCGCTAGTAAAGAGAACGAGTGTGTTGTCAGAGTTTTTGGTTTCCTTGAGGAGTGCTAGGAGCTCGCCTACTTGGGAATCCATGTAGGTGATCTCAGCAAGGTAATCAGCATATTGTTGTCGGGTCATCGGCGTATCGGCAAGATAGGCAGGAAGTTTAATTTTTCCGGGTGGGTAAGCCGAAGCGTCGCCCATGACCCAAGGTGCGTGTGGTTCGGTAAGGGCCACGACCAGGCAGAATGGTTGATTCAGATCTCGGGTGAGAAACTCTTTGCTTCCAGAGAGATCGTGGGGCCGGGTCGGGTTGCGCACGCAATTTTGATCAAAACCTGGAATTTTTTCGAAGGGAAAAGCTTCGCTGGGTTTAACGTGAGTTTTACCTGCTAGTCCGACGCGATAACCTTGTGGCCTCAGGATGTGAGGCATACTTTGAGTGCCGGGACGACAGGTGCCGTGATTCCAAGCGCAGCCATTTCGGTGAGGATATCGTCCGGTGTAGAGTTCGGAACGACACGGCGAGCACATTGCCATTCCTAGATAGGCTCGATCAAAGATAAGTGATTGTTTTGCGAAAGCATCTAGGTGAGGTGTTTTGGCATTTTGGCCGCCATTTATTGGGAGGTCGCTGAAGGTGCAATCATCGGCAATGATAATGAGGATGTTGGGTTTTTGAACTGCGTTCAGAGAGACTGATAGGCTCAGAAATAGCGTGAATAGAAATTTAGTCATTTGATTGTGTTGAGAAGTTTTTGCTAGCTGCGAATGAGACGAATTACTTTGTTGTTTCTATTTATCTCGGATCTGTCCTGGTATCTAAAGTCGGTGATCTTGGAGAGGTGGGTCTCGAGAATTTTGGTGAATCGGAAGAAGGCGTTATTTGAAGCTTCTTTTGAATTTGCGCGAAGAATTGATAAAAAGAGAAATAAAAGGACAGAGGCGATGAGGGTTTGAGAAATTATTTGTTTGATGCCTGGACGAATGCTTTGAGAAGTTTTGCTTGGAGGGGATCTTTAGGGGCCATTTCTTCGGGGTGCCATTGCACTCCGATGAGGAACCGATCTGGGTCAATTGTTTCAGTGGCTTCAATGATTCCGTTGGGACTCTTAGCAACGAGTCTGAGACCTTCGCCGAGTCGGCCGACTGCTTGATGGTGGCGTGAGTTTACCACGAGCTCTGTTTCGCCGAAGATTTTGCTGAGGCGCGAGTTGGATTCAAGTGTGACTTGGTGGGTGACTCCTCGATGGTTTACTCCGAATTTAGATGGGATATCCTGAATCAGGGAGCCGCCGTGAATGACGTTGATCCATTGGCTACCCAAGCAAATTCCGAGTAAGGGTTTGTCAGTCTTTTTGATCCAAGCGGTGATAAGCGCTTTCTCGAAGAGGTAGCGATTGTCTTCGAGAATCCTTGTAGTTGGATGTGGTTCCTCTCCCCATTCGGATGGAGGGATATCAGCCCCTCCAGGCATGATCAGGCCGTCAAGAAGTTCGAGGTATTCCGCGATCTTATCGGAAGAGCCATCGCCGTTTGGGAGAACAATTGGGACTCCCCCTGCCTTTTGAACAGCTTCAACATACGTGTCGTTGGTGAGACTGGCAATTCCGATAAGCGGGGCGTCGAACTTCTCCTCTGCAGTGGAGGGAGAAACCCGATTCGGGTTGAGGCTTGTGTTTTGACCGACAAAGAAGCCGATACAAATCGCAGCAATAATTGAGATGAAAGTGAGGAAGCTGCGATGTGACATGTTAATTTAGGCTCTATTACACCAGTAGTCTGATACTGGTTAATTGGATTAGTTCGATCGCCATTCCTGTCTCTAAGCTTAATTTTAGATTTAATCTTCTTTTTAGACTATTTGTTGTCTCGAAGATTTTCGAGAGGTTCTGTGA
>TARA_B100001057_G_scaffold499747_1_pt1 | contig 22100 bp, 19 predicted proteins | sample TARA_B100001057 | Tara Oceans TARA_B100001057 (sample SAMEA2621839) | marine metagenome | biome: marine biome (ENVO:00000447); feature: surface water layer (ENVO:00002042); material: "saline water (ENVO:00002010), including plankton (ENVO:xxxxxxxx)" | depth 5 m
CGGGACGCATTTAAAAAGACAATGCACACTACAGGTTTTTATTTTACAGGTCAAGTTAATATTGCAACAAGAATTAGTATGAAAACTAGAACACCAATTATTGGTGAAACTTCTGGTGCAATAGATATTGGATTGTTTGGTATTGCAAATACACTATTCTCTACAATATTTGGTAGAAGATTAGGAACAGTAGATGACGGAACAACATTAAGAACAAAACCTCACGAAGCTGGTACAATAGATTCTGATACAGATACAGTAGAACATTTTACGGCAAATACTAGAGATGTAACTTTAACAAAACCTGGTATAGAGTATGATATTCAGGCAAGAAAACGAAGAGTAATTACAGATAGAAATGGTGTTCCTATAACAATTGCTCAAGGTCATGCATATGTAGGACCAAGATTTAAAAATTTAAATAGATTTGCTAACACGATATTTGGTACGCAAAATCCTGGTTCTGGAATTACATTTCAAAGACTAAATGAAATTGCCGTTACAGGTACAAGAACAGCGCTAGATGGTGATAGTCCTATATTCTTATTAACAGACCCTAATAATGATACAGGTAACAATATGAAGATGAATTTTGCGTTTCCATCAGAGTTGGCTTTCAATGCTGATTTATTCAGTAATACATTGGTTAAATTTGATAATACAAGTAAAACTTTTGATGATACAACCGCTTAAAAAAGTTTATAAATAGTGTAAGAGAACAAAAAATATGGCAAAACTATCAATAAATCTAGGTACTAATCCTAATGACGGAACAGGTGATAACCTCCGTGGTGGTGGTACTAAAATCAACGCAAACTTTACCGAAATCTACAGTAATTTAGGTGACGGAACAAATATTATTAATAATATTAAAATTGCAGATACAAGTTCTACAGTATCCACAATTGCTTTAGGCGAAACATTTAAAGTAATAGGTGGTACAGGTGTTAACGCTGTAATTTCTGGAGATACATTAACATTAACAACCGATAACACGATTATGACCGGTTCTGGTACAGTTACCATGACCAATAAGTCAATGGCGTTAGGTACGAATACTCTTACAGGAACAACAGCAGAATTCAATACAGCACTAACAGATGATGATTTTGCAACATTAACAAATTCAGTTGCTTTAACAAATAAAGATTTAACTTCAGCAACAAACAGTTTTAGACCTATTACGATTGCAGATACAAGTTCAACTACATCTACAATTGGTTTAGGCGAAACTTTAAAAATTGTAGGTTCAGGTGGTGCAACATCAACAGTTTCAGGCGATACAGTAACTATTGCCGTGGCAAACTTATCAAATGCTAATCTATCAGGTTCAGCTGCAATTTCAAATGCTAATTTAGCAAATCCTTCAATAACTTTTGGTTCTACAGCCGCCGCTTTAGGTTCTACTGTAAGTTCTTTTGACGGTGTTAATTTTACAGGTGCAGGTACATTTGACTTAACAGCTTCAGGTTCAAAAGCAAGATTTAACTTTGCAGGAACAGGAAACTTTCCTAGTGAAACAACTTATGAAGGTATGTTTGCTTACGATACAACTGGTGACAAACCTTATGTGGCAGACGCAGCTGGTTGGATTAATATTTTAACAGAGAATGATGGTATTGAAAGACATCCAAATGTTAACATTTCAGGTATTGCAAATGGTAACGCATTAATTTGGAGTTCATCAAATGGTCGTTTTGAACCAGGTTCTGCTGGTGGATATGTTGCTGGTACTGATTTAGATTTAGCAGGTGCAAATGCTCAAGACGCAGGTTACATTTCTCACCGTTCACCAGATTCTACAGTAACAAAAACATTAACTATTACGGTTGCAACTAAAACAAGTGAACATTATGAGTTTGGTTCAGGTTCAAATAATGGTTATGTTATTGACGGCGACCAATCACCACATTTAACTTTATCAAAAGGTGTTTATAAGTTTGACCAAGCTGCTGGTACAAATGCTACACACCCATTAAAATTTTATTATGACAGAGATAAAAATAGAGAGATGTCAACTGGTGTCGTAGTAACAGGAACAGCTGGTAATGCAGGTGCTAATACAACAATTACGATAGATGAAAATACACCAACACCTTTATTTTATGAATGTACTGCTCATTCTTACATGGGTCATTCTATAGATATTGTAGGTGGTAAACAAGCAAGATTAAATATAACAACAGACAAATCAAATGTAGGTAATTCTGCTGGTGCAAACTCTGGTAAATCTTTTACAGTTATAGCAAATAGAACAGTTGATGATGTATTAGTTTTTGTAAATGGTATTTGTTTAGTGCCAACAGACGACTATACAATTTCAGGAACAACATTAACCTTTATACAAGCGCCGGCAAACGGAGCAGAGATTGTGTTTAGGTATCTAGGATAAAAATATGGGAACAATAACAAGAAATATTGCACATAATTTAACATCAGGTTTAGGTGGCGCTAGTGGTGTAAATTTTAGAAATATGATTATTAACGGAGATATGCAAGTGGCTCAAAGAGCTACATCAGCTACTGCTTTTAATGACGGTTACGGTACAGTTGATAGATTTTCATTTACTGAAAATAGTAGTGGAGCTGCAACATCTGAACAAGAATCATTAACAAGTGGTGGTGCTTTTGAAGCAGGATTTACAAAAGCAGTAAAAATGTCTTGTACTACAGCAGACGGAACAGTTGGCGCTACTGAAAGAGCTTACATGCAACAAAGTATTGAGGGACAATTTTTACAACAGTTACAGTATGGATATAGTAGTGCAAAAACAATGACATTATCTTTTTGGGCTAAATCAAACATGACAGGAAATTTTCCTGTAACAATTAAAAAAGATGATAACACAATTTATTATATTTCTTATCCTTATAATATAACAAGTGCAAACACTTGGCAAAAATTTTCTATTGTTATTACACCTACAGCAGGTTCAACAACTTTAATAACAAGTAGTGCTGCTAAAATTAATGATGATAATGGACGAGGTATGCAGATTATGTGGGGACTTGCATGGGGTAGTAACTACACAGGCAGTTATAGTGGTACACCAACATGGACAAGTTCAAGTAATGATTTTGCAGATAGTGATGTTACTTATAATAACTTTTTTAGTAGTACAAGTAATAACCTTTCAATTACAGGAATTCAATTAGAAGTAGGAGCTCACGCTTCTGATTTTGAGTTTTTACCAAAAGATATTAATTTAGATAGATGTTATAGATATTTTTATAAGATGATACCACAATCTGGTAACTATCAAAATTATGCGTTGATTACATATAACGGAACATCCGCTGCTGGATTTATTTACTTACCAAAACCAATGCGTAGTGGTAGTTTAACTATGACAACAAGCGGAACATTTGTTTCAAATACTCCATATGCCGGTTCTTCTTATGATAATGTTAGTTCAGGTCCATCTTTAGGTGATGTTTGTCAAAATATTATAAGAGTATCAGTTGATATACCAAACTCTAAAACTGGTGGTGATTCAGGTAGATTATTAATTTTAAATGACGCAACCGCTTTTATAGCAGTAGCTGACGAATTATAGGAAAAAACATGAAAATTACAAATATTACAAGTGCAAAATATAGATATGAAAATGAAGCAAAATATACAGTTGAAGTTGAATTATCTGACAGTACACATATGAGTATAATTATTTCAAATGATAATATAGATTATCAAAAGGTTTTAGAATGGGTAGCAGCCGGAAACACAATAACAGACCCAGGAGCATAATTAGGAATCATGTTGAAAACTTGTATAAATATAGTTAAGGAAGTTAAAAAGATATGCCAGCAATTATAACAAACAAATTCAGAGTTCATAATAGTGAACAATTTAGAGAGTCTTTTAGTGAGGCTGCTCCTAATACATATTATCTAGCTATAGGAAGACCTCAAGCATTTGCAACAGCAACAAGAGGTGACGCTAGAACAGAAAACGAAGGAACAGACGCAAGTCCTATTACACCCACAGATACAGAAAACACACAAAATTTTACCTACAATGACATGCTGGCTGCAAAAAAGATTGACTCAGGTAATGTTTCAATAGTTATTCCTAGAAGAAACTGGACAACTGGTACAGTTTACGATTATTACAGACATGATTATGGTGTATATAAAACAGGTACAACAAATTCAAATAATTCAAATAGTGGCGCAACAACTTTGTTTGACGCAACTTTTTATGTATTAACAGCTGCTAGAAATGTTTATAAGTGTTTAGATAACAATGGTAACGCTCAATCAACTGTAGAACCAACTGGCACATCAACATCAATATTATCACTTGCAGACGGTTATAAGTGGAAATATATGTACACTTTATCGGCAGCTCAACAAGCAAATTTCTTATCAACTGACTTTATGGCAGTTGCTACAAATAGTTCAGTATCATCAGCGGCTGTTGATGGTGCAATAAACATAGTAAAAATTAAAACTGCTGGTTCAGGTGGAACAGACGGAACATTTACAAATATTCCAATAAGAGGAGATGGTTCAAGCGGTGTTGCAACAGTTGTTGTTACTTCAGGTGCCGTTACCTCTGTAACTATAACAGCTGCTGGAACAGGTTACACTTTTGGAACAATAAGTAATGCTCAAATAATATCAGCAGGCTCTACAAACCTTGTTGGTGCAGAGTTAGATTGTATAATTGAACCAAAAGGTGGTCATGGTAAAAATGCAATAGAAGAGTTAGGTGGTTTCTTTATAATGTTAAACACTTCTTTAGAAGGAACAGAATCAGCAAATACTGGTGATGTTACAGTTGCAAACGATTTTAGAAAAGTTGCTTTGATTAAAGACCCAACTTCAGCAAGTTCAGCTGCTACGGCAACAACTATGAGAGCAACAAAAGCAATTAAAATTACAGGTGATTCAGGAACATTTGCAGCTGATGAAAAAATTACTCAATCAACAACAGGTGCAATAGGAAAAGTAGTAGAGTGGGACTCAACAAATAAAATTTTATATTACATGCAAACTAGATTTACAAATGAAGGTATTGATTCTAACGGAAATAAAACAGCATTTTCAAGTAATAATACAATAACTGGCGGGACTAGTAATGCCACAGGTTCTCCTGATACATCACACACAGCAACAACAAACAATGTTGTATTTTCTAATGGGTATTCAGCTTCAGAGATTGACGCAGGTTCAGGACAAATTCTATATGTTGAAAATAGAGCGCCAATTACTAGAGCTGCTGACCAAACGGAGAATATAAAGTTAATAGTTGAGTTTTAAGGGGAGTTAAATGCCAAGTCCAACTGATTTTAACCTCTCACCTTACTATGATGACTTCAACGAGTCAAAAAAGTTTCACCGAATACTTTTTAGGCCGTCATTCGCAGTTCAGGCTAGAGAGTTAACACAATCACAAACAATTTTACAAAACCAAGTTGAAAGATTTGGTGACCATGTATTTAAACAAGGTGCTATGGTTTTACCTGGTCAAGTTGGTATTGACCTTGAATACTCATCAATTAAATTAACTTCAAAAACTGCCACAGCATTAAGTTCTTATAATGGTTCAACTTTAACAGGTAATACTTCGGGTGTTATTGCTGAGGTTGTCGGTTTTTCTGCTACAGATGGTACAGACCCCGATACTTTATTTGTAAAATATAATAAAGGTGGAACAGACAATGCAGCTGTAAGTTTTTCAGCAGGAGAAACAGTAACATCAACAGCATTAAATAGTTCAAATAATCCAGAAACTTTAGTTGTAGCTACTATACATACAGGTTCAGCCGCTTCAGTTGAATCAGGAGTTTATTATATTAATGGTTATTTTATTCAAGTAGATAAATCAACTGTAGTTTTAGACAAATACACATCTACGCCATCTTACAGAGTTGGTTTTACACTAGCAGAATCTTTTGTAACACCTAATGATGACGCAAGTATTAATGATAATGCTCAAGGTACTTCAAACATCAATGCTCCAGGTGCTCACAGATTTAAAATACAATTAACTTTAACAAAAAAATCCTTAACAGCTACAGACGATACTAATTTTTATGAAATTGCAAGAGTTGAAAATGGCAGAATTAAAGCTATGGTTAGAAGTACGGAATATTCCGTATTAGAAGACACATTAGCAAGAAGAACATTTGACGAATCTGGTGATTATGTTTTAACAAATCCAGATTTAGATGTTAGAGAACATTTATCCGTAGGAAATAATAGAGGTATCTATACATCTGCTTCAGGTGGTTTAGAAACTAAACTAGCATTAGGTGTTTCACCATTTAAAGCATATGTAAATGGTTATGAAGCTGAACAATTAGGAACAACATTTGTTGATGTAGATAAAGCAAGAGAATTTGATACAGGAAATAATAACAAAGCAAGATTTCAAGTAGGCAACTTTGTATATGTAAATAATGCCTACAACTCTCCTGATATTGGTTTTGTATCAGGTGATACTCAAGCATTTAAAACTTTAAATTTAATGGACACAGCTACTGCTGTTGATGGTACTCAACAAAGTACCGTAGGTACTACTGTACCACAAATAGGTCGTGCTAAGTCAAGAGGTTTTGAATTTGTAACAGGAACAGAATCTAACGACATATATCCTGATAGTGCAGTTTACAAACATTATCTTTTTGATATTGATATGTACACACATATTAATGTTTTAGACAACACAGCATTTACAACAGGAGAATTATTATCCGGTTCTAGTACAGGTGCTTCAGGTATTGTACAAGATTTAACAGCAGTTAAATCAGCGGCTGCTACATCAATTTCAGTTGCAAATCCAGGTGTTGTAACATTAAACGCACATGGTTTTGAAGAAGGCCAACAAATCACTTTATCAGGTGGTAACTTTGCAATTGGTGGTTCTGCTTATACACCAGGAGTTTTTACAGTAAGAAGTGTAACAACTAATACTTTTGAATTATACGGTCAAGACGGTACTACTTCTCAAAATGTTACAGCATTTACAAGTGGTCCTACAATGACACACGGAGTTATAGTTCTATCAAATGTTAAAGGTACTTTTGCAGCTAGTGAGGTTGTAACAGGTCAAACTTCAAATAATTCTTCAACAATTCAGGCTGATGTCAGAGGATACACAGCAGTTTCATCAAAAGAATTTTCAGATGTAAAACAAATTGGTATGGCAGGTTCTCCTGCATTTACAGCCGACACAGATTTATCAAGTGCGTACGGAACAAATACAAAAATAGATGGTACACTTTCAGTTGGTGCTAGTGCAACAGTAACAGGTAATAGTACATTATTTAATTCTCAATTAAGACCGGGCGATTCAATATCTTTTGATAATGATTCAGGTACGACAATAACAAGAATTGTAAAATCAATTGTTTCTAATAATTCTTTAATTTTAGAATCAGCGTCTTCAGGTACAACTACTAACGCCACAATAACTAGAAGAAGAGCAAAACTTAATAATCCAGAAAACAATAGACTTGTATTTAAGTTTCCTTATAAAACTGTTAAAACTTTAAAAACTACTTTAAATGAAGGATTAACAGATACAAACTATTCAGTAAGAAGACAATTTACAGGAACATTATCATCTGGTGCTGTAACTATTTCAGCAGGTACAAATGAAGTATTTTCTTCAGCAAATAACACAGATTACATAGTTTCAATTATGACAGTTGGCTCTGGTAGCACAGGTGCTGTAGGTGATATATTAAATATTTCAGGAAGCAATCATCAAGGTGCTACTATATTTACATTAGGTGGTTCTCCTACAGGTAAAACACTAACACTAGATTTTGGAACAAACTTCACAGGTCATAAAGTAAAAATTTTAGCAACTGTAAATAGAACGGTTGCAGGTTCTAAATCAAAAACACTTGTAACTAATTCTACAAAACAAATGCAGTTACAGAGTTCTATTGAATATGGTATTATAGGTTTAAGTAAAGCAGATATTAAAGAAATTAAAAGTGTTAAAATGTCGGCAAACTTTAGTACAGACGCAACTGCTTCAGATACAGACATTACAGATAGATTTACTTTAGATAATGGTCAAAGAGATAACTTTTATGATATAGGTAGAATTAAATTAAAACCTGGTGCGTTGACGCCAACAGGTAGACTATTAATAACTTTTGATTTCTTCTCACACGGTGCTGGTGATTACTTTGATGTTGACTCATATTCAGGTGTTGTAGCTTATGAAGAAATTCCAAGTTATACCTCTGATACGACAGGAGAAAAATTTGAATTAAGAGATTGTTTAGATTTTAGACCTAGAGTTGATGACGCAAGTACATTTGACTTTGGTGGTGATGACCGTACTTTTGATGGTGCAGGTGCTTCAACACTTGACATGCCAAGATTTGGTTCAGACATAACAGCAGATTTAGAATTTTACTTAAATAGAATTGATAAACTATTCTTAACAAGAGAAGGCCAATTAAAAGTTATAAAAGGTGCTTCAGATTTAAACCCAATACAACCTACTAATTTAGATGGTCACATGTTGTTAGCAACATTAAATATTCCTTCTTACACTTTATCTACAGATGAAGTTGATATTGAAAAAGAAGATAATAGAAGATATACTATGAGAGATATAGGTAAATTGGAAAATAGAATTCAAAATGTTGAATACTACACTCAATTATCTCTATTAGAAGCTGATGCTCAAAACTTGCAAATACAAGATGAAAACGGATTAGATAGATTTAAAAATGGATTTATTGTTGACAATTTTACAGGTCATAATATTGGTGATGTACAAAATAATGATTATAAATTATCTATTGATAGGTCAAGAGGTGAGGCAAGAACACTATTTAATGAGGATGTAGTAGAGTTAGGTGAATTTGATGATGACGGTACTTCTATTATTACAACAGATAGAACAGATGGCGCTTATCAAAAAACTGGTGATTTATTAACATTACCATATACAGAAACACCTTACATCTCTCAAACATTTGCTTCAAAAACAGAAAACTTAAATCCATTTTTAGTATTTAATTGGATAGGTGATATAGATTTAAATCCACCAGTTGATGAATGGAAAGAAACTAGAAGAGCGCCAGAGGTTGTTGCTAATGTATTTGGTTCTTTTGATAATATGGCTTTAGCCAGAGGTTTAGATAATACAAGTATTACAGAAATACCTGTAGGTACAGAATGGAATGAATGGCAAGACCAATGGACAGGAAACCCTAGAACAGGAGGTCGTTGGACTTCAGGTGACCTGATTATGCAAACAACAACTAGTGATGTTAGACAAACTAGAACAGGAATTAGAACAAGAATAGTTCCTCAAACAGTAAGACAAAGTTTAGGTGATAGAGTAATATCAATTGGTTTTGTTCCGTTTATTAGAAGTAGAACAATAGGATTTCAAGGATATGGTTTAAGACCAAATGTAAGAGTTTATCCTTTCTTTGATAATATAGATATTTCAACTTATGTAACGCCAGATGGCGGTTCATTAGGAGGTAACCTTGTAACAGATTCTACAGGTTATGTAAAAGGTGAATTTGCAATACCTGACCCAAACAATGACGCAAATCCAAGATGGCGTACAGGTAAGAGAGTTTTCAGATTAACTAGTTCATCAATAAATTCACAGGATAAAACAAATGTTGCTACTTCAGCTGAAGGAGATTATGACGCTAAAGGTTTATTAGAAACTGTACAAGAAGCAATTATCTCAACAAGAGAACCAAGAACAGAAAGATTAAATGTAACTGATTCACAAACTATTCAAAGAAATGCAAACAGAGTTGTTGGTAGAGTTCCAAGACAAGAAAATAATGATGATAATAACAGAGGTGACCCATTAGCACAATCTTTTGTTGTTGATGTTGAAGATGGACTATTTGTAACAAGTATCAATACTTTCTTTGCTACAAAATCATCAACACTTCCTGTTAAAGCAGAAATTAGAAATATGGTTAATGGATATCCAGGACCTAAAGTTTTACCTTTTGCACAAAAATGGTTAAACCCTGGTGATATTAATGTAAGTACAGACGCAACAGCAGTTACAACATTTACATTCCCATCTCCTGTTTATCTAAAAGAAGGTGTTGAATATTGTATAGTTTTATATACAGACTCACAGGATTATACAGCTTATGTTGCTAGATTAGGTGAGAAAAATTTAGGTTCTAATAGAACAATATCATCACAACCTAATATGGGTATCTTATTTAAATCAGCGAACAATAGAACATGGAACGCTGAACAAATGGAAGATTTAAAGATTACAATTAATAAAGCAGTATTCAGTACATCTACTCAAGGTCAAATAACTTTATGTAATAAAGATTTGCCTTCAAGAACATTAGCAAATAATCCTATTAGAACATTTAATGGTACAGGTTTAATTAGAATTTTCCATCCAAATCACGGAATGCATAGTGCAAATGATAATGTTACAATTGCAGGTGTGGTTTCAGGAACATATAACGGCATTGCTCACTCATCAATTAACGGCACATATACATCAATTAAAAATATTACTTTAGATAGTTATGATATTGAAACAGGTGCAACAGCAAATGCTACAGGTGATGTTGGTGGAATTACTGTAACTGCTACTCAAAATAGATTGTTTGATGTAATGCAATTACAAATAGGACAAGTAACACATCCAGGTACAACATTAGGTACTACATTAAGAACAACAACAGGTCGTTCAGTTCATGGTTCAGAAAGTCCTTTTGTTGCTGAAGGAGTTTCATCTGCTAAGAATGTTGTATTAGGTGATAATTTATACTTTACAGAACCAAGAATGGTTGCTAGTGCTATAAATGAAACAAATGAAATGTCAAATGGCAAATCTATGTTTGTTCAAATGACATTAAATTCTTCTAATGCAAACTTGTCGCCTGTTATTGATTTACAAAGAGTTAATGCATTTGCCATATCAAATAGATTAAATCAACCTGCCGTAACATCAACAGATACATTTACAGGAGATGGTTCAACAACAGCATTTACTTTATCAAGTACACCTACAAGTGTTCATTTATTATCTGTTAAAGTATCAGGTTTACCTAAAAAACCAGTAGATGACTTTACAGTTTCAGGAACAACTTTAACCTTTGGTGTTGCACCGGCTAGTGGCGCAAAAATTAATGCTAAGTTATCAAATACTGTAGATTATGAAGATGACACAGCACCAGAAGGTGGTTCTTCAGCAGGTTCTTATATTACTAAACCTGTTCAGTTAGAAACACCATCAACTGCTTTAGATTGTAGAGTAGCTGCAAGTGTAAGGTCTACTTCACAAATTAAAATGTTCTTTAGATTGACAGGTGGTGAAGAAACAAGAAGATTACAAGATATAGAATTTACTCCATTTAATACAACTGGAGCTTCTGATAATACAGTAGTGCCTTCAGAGGGTGATAGAGTATTAGACAACGATTTCAGAGATTACAAATTTAGTGTAAAAGATTTACCAGAGTTTACTTCTTTTCAAATTAAGATAGTATTTAACGGTACTAATACATCTTATACGGCAAGAATTAAAGACTTTAGAGGAATAGCATTGGCAGTATAATGAGCAAGTTTATGAAAGTTGAAGGTCATACAAGTTTAGTTAGAGATACTAATTCAGGAGCTATCGTTAATACAAGTGTTTCTGAATATCAACTTTATATGAATAGAGTTAAATCAAGAGAACAACAAGGTGACCAAATTCGTAATGCGGTAAAAGAGATAAATAACCTAAAGAGCGAATTAAGAGAAATAAAAGATTTATTAAGAGAAATAGTAAAGTAAAATGGCAGTAAGAAATATAGCAATAACGGATACACTAGAGAAATTTAGAACCGAATTTAATGATATGACAGCCAATGATTTTGGCGACATAGCAAATTTATCAGGTTCTATTAGTTCAACCAATCTAGTTGGGGCAATGAATGAAACTATTAGTATTGCCACATCTACTGCTGGTTGGAAAATGCGTGATTCAACTTCAACCACTCAGCTAGTAGGTGGTGGAGATATTGCTACATTTTTAGGTACTTCAAATCAGATTAACGCAGTTGTATCATCACCTGATACATTAACTTTAAGTTTAAATCCTACAGTAGAGGTTACAACCTCTGTAAAAGCAGGAACATTAACAATAGCTGCTGGTTCAATTACAGATACTTCCGGAACAATTAATATCGGAGATGAAGATATTACTGGTACAGGAACAATTACTGGTGCTAACATAGTTGGTACAACTCTTAAAGGAAATAATTTACAATCTCGTTCAGGCAATGTTGTTAGAGTTCCTACCACAGAAACTTTAAAGATTGATGGTACTTTACAATTTGAAGGTACTAATAACGACAACGAATTAACTATAGCGATTGTTGACCCGACAGCGGATAGAACAATTACTTTTCCAGACGCAACAGGAACAATTGCATTAACAAACACAACAGGTTATGCTACATCAACAATATTTTCTTCAGCGGTGACTTTGATAATTTACAATTCTTCAGGGGTCGCACAAAAGACAATAGTTGGTAGCGCCACATAGGAGAATTATATTATGGCAGTTAGAGCCCCTTTATATCTTGATGGTACAACCCTTAAAGAGATGTCTACCACACAGGTTGCTCAAATAGTAGACCAAGCAATTTGGCAATTCGCAGGTGCTCCTAGTCCTACATTATCTGTAATATCTACAGGTGGTGCTTTAGCTTCTATAAACGATACAAGATTACAAGCGGGTTCTGTTTCAACAAGTGCAACTGCTTTTCCTAATGAGGCAACAACGGCAGAGCCAACAACTGTTACAGTTGCTTACGATAAAATAGACCAAATTTATCCTAGTGTATCTCCTACGGCAGATACAGGTAAAACATGGCCAGTTTATTATACATCTGGTGGACAAATTCAATCAATGAATTTAACGGATGTAAAAGATACATTTTTACACCCTGCTATAGATTTATTAGTTTCAGGTTCAACAACTACTCAACAAGCTGGAACATATGCCATACAATCGGATACTTCAATGACTGGTGCTACACTTGTTAGCGCAACACCTGTGTTTATAGATACAAGAGCAGATACAGGCGCTTACACGGCAGGTGGTATTACCGAAGCTTTAGACCAACCTACTACAATTACTAGTTATTATTTACATAGAGTTAATGGTAATGATACAACATATACATTGCCTAGTTTTATAAGAAGTGATAATGATATACAAGTTTATGATGAAACTGTATTTGAAAATCTATTACAAGAATGGATGAGATATACAGCTGCCAGTTCTACAGACGGATATAAAATTTCTTATAATATAGGAACAAGTGGTAGTGGTAATACTAGAGGAACAGGTATGGCTGATACGGTTTTAAATGGTTCAGGTAACTATCAAACAAGATATGTAAATACAGACGACTACAGAGCTCAAGAGTTTCCAAATGGTGCTGTAACAACAGCAAATACTTATTATTTGAGAATAGCAAAAAGTTAATTATGAGGTTATATTATGAAGATACTTTTAACAGGAAGTGATGGATTTATAGGATCCAATCTTAAAAATACAGATTACCATTTTCATTGTTTAGATATAAAATCAGGTAAAGATTTAATGACCTGTGAATTACCAGATGTAGATGTAGTTATACATTTGGCAGGACTTTCTGGTGTAAGAGAAAGTTTAGATTATCCTACAGATTACTGGATAAACAATGTAATTGTTAGTCAAAGAATATTTGAAAGATATAAAGATAAAAGAATTTTGTATGCAAGTTCTAGCACAGCATACGAACCATGGAAAAATCCTTATGCTATGAGTAAGTATTCCATGGAACAAATTGCTCCAGAGAATAGTGTAGGTATGAGATTTACAACTGTTTATGGACCAGGTGCTAAAAAAGATATGTTAATACCTAGAATTTTAAGAAATGATGTACCTTTTATAAATGTAAATCATAAAAGAGATTTTATACATGTAGATGATGTTATATCTGCTATGTTAATATTATTGCATAATGAATATAAAGGTATTATTGATATAGGTACAGGCATATCTAACAAATTAACAGATATATTAGAAAGAGTTGGTATAGAAACTAAAGGTGCTATTGGTAATGATACAGAAAGATTTGATAATAAGGCAGATACAACTTTACTAAATAGTTATAGTTGGAAGTCAAGTATAGATTTATTTGACTATATCCTACAAAATAAGGTGGTAAATTAAAATGGAAATTAATACAGATAATTATATCTCTGCTACATTTTTAGAAGCAGGTAGAGATAATATTGAGGTGCTAGTAAGAAGTGATGATGGTAAAAAAGTAATACCTCACATTATTAAATATGATGAAAGACACCCCGATTGTCAGCAACTATTAAAAATTGTAAATGTAGACCAATTACATGAAAATACAAATATTAGAGTAAAAGACGAAAGAGCAAAATTTGAAGAGCAGGTAATGGCCATTGCTAAAAAAGATGGTTTAGTATTTGATAAAGGTACTCACGATTCAAAATTCTTTCCTACTCTTGTCAGAGGTTTATTTGATAATGGCCATAATGAAGACCATTTATTTGCAATTAAATTAGCGTTGTTTGAATATGACCCAATAAGAGATTCAGATAATAAAGAAGCAAAAGATAAGATTAGAGCCGGTACTACAAAAGCGGAAGTTATTGCAGCTGCAATTGAATTACTTGCGAAGTAAATAGTCAGACCACCATCCAGTCCAACCTTTTTCTAAAACATGTTGCATTTGACCACATGTAACTACATTATGAAACTCTGGTTTTTCATATAAGTATTTTTTTATAGAAGGACATACTCTTTCGTATGTTGCATAATAAGGCAATTCTTTAAAGTAAAATTCATCACTACCTCTATAATATTTTTTTAAGAATACATCTTTATTAGAATTAAATTTTTCCCAAATAAAAGAAACATCACCTGTCCAACTTACAATAGACGAGTTTAAAGGTGTATGTGCTGGTTTTCTCCACCACTTATCATCTAATAGAGTAAAAGAGTTTCTATATAAGTTTGGTAATTTTCCAAATATTATCATGTCTAAATCAAAATATAAATTTTGACCGTCTTTAAACCAATCATACATTTGAAATTTATTAAACCAATTACCAAATAGGTCTTTATCTACAACTTGAAAATCATCATATTCTATACCCGAATATTTGTCAATCATATATTTTAAATTGTCAATATGCCATTCAGTATATTTTTCACCAAACTTACAACAAATTATTCTTCTCATTTAATTAAACTCATATGTAAATTGTTTATAGTATTTGTAAATTTACCTATTTCAAATTCGTAATGTGAAGTATTGTCAAATTTAATAGGTCTAAAAGAGTCGGGGTCTATTAATCTAATTTTATTGTCAGTAGTATATAAAAAGTTTTTTAGTTGTACATCATCATGCCAAAATAAATGACAATCTTTATGTTTAAATTTAAACATGTTACTTACGATATCAACGACTTGTTTTATTATATCTAGTTTTTGTTCAAAGGATATGGTATTAAGTATTATACAATCTTTTAAATTTTCACCTTCAATATATTCCATCTCAAAAGTATTATTGTGTACATTTTTAACTTGTACAACTCTAGGGTCAAATTTTTGATAGTCTTTGTAAACTTGATACCATATATCTATATCATAAAACGGATGTGGTCGTCTATTCCACTCTTTAATCATTTAATTTCAGTTACCTTAATATTTCTCTCTCTAAATGAATTAATTTTAAATTCTGCTTTATCAGGTATTAAATGTACATTACCATATGGGTCTTGCATTTCATTGCCAGCATATTTTTCAATATCAACTATCTCAACTTGCCTCATAATTTTATTAGTTCTAGGATGCCTCATTTGTCCTGTGGTGCTGTTTCTACTACCATTAGCAGAACCAATCATTAATTCTGTTTCGTCTGATTCCCAACGAGGTCTATTTTTTTGTGGATGTCCTACACCGAGACCATAACATATTTGTTTTTTGCCGTCAATAATCTCATCAAGTATTCCTAGTTTTTTACCCCAGAAATCATCACCATTCATATCTCTATGACTTTTATTGCAACCTGTGGCAAAACCCATTTTAGCAGCTGCTCTCATTGTAAGGCCTAGAGAAATACCTATACTTACATAAGCATTGTGCCATCTATTAATATCGGTGTTTTCTTTTTTAGTACCATCGCCATGAGCGTTATGATTTGAGTCAGGTTCTTTACCAACCCATATAATATATAAACTTGCGTTTGCTTGTGAGTTTCTCCAGGTTGATGGTGGATTTCTTCTATGAGTTTGACCCCAAGTATATCTTGATATTTCTTGTATTACTTTTCTGTCAGCAGTCCAATAAATGTCAAAATATCCTTCATGTTGTTTTGTAGGAGCATTTATGGCTGTCCATATCAATTCTTTAATTGAAAGTTTGTATGTATTATCGTTTACATTAAACTTATCATAATCCCAATTTCTTTGACATTTTTGTATCTCTTGTAAGACTCTTCTTTCCTCGTCCCAATCATAATACATTTGGTGGGTTATTTTAGTCCAATCAGTTGTCATTTCCAATACTCATTTATAAAGTTGTCTTTATATTTATGTATAGTTTTACCAACGCCTGTAAAGTGAACAACTTTAATCATTTCATTTACGCTATCCATAATCATATAATCTGTTTTACATTTTTTAGCATATTGTTTATTTAACTCTATATTTTCTTCAAAGTTGGGTGTATATTTACCTAACCATTCTATAGGCGTTCTAATAATATTGACCTGGTGTTCTAACATTTTCCAATTTACATAGTTTTGTTCACCATAATATTTAAAATGAACATCACCATTATTGTAATATAAGTTTTGCCAATAATTAGGATTTAATATAAAGTCTTCCCAAACATATTTAAAATTGCCTGATTTAAATTTATAAAATCCACCGTTTATATCAATCAATGATTTCCAAAAATGACCATATGTAATAAATTCATTTTTCTTAACAGGATGTCCTATTAAATCATCAATGTTACCTGTAATAACTTGGTCAATATCCATGACCACTATTTCATCACCTGGATTTTGATAAGCAAATTGTGGACTAAAAAACTTTAATTTATGCCAATGTTTTTTAACATCACTTTCTTTATTGTAAGGTAATATAACATCAGCCTCAATATCTTTAGTATCACTTAAACAGATAAACTCAAATGGTATTGTGGTATTTCTTTTTAAACTTCTATAAAATTTAGAAACATAATCTGGTGTATAGTAACCGTCAAAATATACTGTACATATTTTAAGCATTATATTTTCTCCACACGGCGTCAAAGTCTTTACAAACACAATGAGCTATTTTAGTATTATCAGGCACATATCTTTGTTTATCAAAAAAATAGTGCCATTCGTTATCTAACCATTGTACATTTACATTATTAGTTTTTATTTTATAGGAAAAAATTGTTTCGTTGTCATATCTAAACATGTTAACAATATTTTCTGGATATAAACCATCCTTTTCTTTTATTAAAGTTGTCATTAAATCAATTGTGTCTTTAAATTTGCCAAAGTAATTTAATTTTAGTATATCATCTTTGTTAGCTCCTATAATGCCTGTGTTAATAACATCATTTCTAGGATTGTAACCTTGATTTAATAACATGGCGTGGCAATTAAAATACTTTGCTGACGGACTTCTTATGCCTTGACTTACGCTGTATCTGGTGTTTACCATACTATTATTATGTTTAACACAAATACCTTTTGATAAATCCCATTTGTCAAAGAATGATTCGTCTGTCATAGGTATAGCGTCAAAATCTAAATATAAGATATCGTCATATTCTTTTGCGAGTTTGTCTAATAAGTGTATCTTATAAAAATTTACAACTTCATAACCTGTAAACATAGGAAAGTCTTTTAAAAAGTTTCTTTCAAATGTTTTATACTGTTCATCATATTCAAACATTATAAAATCAGCGTCTATAATATCGGCATAATGTTTTTTACATTTGATTAAATCGCCATAATTTTCTTTAAAAGCCTGTATGGTTATATCAGCCTTTTCAGTTGTATCGTATTTTTGTTTAGAATCACCATAATGTTCTTTTGCAGGCACATCAACATATAAACTATAAATTACTCTTCGCATATCTTACCTAATAAAGTAAACCTGGTGCCTCTACTATCTGTTATAGCGCCTTCTTTTAAGACTTTAAAGTTGTCAGGAAGTTGTGTTTTAAATTCTGTATTACTATGAACACAATTTATATGTGTATCAATATCAAACATATTATTTGATTGAAAGGCAAAGTAAGCTGGCGCAACTCTTTTCCACCATGCAGTTTTCCACCTTTTACCATTTTCAGGATTGATGGCGCCCCATTCTCTCATTGGTCTCATGTGTTCACAGGAGGTATTAATAAACAACGAGGCATTTGTAAATTGTTCTCTATAATTCTCAAAAATATCTCCTGTAATAAAGTCAACATTAAATCCTTTAAACAATTCATATTTTGCCCTATTAATAACATCACCATCCATGTCTATGCAGGTAATTTTTTTAACTTCATTATAAAATGCAGGTATTAATATACTACCGTACCAACTACCAAATATAACTATTTCAGAATCTTTATTTAATATGTTAGCATTTTTTATATGTTCTATCAATAACATTTTTGATTTAAATTGATTAGGACTAAATGAATCTAAAACATCTCTTTGTCTAATTTGTTTTAATCTATTTTTATCTGTATCGTGAGTATTAACAAAATCTCTCATCTCTTGCGTAATCAAGTTATCTATAATTGTCTGTAATTGTTTTACATCTATCGCCATTTTATAATATCTCCAACAGGTGTTTTTATATCGCCTTCTACAATACCTCTATATTGTTTTGCTTTGCCTATTGAAACTAATAGTACAGGACTATAATCAATAAAACCTAGTTCTTTCCAAAACTTAACAGGCCTTTCAAAACATAAACAATATGATATATCTAAATTTTGTTCAACAACTAGTGCTGTCAAATTTGCAGTAAACAAACCTACTTCAACTGCTGTTGCGCCTAAATCTTTACTTACTTTAACTCTTTCAGCATCCATTTGTTCCATATAGTGGTTTCTTACCATTTGTTTAGTATAAAACTCATTTGCCTTTTCGTGAAGTCTTTGATTTATAATTAATAAGTATGGGTTAATGTGTATATGTTTGTAGTAAGGATTAATATGAAATGAGTAACCATCTTTATCATAAGTGGCCGTGCCATCTTCTAATGCTTCATCTTCCATTCTTTTGTGATTACTTGTAACTATATCATATACATAATCTTTTTCTTTTTGTTTATCTGGACCTAAAACATTTACGGTGTATGGAAAAACATTTTGTTTTGACGGAGTAATATCGTGTGCCATTTTTAAACAATAATCAATCAAAGACCTATCAGGTATTACATTCATATCATAAGATACCACATGTTTTCTTCTTTTTAAAACATCTCTTATATCCATTTTATAATATCCTCATAATTTGGTTTATAATCATAATCTATAGGAAAAGTTTCTCTTCTATATTTTTTAGCATGTCCTACTGTAATCATTAAGTTAACTCTTCTATCAATAAATGGCAACTCTTTCCAATGTTCAGGACTTCTTGAAAAATTACCGGTAAATGATGTATCAATACCTTTCTCAGCTGCTAGACCTCTGAACGCCATAGCAAACATTCCTGATTCTACACATATTGGTTCTCTACTATCTTCTAATCCTTTTTCAGTACAAGGGTCAAAAAATATACCTCTTTTCCAGGCTAACTTTTGATATGTGCTAGTTAGAGTTCCTAATCTTTGTGTAATTATTAATAAGTATTGACAAGAAGTTAAGTTTGCATAGTTAACATCTTTTCTTTCTGTGCCAGAGGCAATATCTTCAAATTCAGTATTGCCTTTATTCATTCTAGTATCATTATCACATGACTTATCATAAATTATATCTTTATATTTTTGATGTTCAGGTCCTAAAACATGTACTTGCCATGCAACTATATTATTTTTTGATGGCGTAACTTCATATGCATTTTTAAGTAACTCACTTATTACATCTTTAGATATTAAAGGTTTTGTAATATCATATTCTGTTACATGTCTAGGTTTTTTTAAATTATCAAGTATCATCTTACCAATAGTTTTGTTCATATTCCGGTGTCCAATGTTTAAAGTCTTGTTTAGTATGAACGAAATCATTTATAACTAATATATCTAATGCAGTTCTATTAAAAGTTCTAGTTGCCTGCCATGGTTTTTCTACAATAGGTTCTTGACAATTAAAACTAGTATTCAGTAGCATAGGTATACCAGTAATTTTATAAAACTCATTAATTAGGTCATAAAACTTTGGATTAAATTCTCTGTTAACTGTTTGTATTCTTGCAGTACCATCAACATGAGTTACGCCTGGTATCTTATCTGATTTAACAGGACATATTCTTGACATATAAGGACTAGGACTATTAGTGTCAAAGTATTCTTTATAACATTCTTCTAATACTGCTGGTGCAAATGGTCTAAAATCTTCTCTTAATTTTATGGTGTCATTAATAATACTTTTGATATTAGGATTTCTAGGGTCTGCTAATATACTTCTATTACCTAATGCACGATTACCACTTTCTGACTTACCTTGAAACCAACCAACTATCTTACCATCTGCTATTGCTTGTGCTATATTTTTGTAATCAGCAATTTCTGTACCAAGATAACTATAACTTTCGCCGGCAAAAGTATTAGATTTATGTTTAATATTATTTAAATTATAATTAGCATGTTGATAAGTACCAATAGCTTGGCCTTCATCACCCACAGCAGGTGGTATAAAAACATTTTCATAATGTTTAGTAAACTCTTCATTCATATAACCATTATAAGCAACACCACCAGCTATACAAAGGTTTTCGCAAGATTTTAGAGGATATACATGCTCTTTAATTCTATCCATTGTAAATCTTTGTAATGTATATGCTAGATTGTTTACACCATGAGTTTTGATATCAAGATAATCCCATATTTTCATTTTCTTTTCTTTTATAGGACCTGATAATATTAATTCAAATGCGTCATAGTAATATTTACTTAAACGGCCATAACCTACTTTTCCCATAAGTTTACTTGCACCTAATGTTCCGAAACCTGTTAGATTAGAAAGATTGTTCCATAACCAACCGATAGGTAACTTATCTGATAAATCAATTAAATTTTGGTCTTTGTCAAAGAATACACATCTGAATTTAGAACCTATACCATCAATTGCTAATATGTCTGATTGTTCAAAACCGGAGTTTAAAAAAGCATAAGTGGCATGTGATTGATGGTGGTCTATAAAATAGATATTGTCTTTGTAATATCTTTGAAATAGTTTTTTAGGATTGTAATTTAGTATTTCTTCATGCCCTTTTAATATATTATTAAACAAATGTTCTTTTGCTTTTCTAATACCACCGTAAGTATATGTAAACGCTAATATTGTATCATCTCTATGATGAAAAAACTCATCTATAAACTTATCATTTAATCTATAATCAGCAGGATTCATCACATTTGATTGATGAGCATATGCTTCAGTATGAATAGGTAAGTTATGTTTAAATCTAGTTAATCTTTCCATTTGACGGTGATATACTCCGTCATATGTATTGTGGTCGTGTAGATTTAAAGCAACTGAAAATATTTTATGCATTTAATAACCTCGCATATTTACTCATAGGAAAATGACCTTTTGGTTGTACCCATTCAGTACAAGTCTTACAATAACTTTCATATTTAAATAATCTAAAGTTCATCATTTTATCTATGTTCTCCTGTGTCAACTCAAATGCTCTTGATAGTTCTTTATTGTTAGCAAATTTTTTACTACAATGTACAATGTGTCTTTTTTCAAAATCTATAACAGGTACCATTGGAAAAGCTGCACACATTTTCCTATCTATCTCAGCCGCTTGTATAACATCTGTAAACTCTGGCGACCTGCCATTAAATGCTTTCCACATAGTATTCTTATGGTCTAATTTCTTTAATACATCTGGATATTTGTCTTTGTATTTAAAATAGTTTGGTGT
>TARA_B100001057_G_scaffold500913_1_pt1 | contig 22072 bp, 26 predicted proteins | sample TARA_B100001057 | Tara Oceans TARA_B100001057 (sample SAMEA2621839) | marine metagenome | biome: marine biome (ENVO:00000447); feature: surface water layer (ENVO:00002042); material: "saline water (ENVO:00002010), including plankton (ENVO:xxxxxxxx)" | depth 5 m
TTAAAGTACCAAGAGCAATGATAATGATGCAGGAATTGCTTGAAGATAATTTTAAGCTAGAAGCCATACTGAAACAATCATTTGAATCTGCACAAGCAGAGAATAACAGAGGAATAGAAAATTTTATTGCTGAGCGACTGGATGCTCATGCTAAACACAGATGGATGCTGAAAAGTTTTTTAAAAGAGAGTAGAGAGTAAAGATGGATAACAGTTTTGCGGCATTAGTAGGCAAGTTAAATGAGATAGATAACGGTCGTCCAATACAGGATAAGCAATTCAAGCCAAACACCAATGTTTCAGAAGGCTTGAAACAAAATGACATGACCAGCATATTAGAAAATATGTATAGGGATCAACCATTTGAAAGTGCAAAATCTTTAGACAGTGGCACTACTAAACAGTTTCAAAAAGACTATAAGCCAAAGCAACTACCAGCTGACTATAAGATGCCTAGTGTTGGCCCTGTGCTCGGCAGTACAAAACAGTTAAAAAATCCAACAAAAGGCTACATGGTAGGTGATAGTATTGACCCAGATATGTTGGCAAAAATAGCTGATGACGCAGAAGAAATTGAAATGGATTCAGATGGTGTTGACATTGATATCAAAGACTATGATAAAAATGAGTACGACCAAGAAGGTGCAAATGCAAAAGATCATTTAGCTCGTGCCGCCGATGCCGCCCTTGAATTACAAGGTATCTTAGATGATGATGAGAACTTACCAGAATGGGTACAAGGAAAAATTATAAAAGCATTAGATTATCTGGATATCTCAAGAGATTACATGAAGCAGGAACTAGGTGAAGTGTACAAGCCACATAAGGGTAGTGAAGAATCATGGGACGGCGTAAATCCAAGCACTGCACAAACACTTGCAACAAACAAACAAGGATATGAAGGCCCAGTTGCTCCAGAAGGAGAGAAAGATCCTACACAGTTAACTAAGATTACTAAAGAAGATAGTATTGGCAAGAAAAAATCTATTATGGATTATCTTGCTGACGTAGAACACCAACGTAACGAAGAGATGTTAGCAGAGCCAATCAAAACGTTTAAGACTGGCGACGGTAAAGAAATGAAAATATATGGCACAGAAGATGATGGTTATAGAGTAAAAGTTAACGGCAAAGAATCAAAAAAATCTTTTGGTAAACTATCAGATGCAGTTCTTGCATGTGAAACATTTATACAAAGATCAAACGACTATGTGAGTGAGAGCTGATGCGATTACTACATCTACTAGAGGACGACACAATGAAAATCAAAGAAGTGCAAATGCAAGAAGCTACTCCAAACTATGAGGTTAATCCTGCACAGGCAAGGCTTAGTGCCATTGCAGTGAAACTTATGGACAAAGCCGACACTGTTACAGATACAAATTTGCAAATAGCCTTGACAAGAGTAGCACAACACTTACCAGAGTATGGAATAGAGTTTGGTCCTAAGAGTATTCAGGACTTGTTAGATATTGTAAACTCAGAAGGCAAACATGCAGAACCTGATATGCCAATGGATAATAAAAACCCAATCAAAGTTACCAAAGAAACCCTTATGAAGATGATGGCTTACGGCCAGAAGATGGTTGATAAAGAAGGCACAGTGAAGCCAGACCTAGAAGAAAACGGTTTACAACGCTACACTGGTATTGAAAAATATGGTAAAGAAGGTTTTGAAGCACTACAACAAGCAGGTAGAGATGGTGCAAACGAAAAAGAAAAAGGTGCTATCAAAGACAAGTATTTAAAAAATGATATTCATGAAGACGTTGAAGATTATGAAAAAGTTACTGCAAGGCAGATGCATAAGCGGTTACGCACATTGATAAAAGATATTGCTATATTAAACGCAAAAATTAACGAACTAAGCGATATGGACAATGGTGATTTAACCGATCAAATATCAACAATGTTCAAACATGTGCAAGGCTTATACGGAGTCGTAGGAAGAGCACAGAAAATTGTTCCTGTGTATGAAGGCTATGGTAGTATGGTATCCCCAGAAACCAAAGCTAGAATAGATGCAAAAGTGCCTGCTCCTAAACAAGATCCAAAAACTGCAAAATTGCAAAAAAAGATTGATGGCATAAAAAAAATGAAAAAAGGATCTGTAGGCAAAACTGCAGGTGAAATGAACGAAGCTATTCCAACCAGTGAATTTGATTATGACTTAATGAAATTCTACAAAAAAGTTATGAAACTTGAAGACGAAAACCAACACGGTAAAGTTGCAGAAATGCTTGTGCAATTATACGGAACTGGTCCAGAATCAATGGTTATACGTGGCATCAATGGCATGCACAGTAATCAAGGCAGTATTATGCCTGAGCAACAGAGACTCCGTGATATGATTTCAAACAAGTACTACAAAAAACTCGAACAAGAAGTTGAGGAGTTGAAAAAAACCTCACCAGCATACACTATGAGAAATGAAGGTGCAATATCTGACTTGTTTAAAACTACCACTGCTGAAAAGCGGGCAAAAGAGCAAACTGGCAGTGCCTACGATGCCGCAATGGTTGACAAGCATACTAAAAAGTATGAAAAGCAAGGACTTGAACCAGAAGATGCACGTAAGTATGCATATCGTAAAGTATTTGGGAAATAACATGTCTATAGAAGAACGCAAACTAACAGGCGGCGAAAAGCGTAGCAAAGAAGCCAACTTTAAAAAACTTAAAAAGAACAAGAAAGACTTTATTGATCGTTACGGCAAAGAAGAAGGCGAAGGTGTAATGCATGCCATAGCCACCAACCGTGCCAAAAATGAAGATGCTGAGTACAAGCCACACATGATGTACAAAGGCACAGAAAAAGAATACAGAGCTTTTAAGCCCTCTAAAAAAGATCATCACGATAGATTAATGGGTACTGGTTACGATCATGATGATCCAGAAACAAATAAGATTGAAGAGAAGGCAAAGTATAAAAGCGATCCTAAACTAAAAAATTTACGCATAAGCGATATTCCAAGCGAGTATGAAAAACGCAAGTTTGCGGCACAAACTTCTAAGAAACATGAAAAGAATGAAGATGTAGGAACTGACCTACCAACAACCAATCAACGCACACAACGTATGCTTAATTTGATACGTGCAAACAATCCAACTGCAAAAAATGACTTTGAAGCAATACTGCTATCACTGGCAAAGGCAAAGAAAAATTTAAGCAATGAGGAAGATCAAGCAGATATAAATGCACTCCGACAAGATGTAGATGGCTTAAAGTTACTTGTGAATCAAATGAAAGGCAAGGTAGACGGCCTAAACGAAAGTGCAACACTGATCACTGAAGATGAATTTGACATGCTCGCAGAGAAAAAAGATGCTTGTTATCACAAAGTCAAGTCAAGATACAAAGTATGGCCAAGTGCATATGCATCAGGTGCGTTAGTACAGTGTCGTAAAAAAGGTGCAAAGAACTGGGGCAATAGCAAAAAAAAGTAACATGATTATAGAAGATATTATACAAAACGAAGATGAAGACTCAGTTGAAGTTACAGTCGGAGATTACACAACTAAACATTTTTACATGTGTGGCAGCGCCATTGAGACTGCGGAAAAGTATGGCGACATGCCTGGCATGGAAGATCTAGTACGGTTACAAGATATGTTTTACAAACTAGAAGCGTTTGTGATGGAAATAGGCGAACCAACTGATGAAATACAAGACTTTGCACTTAAATTACATGATGAAATAATTGACCAAGCTGAAAAGGTTGGTATTGAAAACGAAATATACGATTATCAAACAATGCATCTTAATAGCATTATGAAGGGCGATCCTGAACCGGGTTTTGGACAGGTTGAGATAGTAGAAGGACAACGTTGTTGGAAAGGTTACGAGAAAAAAGGAACAAAAATTCTTTTTGGCAAACGTGTTAACAACTGCGTTAAAAAAGAAGATGTACAACTTGGTGCAGATGGCCAACTTATATTTGCAGAAAACTTAGATGAAAATCTAAAAAAATGGTTCAAAGATAAATGGGTCCGATTTGGCCCTGATGGTAAAATACGTGGCGACTGTGCTAGGGGCAGTAAGTCAGAAGGCAAGCCAAAGTGTTTACCAAAATCAAAAGCACAATCTCTCGGCAAGAAAGGTCGCAAGACTGCTGCCAATCGCAAACGCAAACAAGACCCAGACAAAAATAGACGTGGCAAGGCTAAAAACGTCAAAACAAAATGACTTGGTTCCTAGTTGCACTGGTTACCTATGCAGGTGCTCCAACTCCAGATTTAAAGATACATGGCGGATTACAATTTCAAAGTTTTCAAGAATGCAATCGACATCGTTCTGCATATGAAGAAGCACTGACTACGGAATTAAAACGTGTTTTTCCTAAAGTTGACACAAGCACCATCAGATGCTTTGATAATATGAGCATTAAAACAATGCGTGAACAGTTGTACGGCGTTAAATAAGCGTATGACAAACTATGATTCTCAAGATGCTACCCGTTATACAAATGAATACTTGGCTCAAGAATATCGCAATCAAGCGGACAATGCAAAATACAAGTTAGAAAAACTTCAGAAAGAAAATGAAGCACTAAAACTTAAAATTGCAGAACTTGAACAACGTTCTACAGATTAACTTGCATCCTTATATAACAATACTACTGCCTACACGGAAACGTACTGCAATGGTAAAGAAAAGTGTGACCACAGTACTCGAAATGGCCACAGATCCTTCTCTAATTAATATAGCAGTTGCATACGACGATGACGATAACGAAAGCAAACAATATTTTTCTAGTAACGCTTGGAAACTGCTTGTTGAAAACACAGGGGCAACACAGGAAGCACATAGTATTGAACGCATAGGCTGGCAAGGCTTGCACGAATACTACAATTATCTTGCACAAAATATTATTAGCGATTGGTACTTCATCTGGAACGATGATGCATTTATGCGTACACAAGGGTGGGATCAAGAAATTCTTGCACACAAAGACTATAAAGGTTTACTCAGTATGGAATCAAATGGCAAGCGTCCTGATAGCACACTATTTCCTTGTGTAAATCGATTATGGGTTGAAACATTTGATATGATTGGCATTAATCCAGTTGACCAATGGATACAAGATATTACATATCCAATGGGTGCATACAAAAGATTACAGAGTACAATTTTTCACGATCATTTTAAAACCACTGGTAACAACAACGACGAAGTATATCAAGAAACTAGTAAAACAAAAAAGTTTACCAAACGTGCATACAAAACTCCTGAAGTATCAGCAATGAAAGAGGAATGGGTGGCACGTTGGAAGGCACTTTATGATAACTAAAATAATTGTACTGCAAAGTAGTAAGATATCAAAGTCAATGGGTGCATTGTGTATTGCACGTGCAAAAGAGTTTGGGCTTGATGCCCAGGTTAGCAACGGTGTACATGGTGAAGATGCACATAAGATACTTGCAGACTTAAAATTACGTCAATACAAAGCAAAAATGAAAGGTGGTAGACTAGGAGTACTAGGTTGTTTTCTAAGCCATTACTTTCTGTGGAATGAGTGTGTTAAATCAAATGAGCCTTATATGATACTAGAACATGATGCATATATGCTACGTCCTTTGCCAAATAAAGTTCTTAAACTTTTTCCAGATATCTTAAAGCTAGACAGTTTAGATCCTTACTTAAAAACATACAATGAAGACCTAGAACGTCAGCCAAAACTAGATACCATATGGAGTTTGCATGACAGGAAAGAACATGGCAAACACATACACGAAAGAGGATTATATTCAATTGGCGGTTACGGATACATAATCAAACCACATGCAGCCGAAGAACTTATTTCAGAGTGTAAGACTAATGGCTTCCGACCTGCAGACCATCAGATACACACAACAGTAAATATAGATATACATCATATTGCACCAAGTGTTGTAAGGATACACAAAGATTACCACACACATGATGCAATGAAAACACTGTCTCTTACACGCAATTTAGAAAAGAACAGCCGAAGATGAGATATCCTGCACACTTTCCAGATGATCACCCCAATGATCCTCGCACATATATACCCAACATAGAATTTTATATTACAAATGTATGTAACATTTCATGTCCGCAGTGTAATAGATTCAACAACTTTAACTTCAAAGGTCACCAAATATGGAAAGACTTTGAAGCAACATACGAAGCATGGGCAACAAAAATACGCCTCCAAAAAATTTGTATACTTGGTGGTGAGCCGTTGATGAATCCAAGTATTGTTGGTTGGATATATGGAATAAATCGACTATGGAACAAAAAAGTGCAGATACTAACAAACGGTACAAGATTAAATCATGTGCCTGGACTTTATAAAGCATTACAAAATTTTAGAAATGAAAACGGGAATTGGATTGGTGTAAGTGTACACAATGCCAATGACATGGATAGACACTTTGAAGAGGGTTACAAGTTCTTACAAGGAAATATAACAAAGTTAAACGGCAAACGCAACACTGATACGCACGGGACTTGGGGTGCAGATTATGCCCTTGTTGACCAAAACAACGTAAGAGTGCATTATTGGATTGAAAATCAGTTTACAAAGGCCGCAGTGCAACGTAATCCACTTACTGAAAGATTTGAATTACAAAACAGTGACCCACAAGAAGCACATGATCAATGCTCTTTTGTACATCACATGTGCCATCATTTTATTAGAGGCAAACTTTACAAGTGTGGTCCAGTGGGAATAATGCCTGAGTTTGATAATCAGCAAAAATTTGACATCACTGATGAAGATAGAAAACTACTACACAGTTATGAACCTTTAGCCGTTGAAGAATTTACACAGAGAGGCAAACAGTTCATAGATAACATAGACGAAGTGATTGATCAGTGTAAATTTTGTCCAAGCCACCGCAAACCATTAGAGACTATAGAAAGTTTAAACAAAAAAAGATTCAGTACAAGCAGTTTCAAAGATGTACAAAAAGCATAGCCTTAGGACCGATCCAAAGGCTAGGGAGGGTACTGCCCTAGAACCGAGTTCGCTACCCTGGTTTTAAAAGTGCCATAATTACCAAAATAGGTGTTGACATCAGTTAACAGTTAGTATATAATGTAAACATTATAAGGAGTATTTACATGACAACCCAATTCGACTCAGAACAAAAAGCAAAACTTACACAAATTATCAACGAAGGTATGGGTGTGATGAGCGAAGTAGAAGCACTTAACGAAGGCCTAAGCGATACTGTTAAAGCAATCGCCGAAGAACTACAAATCAAACCATCAGTGCTTAAGAAAGCAATACGTATTGCACACAAAGCAAGTTACACTGCTGAAAAAGAAGATCAAGAACTACTTGAAGAAATATTAACAACTGCTGGACGGACTCTTTAAGCTATATGGATAAAGTATACGATGACGATATTTGGACAAAAAGCAGTGCAGGAAAGGAAGAGACAAAAACATATAAAATTTTAGAAAGTTATTGTAATAAGCACGACCAATTTGTTTTTTCATTAGTAGATTTACTTCCAGATAACAAATTAAAAAACAATATTATTGTAACTGATAACTTTATCAAAAAGAAACATATTGCTTTATACCCTGAGTTTTACGGCAACTACTTTTATAAACCAAAGTACACTGAGAGATTACCTACTAAGTTATTTTGTTGCTTTATTAACCGGGCAGATAGTTTTAGGCAAAGCTGGTTGTACCAGTTTGAACGTTGTAAAATCCTAGATAAAGGTGCCGTAAGTTATCGTTTAGAATACAGGAAAGATGATATCGCAAAAGAAATATCAACTACGCCTTCTCTGTTATTTGAACACTTATATCAAGGCAATGAAATATTTGCTAAAGAGCATAACATTTTAAAATATCGAGTTCCATTTACAACATTTGAAACTACACTAGAACAGGCTATAATTGACAGCAAAATAAGTTTAGTTTTAGAAACCTATTTTGATAAAACACACGGTGTTGCATTCAGCGAAAAAATATTTAGAAATTTACTGTTGCCAAGACCATTTTTGCTGTTTAACAACCCTGGAGCAATACAACATCTAAGAAGTTGCGGGTTTGATGTTTTTGACGATATTGTCGATCACTCTTACGACAATATCATAGAAGGTGTTCCTAAACAAATACATATATTAGAACAAACTAAAAAATTTGCATTAATAGAATATTCTACCAAATTGGTTGATAGATTACAAGAAGGATGCAATAATAACATAAACAAACTGTTAGAACTTAAAAACTTGTGGCCAACAAAATTACAGTCTGTTGTTGAAAAATTGGAAAACAATGAGTTACATTGACGCACTATTTGACAGAGAAAAAGATAGAATACACGTTGTAGAACGTGTAGATGGCAGGAGAGAATATAGAGAGTTTCCTGCCAGTTACTGTTTCTATTATGCTGACCCAAGAGGCAAATATAAAAGTATCTATGGCCGTCCTGTTAGTAGGTTTGCAACACGTAACAACAAAGAGTTCCGTAAAGAATTGCGTATTCAAAACGGAAAGGAACTGTTTGAATCAGATGTTAATCCTGTGTTTAGATGCTTTGAAGAAAACTACAAAGGCATAGATGCACCTAAGTTACAAACTGCATTTTTTGATATTGAGGTTGACTTTGATCCTGTAAAGGGCTATAGTTCACCAGCAGATCCTTTTAATCCTGTGACTGCTATCAGTATATATCTACAGTGGATGGAGCAGTTGGTAACATTAGTGATAGCTCCTAAAGCAATGAGCTGGGAAACTGCACAAGAAATATGCAACGAGTTTCCTAACACCATGCTATTTGAACGTGAAGAAGAGCTATTAGGAACGTTCTTGGACTTGATTGAAGATGCAGATATTATCAGTGGTTGGAACAGTGAAGGTTATGATATACCTTATCTTGTAAACAGAACTGCAAGAATACTGAGCAAGGATGACACTAGACGTTTTTGTTTATGGAGTCAACTGCCTAAGAAACGTACATTTGAACGTTTTGGATCAGAGAATGTGACATTTGATACTATAGGTAGAGTGCATATGGACTATATGCAACTGTATAGAAAGTACACATATGAAGAGAGACACAGTTACAGTTTAGATGCTATTGGTGAATATGAACTTGATGAGAAGAAAACTGCATATGAAGGTACACTAGATCAACTGTACAATCAAAACTTCAAAACATTTATTGAGTATTCGCGACAGGATACTGCACTGCTTGACAAGATGGATAAGAAACTGCGTTTTATTGCATTGGCAAGTGAACTAGCACATGCAAATACTGTGTTGCTACAAACAACAATGGGTGCGGTTGCAGTTATAGAACAAGCAATTATAAATGAAGCACATGAACAAGGCATGGTTGTGCCTAATAGAGCACAACGTCTTACAGATGATGATACTGCGGCGGCAGGTGCTTATGTTGCATATCCAAAAAAAGGTATACACGAGTATGTTGGTGCTATTGACATCAACAGTTTGTATCCATCAGCCATTAGAGCATTGAATATGGCACAGGAAACCATTGTTGGACAACTGCGTCCTATAATGACAGAAAACTATATCAAAAACAAAATAAACAACAAAGCAAGTTTTGCAATGGCTTGGGAGGGCTTGTTTGGTTCACTAGAATACACTGCGGTTATGAAACAAGAACGTGGCACAGAGATTACAGTGGACTGGGAGAATGGCGAAGAAAGTGTACACAGTGCCGCAGAGCTATGGAAACTGATATTTGATAGCAACCAGCCGTGGATACTAAGTGCCAATGGTACTATATTCACTTATGAAAAAGAAGGCGTTGTACCTGGCTTACTTGCACGTTGGTATAGAGAACGTCAAGAGATACAGAAAAAACTGAGAGCCGCAACTGATCCCGACGAACGAGAGTTTTTGGACAAGCGACAACTTGTTAAGAAGATTAACTTAAACAGTTTGTATGGTGCTATTCTCAATCCAGGTTGTAGATTCTTTGATAAACGTATTGGACAGAGCACGACACTTACAGGTAGAGCAGTAGCACATCATATGGATGCTTTTGTAAATGAAACCATAACTGGCAAGTATGATCATGTTGGTGATGCAGTAATTTATGGCGACACAGATAGTGTATACTTTAGTGCATATCCGATACTGAAGAAAGATATAGATGCTGGTACTATGGAATGGAACAAAGAAATTTGTATACAACTTTATGATGCTATCAGTGACCAACTAAACGACAGTTGGCCAAGATTTATGGAACAAGCATTCCATGTGCCAAGAGACAACGGACTCATTATTAAAGGCGGTAGAGAACTTATTGCTGATAGAGGATTGTTTATTACAAAGAAACGTTATGCAGTAAACATATTTGACTTGGAAGGCAAGCGACTAGACATAGAAGGCAAGCAAGGCAAAATCAAAGCAATGGGCTTGGACTTGAAACGTAGTGATACGCCAAAGGTTATACAAGACTTTTTGATGACCTTACTAGTAGAAGTGCTTGCTGGTGCTGGCAGAGAAAAAATTATAGAGATGATTAAAGCATTCAAGTTTGATTTCAAAGAACGTCCTGCTTGGGAAAAAGGTTCACCTAAACGTGTTAACAACCTAACTATGTATAGCAAGAAGGAAGAACGTGAAGGCCGTGCAAACATGCCTGGACATGTACGTGCCGGTATGAATTGGAATACTATGAAGAAGATGAATTCAGACAACTACAGTCAGCAGATTATTGATGGTATGAAAACTATTGTGTGTAAACTAAAGCCAAATCCACTGAACTGGACCTCAATTGGTTATCCGACAGATGAGATGCACTTGCCACAATGGTTTAAAGAACTGCCGTTTGATGATGCACTTATGGAAGCCACTGTTGTTGATCAAAAGATTGACAACCTGTTACATGTACTTGAGTGGGATTTGGCAAGCGAAACAAATACTGCAAACACTTTTAATTCCTTATTTGAGTTTGAATAATGACTGAAAAATTAAGAGATATAGTTAGATACAGAGCTATGGTTGATAGTATAGATATGGATACCATTCGCAAAGATATCAATGAAACACTAAGCAAGGTTTGTAACGATCTTGCAATAAACAACTTTGATGCTGAAAATTTAAAAGATCGCATGCTTAATAGTCATTTATCAGTGTTGAATAATTTAGAGGACATGTCACTTGATCTAAATACATTTAAGGAAGAGATCAACAAACAGGTGAAAAAGATCGAAGAACCATACTATGAAAAAAGCAAAGAAATTTATAAAAATCATGAACTGTTGTCGCCAATGGATAAACTTAGCCGACTTAAAAACAAAGATTTGTTATTCCATGAAGATACAACTAAGGAATTGATAAATGCAATAACTATCAAGATAAGCAATCAATATGCTTGTTGTCAACTTGCACCTGGTTATGGCGATATTACAAAACATTTAGTACATGGGACACCTTTGTACATTGTAGAGCAAGACAGAGAAGGATCAGCGGTTAATACAGATTTTTTCAATCAGATAATGACAAATCGTATTGCTTGGTATACAATGAACGATAATGACAAAGAGATATTATCGGCACTTCCGCAAAGTCAGATTGGATGCTTTGTTGTAATTGATTATTTTAATTTTAAGTCTGAGGATATTATTGAAAAATACTTAAAGTCAATTTACAAATGTTTACGTCCGGGAGGTGCAGTAATTTTTACCTTTAATAACTGCGATTATCCAAATGCTATTGACAAAGTTGATGAAATGTACTATTGTTATACAACAGGCACACAAATGAAAAAAATATGTTCTTCTATAGGGTTTGAGATACTGAGACTTACTGCAATGGGTTATGATGAGCTAGAAAACGGTATAAGTTGGTTAGAAATAAAAAAACCAGGAGAGCTCAATACAATACGATCGGCACAAGGACTTGCCAGCATAGAAAAATTATAAACTGGAGAAGAAAACATGAGAGACTATCTACTAGACTTAGTTGAACACAGCTATGACTTAGGTTGCATTGACCTAATTAAAATTACAGGCACAGACACTGCTACATCAGTTGATGGTCTTGCAGAGGACAAGAGTGTTGTGTTACAGGCAAAGTTTGGAACGCCTGTTGCAGACTACATTGGCACATTTGGTATGCCTAACTTAGCAAAACTAAAAATTCTGCTTAACATTGGTGAGTACAAAGAAAACGCAGACATTAGTGTGAAAAGGCAAGAACGCAATGGCGAGAATGCTCCTGTTGGACTACACTTTAAAAACGCCGCTGGTGACTTTAAGAACGACTATAGGTTTATGGTAAGTGAAATTGTAAATGAAAAGCTCAAAGGTGTTAAGATGAAAGATGTGCCTTGGGACATTGAATTTGAGCCAACAACTGCAAGTATCATGCGATTGAAAATGCAGGCACAGGCAAATGCAGAAGAGACAACATTTCAAACTAAAACTGAAGATGGACATTTAAAGTTTTTGTTTGGTGATCATAGCACACATGCAGGAGACTTTGTATTCCAACATGACGTTGGTGGTAAGTTAACTAAAGCATGGAGTTGGCCAGTGCAACAGTTCATAGCAATTATGAATTTAACTGGCGATAAAACTGTGAGAATAAGCGATAGTGGTGCAACTAAGATAACTGTTGATTCAGGTATTGCAGTGTATGACTATATCCTTCCAGCACAAAGTAAGTAAATGCAACAAGACAACCTAACTGATAAACAAAGCGACTATGCAATATTTTTGCCTGCAATAAGCAGTTTCTATGCTACCTATATTGGTGCAGAACGTTATCCAGATAAAGTAAAAAGCATTATTGGTGATAGGTTGCCTAAGGGTATTCCAAACATGGAAGCAATGAATTGGCTTAATGCACAACAAGCATTGTTTCCGTATAAATGGAGTTTATACAGTGCTGGCCATGCCAACATGGACCTAAGTGTACATGTACCCAAAGAAGATATGATACGTAACAGATCAGAAGATACTATTATGGTTGCTGACTCTGGTGGATTCCAGATTGCAAAAGGTGTATGGCCAGGAGCATGGGCAGACACTACAGATAAAGCGGCACAGAAAAAACGTGAAGCAGTTATTAAATGGCAAAGTGGCATAGCAAACTATGGTATGACACTTGATATTCCAACATGGACTTACTTAGATCCAAAGGCTAGTGAAGCATGTGGAATAAAAAGTTACAAAGACGCAGTTGATGCAACATTATTCAACAATGAATTTTTTATGGAAGCCAGAGATAAAGATCTAAAGATACTAAATGTGCTACAAGGAAGTAATCATACTGAAGCTGATCAATGGTACGATACTATGAAAAAGTTTTGTTCAGACAAGTATGAACGCCCATTTGATGGATGGGGTATGGGTGGACAAAACATGTGTGACCTACATCTAATACTACGTCGTTTGGTAACACTTATACATGAAGGTTTATTAGAAAAAGGTCAACATGATTGGATGCACTTTTTAGGCACTAGCAAACTAGAATGGGCATTACTGCTTACAGATATACAACGTAGTGTTAGGCGCCATGCAAATTCAAACTTTACAGTTAGTTTTGACTGTGCTTCGCCGTTCTTAGCAACTGCAAACGGACAAGTTTATACAAGACTACGTTCTGATGATAGAGGCAAGTGGAGTTACTTGATGGAAGCCACTGCTGACAATAAAAAGTATGCATACAATACAGACCGGTTTAGTGATGTAGTTGTACGTGATGGCATACACAAACAGTTTGATGATTCACCTATAAGTGCAGGTTGTACTATTGGAGATATTTGCAAGTATGGTCCAGGTGACCTAAATAAGATTGGCAAAGAAGGCAAAACCAGTTGGGATAGTTTCAGTTATGCATTGCTTATGGGTCACAATGTTTGGCAACACATATACGCAGTACAAGAATCAAACAGACTGTATGATCAAGGAACAATGCCTGACATGCTTGTAAATGATACATTTACAAAAATTACTATTCGAGATGTTATTGACGAGGTATTTGCACAAAAGGATTTAACAAAAAGCATGAACTTACTTGACAAGCACAGCAAGTTATTAGACAGTGTAATTGGTGGATCAAGAGGTACAACTGGTAAAAAAATTGTCAACAGTAAAACACAATTTAATGCATTATTTGATTGACATTAGAACAATACTATTGTATAATACTAACTTAACAATGAGGAACTATTATGAACGTGAAGATTGACGAAACACAACAGGCTGGTAAGGACATGGTACAAGCACAAGTACACGCAGAAATACAAGAACGTTTATTACCAGGCATGCAATATGGAGCATGGTTACAATGGTTCCATCGTAATTGTAACCCACGTAACTATTTGGAGATCGGTGTAAACACAGGTAGAAGTTTGCAGTATGTAATGTCGAAAGTACCATGTGTTGGTATTGATCCGAATCCTCTAATTGAATATGAACTGTCTGACGAGACAAAAGTTTTTAAGATGGACAGTGATAGCTTTTTTGCAAATGAAAATGTTGAACAACTGCTTGGAGATAAAATTGAACTAGCATTTATCGATGGCTTACATCATTATGATCAAGTGCTAAAAGACTTTATCAATATTGAAAAACATTCAGATAAAGACACAATAGTATTGTTACATGATATCTATCCAGTTGTTCCAGAAACTGCCACACGTGAATGGAATACATTTTACTGGGCAGGTGATACGTGGAAATTTATGCACGTGCTAAAAACATATCGTCCAGATTTATGTACAAGAACTATTCCAACATTTCCAACAGGATTAGGCTTTGTAAACAATTTGGATGCAAATAACACTGTGCTTGAAGATCAATTTGATACTATACTAGCAGAATTTGATAACAAAATATATGATTTAAATAATCCAGTTAACCTAGTCAAAAATAATGTAGAGGACATTATCAAATGCCTCACCTAGATTATAACAACATTGAATTGTTTACTGGTAAAGAAGTAGAGCATACTCCAGCATACGGTATGCAGACACTGTTTGTAAATGGCAAACCTAGTGTTGATAAAATACTAGAACATGCCGTTGAACATGTGTATATGGGTGCAAATCATCTTGAGATCGATTATGATGACAAAGACGAACTAGAATACTTTAACAGTACAATTAGTAGTTTGTTGGCTAAAGGCTTTTATGTTACACTTGATTATGATGCACATCAACATCGTAAAATGCTTACTGCATTAGATAATATTATTTGGCGTAGTAGTACGTTTATACCAATGCTAAGTGTACATATTCCGCAGGTCCAAGATCATAGCAATCTTACAATTAAAATTGCAGATTCAAACTTCAAAGGGAGCAATGGCGGTGTATGGTGTATGAACATGAACGATGTTCCGCCGATGAAGTTTACGGATTGGAACAAGTACACAGACGATGAAGCAATTGAATACAAGGAGCCATTCTAATGATACAAGCAGAACGTGAAGCAATTGAAACAAACAAGTCAAATGCAAGTAGAAAGATATGGGTAACATTTCAAAAAGAAGGCTTACATAAGTATCCAGCCGCACTTGATGATCCAATGTTAGCCACTGGTGATGAATTTGATGTAAGTTTTTTAGGTTATATTCATAGGCACATATTTAAATTTAGAGTAGCAATTGAAGTGTTTCACGATGATAGAGACATAGAGTTTATACAATTTAAACGTTGGTTGGAAAAACTATATACAGAAAAAACACTAGCATTAGATTTTAAAAGTTGTGAAATGATCAGTGATGATTTGTACACACATATAGCCGCTAAATATCCAGGTAGAACTGTTACCATTGAAGTAAGTGAAGATGGTGAAAATGGTTGTGAGGTTAACTACAACAGGTAACAATAATGGTTTGGGAGACATTTGTATTATGCTTGGTAATCTTATTATGTATAGTGGCGGCAATGAGTATAGGCCTCCTGAGAGGCCTACGTGTAAAAGGCAGTTGCGGTGGTGCTACAGGCGTTTGCTCTGTATGTGGTAAAGACAATGCAAAAAAGCCAAGTAGGCTAGAACAAATGAAGAAAGATCCTAACAGAAGGATCGACAGTGACGACATGACTGAAGTTGAGAAAATGGATGCAGGTTTCACACATGGAACTTATAATATTAACGGAAGAGATGTGGACTTCTAAATGAGAATTGAACAAGATATAAAATTAGATTACAAAGACGTACTATTTAAACCAAAACGAAGTACACTCGAAAGTCGACGTGAAGTACGTTTAGAAAGAACTTTTAACTTTCACAACAGTGGACAACAGTGGGTTGGTGTGCCTATTATGGCTAGTAATATGGATGGCGTTGGTACGTTCTCTATGGCTAAAGTTTTACAAGAACACAAAATGTTAACAGTTATCCGTAAACACTACAGTTTAGAACAGTGGCAAAAGGCCAAAGGCGTAAAGATGCAATACGTAAGTGTTTGCACAGGTACTGCGGCCATATGGAACGATGATGCAGTTGATTATCAAACAATGCGAGCCGTACTTGCAATGTATCCAGACATTCCGTTTATCACTGTTGATGTTGCAAATGCATACCATGAAAACTTTGGACACTTTATTGCAAGACTAAGAGATGAATATCCTGATAAAACAATTATCGCAGGCAATGTTATAACTGGTGAGATGACTGAAGAACTAATCATACGTGGAGCTGACATTGTCAAATGTGGTATAGGTCCTGGGTCAGTATGTACTACAAGATTAATGACTGGTGTAGGTGTTCCGCAACTTAGTGGTATAATTGAATGTGCTGATGCCGCCAATGGTATTGGTGGACATATTGTTGCTGATGGTGGTTGTGTGTACCCAGGTGATGTTGCAAAAGCATTCGGTGCAGGAGCACACATGGTAATGCTAGGCGGAATGTTAGCAGGCTCAGATGAATCAGAAGGCAAAGTAGTAGATGGCAAAGTACAATTTTATGGTATGAGTTCGGATACTGCAATGGAAAAACACGGCAATAGAAAAGACGGCTATAGAGGTGCAGAAGGCAAAGTAGTAGAATTGCCATACAAAGGTGCAATTGAAAAAACTGTTACTGAAATCTTAGGCGGTGTAAGAAGTGCATGTACATATATTGGTGCTAAACGCATCAAAGACATGCCAAAGTGTACAACATTTGTACGTTGTTTACAAAATGTAAATGACGTGTTTGGCAGACAATAATGGCAGAAGAAAAATTTACACATAAAGTTGACCCAAGAATAATTCATGCAGATCAACGTAAACAAGATACAAGAAGAGATGCTTGGGATAGAGATTATATGGGTGCCCATTATGTAAAACCAGAGCCAGAAACTACAAAGAAGATTTCAAATGCGGCGCCTGTTTTTGTTTTTGCATTTTTTTATATTTGTATATTAGTAATGATTAGTAGTACAAAATAGGTTGACAAATTCAAATTATTATACTACAATAAAGCATATTATAGGAGTAATACATGCGTAAACTTTTCTACATGGGTCTTGAATCTTATGAAGCCCGATATACATTACAACTTACTGAATGGAACCGTCGAGTATTTGATCGTAGAGGACTTGATGTTGTATATGTTCCAGGAACAACAATAGATGATACTAAAAGTATTAGTGTAGGACAGGTGCTTGATGCACATGGACGAAGTTACTTTGGTATGAGCCAGATTATGAATCTAGTACAGATGATGCGTAATGGTGAGTGTACTGGAGAAGATGTTATTTACTTTGAAGATATGTTTCAACCTGGTATTGAGAGTCTGCCATACATTATGGATCAGATTACAACAGACCAAAGACCCCAAGTGTATGTACGCTGTCTTGCCCAAGCAATTGATCCAGATGATTTTGTACATGTATGGGGCATGTCAAAGTGGATGGGCCTATATGAGAAGATGGTATGTGAGTTTGCCACAGTTTTGGCTACCAATGAAGAGATGGTAGCACACATGAAAATTGCTGGTTGGGAGTCACCTATATACAATATCTCAGGCTTAGCCTTTGGCAAGCAGGAAGTTCAGGAAAGGTTGGGCGAACGGATAAAGCCTTTCCATGAACGTGCAAACAGAGTTGTGTTCAGTGCAAGATTTGATCAAGAGAAGCAACCAGACTTCTTTATGGATCTAGTTGAACGATACAGTAACCATTTTCCAAAACAACAAACATTTGCCATACTACAAGGCGGACCGCTACGTAGTAACAATGAAAAGTATATCACACGTGCAAGAGAACTTGAAGCACGTGGCATACTAGAAATACATGAAAACTTGCAAAAGCATGAATACTATAAGATACTAAATGATAGTAGAGTATTGTTTAACTGTGCATTACAAGATTGGGTAAGCAATACTGTAAGCGAAGCAGATGCACTTGGTTGTAATGTGCTATATCCAGCATACAGAAGTTTTCCAGAAACATTTGCAAACGATTCTAATAGATTGTATATTCCGTGGAGCATTGATGATGTTGAAATAAAACTAGGCAACTTGTTAAAAGAAGCACATCACAACATGGGTTTGATTAGTGATTGGACCGATGGTACAATTGACAGAGTAATTGATATCATGCAAGGCAACGGTGAACAGTGGTTACGTACAGGTAACAGATATAGAGATCATGTTGCTGGCGCAAAATATCAAGTGAAAAAAATTGAAGAAGATGATACACAACAGGATATGTTTGCTTAACAATGTTTACCTACACAGGACCAAGTTGGGCGGCTAGTAGTTATCCAGTAGACGATGAGGATGCAACCAACCTAGCAAAGTTATGGAATATGCCTCATGTTGATCAAAGTGTTCCTGGTGTACATGCAATATACAACTTAAATAGGCTTTATGAACAAAAGGTTCCAAAAGGTCCTGTTGTATGGATTTATAATGAACCACTTAATGTGTTAAAACGTGCCACTAAAATGGAAGATAAGGAATTTCTTATTAGGAACGATTGGAAAGAAATATGGCAAGAGTGCAACCAATTTTGTCTAAATAGTATTGCACGCCTAGGCAGACCAGTGTTGTTGTTTGGTGCACATAGTGATATTGTAGACTGTGATCATGCAAATATTGTAGTAGGGCATAAAAGTTGGCAACGTTTTCTTGCTGAAAAGGCAGGAATGATTACACGTAAAGGAAAAATCAACGTAACAATGGATGATGGAGGTAGTTATAGTTTTAGACAATGTTGGGGAGCAGAAGTCATACACAGAACTATGCACGAAAATCCAGATATTGAACCTAATAAAAGTTTGACCGATTCTATATGGAATATGTTTTTCTTTTGGAAACAGTTAGAAAAACAAGATTTGTTTAGTGACGTACATCCTAACTTGCGTGGAAATAAATTATTTGCTGAATACACTAAACCAATAGTGCTAAAATTTTTAGAGGATATAAAATGAAACACGTTGCAATCACAGGTGGCGGAGGCTACATAGGTGGACAGACTGCTATATATTTTAAGGAACAAGGTTGGAAAGTTACAGTTGTAGATAGAAATAATCTGCCCGAAAGACTTGAATCATTTGTTGATACACACTTACACGATAATTTTGATGATGTAGAAGCATTAAAACAATATGCTACTGCTGATGCAATTATACACTGTGCCGGCTCAAGTTTAGTTGGTCCAAGCATAAAAAATCCTAGTGATTATTACGAAAATAATTTTATTGCTACAAAACGCATGCTTGACTATTTGTGTCAATTTGGTTATCATCCAAAATTTGTATTCAGTAGCAGTGCCGCAGTATATGGTAATCCTATTGCAATACCAATAGCAGAAGAAGATCCTAAGTTGCCAATATCACCATATGGAATAAGCAAACACATGGTTGAACAGTTGTTGTCAACATACAGTGAAGCATATGGACTTAACTATGTTGGTTTACGTTATTTCAATGCAGCCGGTGCTGATCCTCAAGGTAGGCATGGACAGGAAAAAGCCGCTACACATATTATTGCCCGTGTAATGGAAGCAATTAAAGAACAAAAGCAGTTTACACTAAATGGCACTGACTTGGCAACTGAAGATGGTACCTGTATACGAGACTATATACACGTTGCAGATATTGCCAAAGCACATTTTTATGCACAACAGGATCATGTAGTTCCCGACTTTTATAATCTAAGTACAGGAATGGGTGCAAGTAATTTAGAAATACTGCGTAAGTGTTGCACAGTTAGCAACAGTAAACCTAGTGTAGTTGTAGAAGGTCCAGGCAGAGCAGGCGATCCGGATACACTGGTTGCTAACAATGAAAAATTTTACAAAGCATGTCAATGGAAAAATGAATATCATATAGATGATATAATCGAACATGCATGGAAATGGTACAACCGTGGGGTTTGAAAAGTTCACTGAGTTTGAAACTGCACTTGCACAGTACACTGGTGCTCCGCATGTAGTACTTACGGATTGTTGTACACACGCAGTTGAACTTTGTTTGCGACTTAAAGGCACTGGAATAGTAACACTACCATATCGAAGCTATATTAGCATTCCAATGACCATGCATAAACTTAATATACAATACCAATATGATATTGAAGTTGAATGGGAATACGAATATAGAATTGGACTTACTAATATTTGGGATAGTGCCAGAGGTTTAGGCAAAGATATGTTTAGAGCAAGCCAAATTCAATGTTTAAGTTTTGGACATTCAAAACGTTTAGAAATCGGACATGGTGGTGCCATTCTAACAAGCAACAAAGATGATGCAGAAAAATTACGCCATATGGCCTATGATGGTAGAGATTTAAGTATTACACCATGGCAAGAACAAAAGGTATTTAATGTTGGTTACCATTACAAACCCAGCATTGAAGATTGCGAGAAGGGACTATATATGCTCGCTAATAATAAACTTAAAACCAGAGAGTCTCAACAGGTAAAGTATCCTGACTTAACGGAGATACAAATAGTCAAATAACTTGACAACGACCTAAATAACCCATATAATATATATTGTCTAACTGGGAGAACATACATGACAACTTCAGAAATAATAGCAAACAGACTAAAAAAAGCAAACAAACGATACTGGGCTGGAGATAATATCAGCGGCTATCTGCATGATGGTGAGAAAGAAGCATTGATAGAAGAACTTACACCAAAGTTTGAAGCAGTGCTTGACGGCTTGGTTATTGATAGACATAACGATCCTAACAGTATGGATACTGGGAGACGTTTGGCAAAGATGTATATCAACGAACTAATGAGTGGTAGATATAATCCTATGCCAAACGCAACTGCATTTCCTAACACAGATGACGATGCATACAAAGGTTTACTGGTAGTGCGTAGTGAGATAAAAAGCATGTGTTCACATCACCATCAGCCAGTAAGTGGCGTTGCATATATTGGCATACTTGCCGCTGAACAACTGATTGGACTGAGCAAGTACACAAGAATTGCACAGTGGTGTGCAAGAAGAGGCACACTACAAGAAGAACTAAACAACGATATTGCTAAAGAGATTATGAAAGCAACTGGCAGTGCTGATGTAGGTGTATACATTCAAGCAACACATGGTTGTTGTGAAAACAGAGGTATTGGAGCTCATAGCAGTTTAACACAAACCACTGTGCTTAAAGGTGCATTCTATAATGAGATAATAACCAAGACAGAATTTATGGATAATATTAAAATGCAACAACAATTTGCATGCGGAAATTAGGTCTGTACTAAATACCGTTCTAGAGCTGAACCTGCTCTTTAACCCCCGGGTGAAGCATTTTAGTTAAAGAACACCCATCAATTAGAAAGATAAAATTAATGAAACTACTTAAATTATTGATAGTTGCACTATCAGTTATGTTTTTTAGTGTTGCACATGCTGGAGACAAAATTAAAGTAGGTTTTATCTATGTTGGCCCTACAGGCGATCATGGATGGACCTACAGACATGACATTGGACGTCAAGATGTTGAAAAGCATTTTGGTGACAAGGTAGAAACTAAATTTATAGAAAGTGTAAAGTATGGTCCTGATGCTGAAAGAGCAATCAGAGCTATGGCAAAAGACGGAGCAGATATAATATTTGCTACAAGTTTTGGTTACATGGAGCCTATGCTTAAAGTTGCAAAAGAATTTCCAAACGTAAAGTTTGAACATGCAACTGGATACAAGCAAAG
>TARA_B100001057_G_scaffold76690_2_pt1 | contig 22049 bp, 25 predicted proteins | sample TARA_B100001057 | Tara Oceans TARA_B100001057 (sample SAMEA2621839) | marine metagenome | biome: marine biome (ENVO:00000447); feature: surface water layer (ENVO:00002042); material: "saline water (ENVO:00002010), including plankton (ENVO:xxxxxxxx)" | depth 5 m
GTGGGAACGAAGACTTGAATACAAAAATGATCCCTTGTTATTTATAGAATCTATACCATCTCGAGAGACAAGGCATTTCATAAAAAAAGTCATGTTTGGGTTTTGGGTTTACAGATTCAGACTTAATGAACTAGCGCCAACGTTAAGCGATGTTGCCGGTGGAAATTGGCCAAAGTATATGCCCGCATCAAAAAAGAAACTTTAAAAGATTGTATTATGCCAAAAATCGATGAAACTAGAGAATTTATCCCAGTAAATATAGCGCTTTTAACCGTTTCGGATACACGGACACTGAAAGATGATCGTTCTGGAGATATCTTATTTCAAAGAGCATCTGATGATGGGCATATAGTTTTGGAGCGAGCAATCGTCAAAGACGAGATAAACTTAATAAAACAGAAACTAAATCTTTGGATTAACGAACCTAAAATTGATGTTGTTATCTCTACAGGAGGGACAGGTTTCACGGGCCGTGACGTAACTCCTGAGGCATTTAAGGCTACTTTTGAAAAGGAAATAGAGGGGTTTGGTGAATTATTTCGCTGGATAAGCTTTAAGAAAATTGGAACGTCGACTATTCAGTCAAGGGCTGTTGCAGGTGTTGCCAAAGGGACATACCTCTTCGCATTACCTGGATCGACGGGAGCATGCAAAGATGCTTGGGATGAAATTCTGCATAATCAACTCGATGTAAGATTTCGGCCCTGTAATTTTGTTGAAATAATGCCTCGATTAAGGGAGCACGAATTAGCCGGGCGATCTTCTTGAGTTAAGTCGATAAAAGTCGTCGCCGTTATCAATATCGTTCATAGTTTGAACGTAGCCGATTTGTTCCGGTTGATTAAAGCAGCGGATGGTATCGGTTAATGCATATTGTGTCGACCATCGCACATCGTTCATTTTTGGCATCTTTTGACCTCCCGCCACACCAATTAACCAGTATCCACCGTCATTGGACGGTCCAAAGATAACTTTTGATCTGCCAAGCTCCTTAAAAGCAAATTTAATATATTCGTACTTAACATTTGGGATATCGCTTCCGATAAGAACACATGGGCCATTGCCAACTCTACCCATTGCATCTGCCATCCTTTCTCCCAGATGTCCTTCACTTTGGTACTTAATTAGCCAATTTCCTTTAGCGCAATGTTTAAAAAGCTTTTTTGAATTCCTGGGAGTTATAAATAGATATTTCCTCCAGGGTAGTTTGCGATTTAATCGTTTGATTAAATTATCGACTTGGGATCTGTACCAAAAAGTTGCTTTGGTGTGTCCAATATCTTTCGCAAGTCTTCGTTTGACGATCCCCATTTTGGGTGCTTTTGCAAAAATTATGAGGTTTAAGTTGGTTCTCATTTATTTGTGGTATTATATATCTTTGAAATTAATTTTGGAGACACGCCGATGAAGTAGAGCAATAAGCAAAGGAAATTTCGAGTTATACGCTTCAAGTAGCCATCGTCGACATAGCGTTCTGCTGATGTTAAAGCGATTGTATCAAAAAGTGCTATTTTTGAATTTCCTATCCTTCGAACAAGGTCGACGTCTTCCATCAATGGCCATGGCTTATAGCCTCCGATACGTTTATAAAATCGGCGATATATTAGAAGTCCTTGATCCCCATAAGGTAAACCTAACCATTTATTACGAAACCGAACCATTTGTGTCAGTCTCTCAGAGGCTTTACTTTTTGCGTCTAAAGCAAATGTAAACACCGCAGCTCGATCTAGGTTACTCTTTTGGCTGGCAAACACTACTATGGATGCTGCCCAACCTGCCCCAAGAGCTGTATCTGCGTGTAGAAATAATAGCCAATCACCCGTAGCTGCTTTTGACCCAGCTATCAATTGGGGGCCGCGACCCTTTTCACAGTAGATAACTCGCGCGCCAAGTTTCTCGGCAAGACAAGCCGTTTCATCAGTTGAGTTAGCATCTACAACAATCAATTCTAGCGAAATGCCAGCTTTCTGTGCGGTCTTCAGAGCAGTTATTGTAGTCTTTATCGTCCTAGCAGCATTATACGTAGGCATTATAACTGAAAGACTGATAACTCCCGCTTTTTTTTGGCTTATGGATAACGGGTGTTTTATAGCCGTGTTCCCAGTTTTTCTGATTGTGAGTTTGTGTTAACACTTTAGTTTCTTTTAGGATACATCGTTTCTCTACAAAGCTTCAACAATAGTCTAGCACTAATTTTTTTATTGTGCTTTGCTATTAACATGAATAACGAAATACAAATAGAGTGCCTTTATAGAGCGCTCTCTAAGTACGATATATTTTCCCAACTAGAAAAAGATGACCTCAAGGTTGCGACGACAAAAGGGCTCGTTCATGATCATGTTCTCTTAAGATCAGATAATTATAGCGATTATAAAATGGTAGTCAGGATCCCAAGGTTGAGCCAATTTGGTCTGGATCCTAAGGAAAATCTAGAATACCAGGCGGCTTGCTTTTCCGCGGCCTCACCAAGTAATCACACACCAAAGTTGATACTAGTGGTTGAGCCTTCTGCTAATTTACCCATGGGAGCGTTAGTTGTAGAACACATAAAAGGAAAAAATATTGCTTTACCGAGTGATTTGAATGGTATGGCGGAGTGTTTCGCGCGAGTTCATTCATTGCAAACACCTGAAACGCCAGATCACTCCGAGCTACTATACCATATTGACCCAATTCGCGGGGTTGTTAACACCATAAATGAACAGTCAAAATTTATTAACGAGGCTACTAGTGATCCCGCGGTTCAAAAAATCTTGAGAGAGGAAGTGGAATGGGCACGCGATTTCGCCAATCAAAATTCTAACTTACATCCGCCGCCTCGCCTTTGTTTAACAGACACTCACCCGGGTAATTTTTTGGTAGATTTGTCTGGGAAGGTATTATTTGTCGACTTGGAAAAAGCGCTATACGGGTCGCCGGCAATTGATTTGGGGCATGCAACGATACTGACCTCAACATTGTGGGATTTTGACATTCAAGTGGAGCTTTCCAGAAATGACATAATAAATTTTTATCAAGCTTATTTGGACTTGTTGCCTGAAAACTTAAAGAACGAGATCAGGCCCTGGCTAATGCCTATGAGACGCCTGGCATGGATAAGGTCCACTACATGGAGCTGCAAATGGTCCACAAGGAAACAAGATTCAGGTGAGATAGAGGAAGGTTTGAGGGGCCAAATACAAAATCATGTAGTAAAGAGATTAGCTTCTTTCGTTGATTTAAAGACGATAAATTCGGTTCGATCGGAGTGGATTGGCGAAAACAGGTTAGCACTGATTTAAAAATGAATAGAAAAATTATAAACTTAAGAAGAGAGCGTAAGCGAAGAAAAAAACTGTCCTCGAAGAAAAGGCGCAAATGAATAGGGTTAAGTTTGGCTGAACAAGAAGCGAAAAAAAGAAAGATGAAAATGATCAACAAAAATCAAGCCAATTCTTTTCTGATCGTAGACTTGAGAAAAACATTCTTAAAATGAAATCAGATCAAGAGGGGTGAGATCATTGCCTAATTTTATTTTAGAGGATGGTCTATCGTTATCCAGTGATGCCTTGATAGCAGGCGTTGATGAGGTTGGTAGAGGCCCGTTGGCTGGACCAGTTGTGGCGTCAGCTGCTATTATTAACCGTTCCCTGTACTCGGAAAGTATACTTTGTAGGATAGACGACTCAAAACGCTTATCGCATAAAAATCGCAAGTTGGCCCTTACATTGATCCGTAAGATAGCAATAACTGGTACTGGCTTTGCAAATAGAGATGAAATTGATGAATTGAACATCTTATGGGCATCTATGCTGGCAATGGAACGGGCTATTGAGGAGGTTCAAACAAAGTTAGATCGACCTCTCGATGGCGTCTTGGTCGACGGTAATCGACTTCCAAATTTAAAATGTCCAGGTTACGCGATTGTAAAAGGAGATACCAAATCGATCTCTATTGCTGCCGCATCTATTGTTGCAAAAACGACCCGGGATGATTTTATGCTTAGGATGGCTTCTATACATCCAGAGTATGGCTGGGAAAAAAATATGGGTTACGGAACGCAACAGCATCTAGATGCGTTGAAAAAATTTGGACCAACTGAGCAGCATCGCCGAAGTTTTAGGCCGGTTTTGGAAGCTTTAAAAACAAGTTATTGATCTTTAATCTGTTCTGGTACCACATCTAGTATAAATTTATCTAACTCATTGACTCTAAACAATTTTTTTCCAAACCCATTGACCTCAATAAGGTGTTAAGTGATTATGGCCTCCTAATTTCAACCATAGGTTTTACAGAATGTTGGACATTGAGAACTTGGGAGAGGGAAAGATCGTCCTTGGCGACTGTGTTAGTGCGTTGAATAGTTTGCCGCCGAACTCCATTGATTTGATATTTGCCGACCCACCGTATAATTTACAATTATCAGGTGAGCTTCTGCGTCCTAATAACTCGAAAGTTGATGGTGTTACCCAACAGTGGGACCAGTTCGAGAGTTTTGCAGCCTATGATAATTTTACGAAGGAGTGGCTTAAGGCCTGTTATCGGGTGTTAAAGTCCTCAGGCTCTTTATGGGTCATTGGGTCATACCATAATATATTTAGAGTGGGAGCGACGCTCCAGGATATTGGGTTTTGGATCCTGAACGATGTAATTTGGCGCAAAACTAATCCAATGCCTAACTTCAGGGGACGCAGATTTACGAATGCTCATGAAACAATGATCTGGTGTGCAAAAGGTCCTGAAGCAAAGAAATACACTTTCAATTATGACTCGATGAAATCCCTAAATGAAGGCCTTCAAATGCGAAGTGACTGGTTGTTGCCACTATGTACTGGATCAGAGAGGTTGAAAATAGAGGGGCAAAAGGCGCATCCAACGCAAAAGCCGGAAAGCCTTTTATCTCGTGTTATTCTGGCGACGTCCAAACCGAACGATATCGTGCTGGACCCTTTTTCGGGTTCTGGAACTACGGCTGCTGTGGCTAAACGTTTTGGAAGAAGATACATTGGGATAGAACAAGATAAATCCTACGCTAGTTTGTCACAAAAACGGCTCAAAAGTGTACACGCGCTGGCAGATCCAGAAGTGTTACAAATAGATAGTAAAAGGCACGAACCGCGTGTTCCGTTTGGTAGTTTGTTAGACCGAGGTTTAATTGAACCCGGTGAATTAATGTTCGATGCCCGAAGGCGTTGGCATGCCAAAGTGCGTGCAGATGGTATGCTTATCTCAAATGAAACTAGAGGGTCAATTCACTCTGTCGGTGCGGCTGTTCAGGGAGCCCAAGCTTGCAATGGTTGGACTTTTTGGCATGTCGATAGAAAAGGTAACCCTGTTTCGATAGATTTATTTAGACAGATGGTTCGGGCTGAGCTTGCGGCTTGAATAGTCCTCACGTACGAAAAATAAGACACCCAGACCTATAATCCAAAAAATTATTGCTACAGCCATGCCGGCTCTTTGGCTCTCAAATAATAGGGTAGCCCAACCAAATAGCATCGGGCCTAAAAAACTCGTACATTTTCCTGACATGGAATAAAGGCCATACATTTTTATTTGTATGGAAGGGGGGGTAATCCTGCTGAGTAGTGTTCTGCTGGAGGCTTGAGCCGGGCCAATGAAAAAACTCATAGTCAACCCCGCTAACCAGAATAATATAATATCTGTAGCTATCAAGATAGCGCTACCAAAGATAATCAGTCCTAAGAGGGAAGTTATCACGGTGATTTTTGAGCCAAATTTGTCATCTATCCACCCAAATACAAAAGCCCCAAATCCGGCAGAAATATTCATGAAAATTCCAAAAACGAGTAGCTCGCTAAAATCTAAACCAAACGTGCCCGCTGCGTATATTCCCCCAAATTGAAATAAGATCAATAAACCGTCGGCGTAGATCATTCGGGCGAGTAAAAAAACCCAGATTGATGGGTAGTGCTTCAATTCCTTTAAAGTATTTTGAAGGCTTTTCAATCCTGGTTTTATAGATTGAATCAAAGGTGTCGTGCATTTTGTATCAGGACAAAAAATAAAGAAAGGCCACCCAAAAATAATCCACCATATTCCAACTATAACTGATGTGGCCCGAATATGCTCGGCCAGTTCAGAATCTAACCGTAAAAATTGCGGTGGGTTCTGGACTAGGCCGAATAGACATAAGGTAAGGCAGATAATAGCGCCAATATAACCGGTGCCCCATCCCCAACCGCTTACGCGTCCAACTAGATGTGCCGGAGATACAGAAATTAGCGTTGCGTTGTAAAAAAGATTTGTGAATTCGAAACTTACAACGCCAATAGAAACGGCTATCAGAGCAAGCGGAATGGAAGCTTGGGAAGGAGTCACAAACCACAGTGTTAAAGTTGCACTAATGGCCAGGACGCTGAAACATAAAATCCATTTTTTTAAATGCCCTGTTTGTTCCGCTATAGCCCCGAGAAAAGGTGAGAGAATAGCAACCACAACACCAGAGATTGCTAAAGCGTGGCCCCACAAAAAAGTGCCATGAATTTCGTCATCAACAACAGCCTTTGAAAAATATGCAGAGAACAAGAAGGTTACTATTACGGTTGGATGCGGAGAATTCGCCCAATCAAAAAGGCACCAGCTGATTATAGCCCTTTTTTTCTTGTTTCTTTCCTGTGGAGTAAGGGCTGTATCGCTTAACAAAAGAGACCGTTTCTATATATAGAGGGATTTAAGATTTATATTATGCAAATGCCAATCTAAAAGAGTTTATTGTTCCACTGATGTAAAATTGACCGTATCACAGCTATGAAGGCGATTGGCTGATCCAAGAATAAATGATGCTTAGCTTCAGGAATTCCAACTATTGGTGATCCTTCCTTCATTAGACTTGTCATATAATTCACTGTTTTTATGTCTAGCAATGAACTTTCATCGCCATAAACTAAAGCAGTTTTGCATGATATTTCCTCTAGATAGGTGTGATATGGCTCTGTAAACCTCCGATTATGCATCGCTTTACCATCAAACTTCCAGGTCCATCCTTCTTGTTCCTCTTTAATTGAATGGTGTCCTATGTGTTGTACCAAAAAGTCGTTTTCACAATCCTGTTCAGGCATCAGTCTAAAGCGGTCCAATGCGGTTTTGTAATCTGCGTAGTGTTTCTTATTGCCCATTCGGCGCACTTTTCTCTTAGCGTTTATTTCGGGAGGGCGAATGGGGGAGTCAGCAAGAATTAGTCCACTTATTAATTTACCGTACTTTTGTGCAAATTTAGTAGCGGTTAATCCTCCAAAACTATGTCCAATCACAAAGACATTTTCTCCAAGATTCGCGTCTTCAATGACTTTTAATAGCTCTTCAGATCGAATTTCAGCGCTATACTCCGCTCGGTGACCACTCTCACCCATGCCGGATAAGTCAAGTGCAGCCACTTCAAAATCATTACTGAAAAATGGTGCCAGGAAGCTCCACCAGTGAGAATGTCCCCCACCTCCATGTACAAACAGAAGGCCCCCCTGTTTTTTTGTCTTAGATGTTGCTTTCCAGAGTAAATAATGTATTGGGCAGTTGCCTACATCAACTAAATGCGAAGATGATTGTTGGGACATCGCCCATTGGAACCACAGCGGAGGCTTAGCCTTTTTTGTTTTTTTATTTTCCTCTTTATTTTCCATTTCGGTCCCAGTAACGTTAAGAAGCCATGGTGAGAAGTTTTTATACTCGATTAATCTGATTTTCCATAAATAGTTTATTATGCGGTGTCGGACCGAACTCATGGCTTAACATTATCGGGTTAGGAGCAGTTTAATGGTTGATATAAAACTCGGTGTTTTTGAGATGGTAGAACAAGCACGCGCGGAGATCGAAGAGGTTGATACAATTGACGCTATAGAACAGGCTCAGAACCCTGATTGCCTTGTTATAGACATTCGTGACGTTAGGGAGCGGAAAAGAAATGGTTATATTCCAGGCAGTTTTCATTGTCCCCGAGGAATGATTGAATTTTGGGTGGATCCTGAAAGTCCATATTTTAAGGATGTTTTCAACGAAAAGAAACGATTTCTATTCCATTGTGCCGCGGATTGGCGGTCCGCTCTAACCGTTCAAACTGTCACTAAAATGGGACTTGAGAATGCAGCTCATATAAAAGGGGGGTTAAACGCATGGTGTAAAGCAGGTGGACCTTTCATGAAAGACGAGGGGTGACATGTTCGCAACAGTGTCTGAACAGCTCGGCTCCAATGAAACTTTTTCTTTTGAGAAGTGGTTTTCGAATATAAAATCGATCACTTCGAGTATAAAGGCATCGCATCAAGATATTGATAAGCAACGTTGTTTGACTGATACACTTTTGAATGAATTACATGAGGTTGGATTATTTCGATTATCGCTGCCACGGGAAATTAATGGAGGCGAATTAAGTCCCCATCAACTTTCACAAGTGGCGGAAGTTCTTGCAAAAGCGGACGCTAGCGTTGGGTGGTGCTTTGGTCAAGGTTCTGGGTGCGCAATGTCTGCCGCTTTCTTAGAGCCTAAGACAGCGAAAAAAGTTTTTGGTCCCAAAAACTCGGTTTTAGCATGGGGAGCTGGGATTGCGGGAAAAGCTGTAAAGTGCAATGGCGGCTATAAAATTACGGGAACATGGCAGTTCGCAAGTGGCAGTGGTCATGCGACGTGGCTGGGCGGCCATAGTTTTGTTTTTGACGCCAATGACGCACCCATTTTAAAAGCCAATGGTGCGCAGGTGGATCGCACTGCTTTGTTTCCAAAATCATCGGCGGTTCTTCACGATGATTGGCACGTTATTGGATTAAAGGGAACGAGGAGTGAGAGCTATACTGTTAACGAGCTTTTTGTACCAGAAGAATTAACTTTAGATCGCGAGAACCAAGATGAGTGCCGAAGTAATGCGCCACTTTATATATTTCCAACGACTTTGGTGTATGCATCATGTTTCTCCGGGGTTGCCTTGGGTATAGCTAGAGGGGCTGTTGATGATCTCATAGATATAGCAAGAACGAAAACCCAACGATCGGCTAGATCCTCTATGAGAGAGAGCCCAGTTTTTCAAACTCAGATCGCGCAGTTAGAAGCCCAGCTGGGCTCGGCACGAGCATACCAACAAAGTGTTCTTGAAAGGGTGTCAAAAACGGTATTTCAAACACGTGAGTTGCAACAAGGCGATAGAGCAGAAATACGCCTGGCAACCACCTATGCTATCAACCAGGCGACAGAGGTGGTGCAGCAAGTTTATAAGCTAGCCGGATCTTCGGCCATTTTCGAAAATGCACCGTTTGAAAGACGTTTCAGAGATATGCACGGAGTATCCCAACAAATGCAGGCGAGACATAGTCATTTTGAAACAGTTGGTCGGTATATGATGAACTTGGATAGCACAAGTGCCCACATGTAGGCCTAAGGATAAAAATATAAGCCAACTCAGAACGGTATTTTAAATTTTTATTCGCATCACTGCATCATAACGTCGTAGTATCTATCCACTTTAAAACTAAACATGGAGCAATAGATGTCTATGGTGCACGTACTGGCAGTAATTACTGCTAAACCAGGTAAGAGAGCGGAAGTCTTAGCTAATTTTAATGCGAATGTGCCCGCGGTTCACGCTGAGGAGGGATGTGTAGAGTATGGCGCTGTAATTGATTGTGCTGACGCTTCTTCGTTCGCCTCTGCTTATGGCCCAGATACATTCGTGGTGGTAGAAAAATGGGAAAGTTTAGATCACTTAAAGGCCCATGCTGCAGCGCCTCATATGAAGGCTTATGCGGAAAAGAATAAAGATCTATTAGCAGATCGTAAAGTACACGTTATGTCATCCGCATAAACCAAGTTAGGTTGACCTTGAGCGCTTGTTAATCAAAGAAAAACTTTTTACTTTTTGATTAGTATCGCTCACGGTGAACTCTTCTGCTTACGCGCCTCGTATTTCTTCTAGAACTGGATAAATAAATTTTTTGAAAAGTTCTGGATTCTCGGACATCGGAAAATGGCCCATTCCTTCCATTATTGTCGTCTTTGCCCCTGTTATCCGCTCTGCAGTATCGATGGTACGTTCAGGGGTGCAAGAGGAGTCATACTCTCCTGATAGCAAATAGACAGGACAATTTTTTGTATTAATCCTCGGGGATCGGTCGTCAAAGTCTCCATCGTGCCAATAAAAGTAAAGATCACCTTTGAATATGCCAGGACCTCCCTGCATATAATGCCACAAAGTTTCCCAACGGTATTCGTCTGGACTTTGTGGGGCAATCTGGGCAGATACAAATGCTGCACAGACTTCGCCACCATGAACATCTGGTCTGTGCAGCCAGCTGAGATCATAATAAGGCTCCAGTTTATCGGCACCTTCCAGGGCGATTACACTTCGAAAATATTCTGCTTGTTCAAGAGCAAGATGCAATGTCAGTCTTCCACCCATGGAGCACCCCATTATTACTGGGTTTACCAAATCGTAGGCATGACAAAATGTCATCACCGTCTCTTTATACAGCTCAGTTGTAAGTTGGTATTCGTTATCTCTAAACCCCGGCGGAGGATTTGATTTTCCATGCCAAGGCATATCAAACGCGATCACACGGAAATTCTTGGTGATAGTCTCATCGCATAACAAGTGGCGATATTGTCGCGCGTCAGAGCCAGCCGTATGGAGACAAACTAATGGGATACCATCTCCTGCTTCTTCAACGTAAATTCGGCATGGTTGGCCATCCACATAGATAGTGAAATAACGACCAACAATCGGTTCGAAATTCGGCATAATTAATCCTTACCGTTTCTAAGACTCGCTATTAAGTCCTTAAAAAACTGTAGGTTTTGAATGAGAGGTAAAAGATTCCCGTCCAATGTTATTAATTGTTTTGGCAGCATGCTCCAAATATCATGAAAGTCGCGCTTAGGAATACAGCGCCAATGCTCTTTCCAAGTAGATTTTGCCGCACGGATTGCAAATATTCCTGATTCAGTTGCTAAATCCCGTTTTTGAATTTGAGTAATCTTCCCATTCTTTATACTGATAAGATAATCATCATTATCAATACCAAAGGTAAAGCTTAGATTGACCCATTTGCCTCTTTCCGTCAGGGGCTTGTTTCCGTTGACTCGATCTTTTAATTTATTCAAAATCATGCAGTAAAACTCTTATCTCAGACTCATATTGACGAATTGCCTATAGCATGTCCGGCTACGTTTTCACCGGCGATGAAGTAGGAATTTCCGCCCTTTTCATGTTCGGGGGCTTTTTCGAGTATTAAAACTGTCGCTCCATTTTCGCGTGCTACAAGGGCTGCTGTAAGGGCCGCGTTGCCGGCACCAACAATAACGACGTCAAAAGGGGACATTTATTGCTACCTTTCTACTGGAACTTAAAAGTTATAGAGCAATAACTCCCTTATAACAGCATTTTCTAGAGCCATATACTTTAAGCCCCAAATTATTCAGATAAGAAATACCAGGAGGATTGATTTGTTTATTACTTAATGAAACTTTAACTATGTGGTGGACATTTGGTAGCCTGGAGTTGAGTTCGATAGACCAATTTCTTCTGGAGACATGTCTTCTTGGATTCCATCAAATAATGGAGATGAAAGATAGCGTTCGCCGGTGTCAGGTAACATGCAGAGAATCGTCGTACCTGGCTTGGCTGTTTTTGCTACTTGCATCGCGACAGCGAAAGAAGAGCCTCCCGATATTCCTGTGAATATACCTTCTGACTGGGCAAGTTTTTTTGACCATTCTATCCCATTTTCACCCGAAACTGGTATCAAATCATCGTAGAAATTATTATCTATCGTCTCTTGAAGCACCAGTGGTATGAAATCTGGGGTCCATCCCTGTATCAAATGAGGTGACCATGCTGGGTGGCTGTGTAGAGGCATTCCCTGATCGTTTCTGTCTTGCGTACTGCCACTTCCAATGATCTCTGCTCCTTCTGGCTCTGTCAAAATTATTTTTGTATTGGGTTTTTGGGTGCGTAATATGCGCGCTACTCCGGTGATAGTGCCTCCTGTTCCATACCCGCTCACAAAATAATCAAGAGTACTATTCGTGAAGTCAGATAGAATTTCCTGAGCGGTAGTGTTTTCATGAATTTTTGCGTTATCAGGGGTCTCAAATTGGCTTGCTAAAAACCAACCGTTAGCCTCGGCTAACTCCTTGGCTTTGTTATACATGCCAAAGCCTTTTTCAGCTCGTGGGGTTAACACGACCTTGGCACCGAGGAACCGCATTAATTTTCTGCGTTCAATGGAAAAACTATCAGCCATTGTCACAACCAAAGGATATCCTTTGGCAGCACAAACCATGGCGAGTCCAATACCAGTATTACCGCTTGTAGCCTCAACAACAGTTTGCCCAGGTTTCAGCGCTCCACGTAATTCGGCTTCCTCAATGATACTGATTGCTAAGCGATCTTTAACGGATCCAGCGGGATTAAAAAACTCTGCTTTGACGTACAGATTAATACCATTAGGCGCTAACCGGTTGATCCTTATACATGGAGTATCCCCTATTGTATCAACTACCGAACTATAAAGAGTTTGTCGACCCTTGGTTTTTCTATAAGTTTCTCGGCTCATTTTAATCTCCTCTTAAGCAATTATTAAGGTATTAAAGTCGAGCGCAGGAAAAAACGAAATATTTTTTTAGTAGATTTCTGCGATAAGACTGGTGATAGTTTGGCGACAATTATTTTTTCTTGATTAGTTAAAAAGGAAGAAAACATGACTGCTGTTCTTATCGTTCGCGCAATAGTTGATCCTAATAGAAGAGATGATTTTGATACTTGGTATCAAAATGAACATTTGCCCGATGCCCATAAAGCCTTTAGTCCCCTAACGGCAAAACGCGGCTGGTGCAAAGACGATCCGAACACGCATATAGCTGTCTATGAATTTTCAAGTCTAATTGAGGCGACCAAGGCCACTGAGTCACAGGCTATTAAGAGTCTTATAGCCGAGTTTGATAAACATTGGGACGGCTTTGTTACTCGAACCCGTGAAGTAGTAGAATTTAAGCACTCAATATAGTTTTATAATAAAGATGTTTTTATAAAGCATGGTCGGATTGCAGGTGGAGAAATGGAGCGGGCGATGAGATTCGAACTCACGACATTCTCGTTGGCAACGAGATGCTCTACCACTGAGCTACGCCCGCGCTTTTTAGCTAATATAAAAAACACATTAAGACGCGGATAATACTCACTGGGTAGAAGTTTGCAAGACTTCCATATTAATTTAAATGTTCTTATGAGAATTTTAGTATTCTTTCTTCTTCTTCAGAAGGTTACCAAATTATACGATTCCGGGGTTTTAGAATAAAATGGAAAAAGAGATATGAGTGAAAGTGACAATGGAAATACTCTGGGGAATAATGCCCAATCATCAACAGATGATGTTCTAAAGCGTTTAGAGACATTGGGCATTGCTTCTACCACCTACGATCATCCTCCTTTATTTACAGTGGAGGATTCTAAGTCTTTACGTGGACCTATACCAGGAGATCATCTTAAAAACCTTTTTTTGCGCGGCAAAAAAAGTCAGATGTGGTTGATTGTTTGCCGTGAAGATCTCGTAGTCAATTTAAAAGAGATTGGATCGAGACTGGGAGGGCAACGACTTTCGTTTGGCAGCCCTGAACGTCTATTTAAATATTTGGGTGTAATTCCAGGAGCGGTATCACCATTTGCATTAATAAATGATGTTAATCAGGATGTTGATGTAATTCTGGATAAGGGCATGATGTCATCCTCTCTTTTAAATTTCCATCCAATAACAAATGAAAAAACGACATCTATAAGTCCAGATGACCTTCTAAAATACATTGGGTCATGTGGACATCAACCAAAAATAATTGATTTAGAGTAAACTTGTGAGGATGGGTTGTCCTGAAGATTATAACGACCATATACTAGGGGTCTACTCGGGGAGGAATTAATATGGAATCGGCAGATAACGGTATTACTAGAAGCGATGGCAACCCTGTTGAAAATGCCGTTAAAGACGCGACAACAGCAACATTTATGTCAGATGTCGTCGAGGCATCAACCACTGTGCCTGTTATTGTTGATTTCTGGGCTCCATGGTGTGGACCTTGCAAACAGCTTGGCCCAATTTTAGAAAAAGTAGTGAAAGAATCAAATGGCCTGGTAAAACTCGTCAAAATAGATATAGACCAAAACCCTGAAATAGCGCAGCAGATGAGAGTGCAGTCGATTCCTGCGGTCTTCGCATTTAAGGGGGGGCAGCCGGTAGATGGCTTTGCAGGTGCTCTGCCCGAAAGTAAAATACGCGAGTTTGTAAAAAAATTAACAGATGGTGAGGCGGGAGATTCACCAATTGCCGAAGCTCTAGATGCAGCTGAAGCTATGTTGGAGCAGGGAGAGTTTCAGGAAGCCAGTGCTTTATTTAGTCAAATTCTTCAACATGATGCCACAAGTACCAGGGCTATAGCTGGGCTTTGTAAGGCCCTCATTGCTTTGGGGGAAGGTGAAAAAGCGGAAGAATTATTGGATGGTTTATCGGAAGACCAGAAAAAAACTTCTGAGATCCAGGCAGTTGTTTCACAAATGGAACTAGCTCAGGCTAGCTCAGAGGTGGGCGACTTGGTCGACCTTCGTGCCTCAGTTGAACAAGACCCTAAAAACCCTGAAAACCACTTTAATTTGGCCATGGCATTATATGGCAGCAGTGACAATGAGGGGGCTGTTGACCATCTCCTCGAAAGCATAAGGATCAACAGGGCATGGAATGAGGAAGCTGCGAGAAAACAGCTGATCAAATTATTTGGTATATTTGGTCCAACGGACCCTTTGACATCAGACGCTAGAAAGCGCCTATCATCAATATTATTTTCATAACACTTTTGATACCCAACTGTGTAATTATAGGGAGAACACTTTTTGACTGGGTCAGGATTTTCTACAGAGTTCCATAATCTGCCCGCATCACTGCCCGTCTTTCCTTTGGGTGGGGTTTTGCTATTACCTTATGGTAGACTTCCGCTAAATATTTTTGAACAACGTTATTTGGCCATGACGGATGATGCGCTTAGATCAGAGAGGCTAATAGGTATTATTCAACCAACCAGCGAAACTGAAAGTCAGCAGAAAACTCCTTCACTTTATAAAACTGGATGTGCGGGTAGAATAACAGCGTTTTCGGAAACAGAGGATGGTCGTTATCTTATTACGTTACTTGGCATTTGTCGTTTTAACATCGAACAAGAAATTGATTCTACGAGGGGATATCGACGCATAGTGCCGAACTGGGAGCCATTTCGCTCTGATGTCGAAAAAACCGATAAGTTTGATATGGATAAAGAACGTTTGATGGTTGCTCTTAGGGGTTATTTCGAAAAAAAGACTATTGATGCGGATTGGGAAGCTATAAATCGGATGAACAATGCTGAGCTAATAACCACCTTGTCTATGATTTGCCCGTTCACTGCAACCGAACAGCAAGCTCTTCTCGTTGCCGAAAAAGTCGAAGATAGGGCATCTACTATGATTTCATTATTGGAGATGGCCAACCATGAGGGAGATGGCATAGAAGATGTCAGGCATTGATAAAGGCGAACGTACGATAGACCCAAAATTGTTGGAAATACTAGTGTGTCCACTTACAAAAACGCCACTTATTTATAGCAGGGAAACGCAGGAGCTTATTAGTGAGCAAGCGTGTTTGGCTTATCCTATAAGGAATGGGGTGCCAATAATGTTAGTTGATGAGGCCCGTAATACAAATTTAGATTAAACGTTGGCAGAGATTTCAGATGAACGGTTTTTCAGCGAAGACATGGCCTTTGGAGATTAGGGTCAAGTCAAAAGAAAAAGTGTTGGAAGTAGATTTTGATGATGGAGCATCGTTCGCGATAGCTGCCGAACTATTGAGAGTTGAAAGTCCTTCTGCAGAGATACAGGGACACGGATCAGGGCAAAAGGTAACACTGGCAGGCCGAAGACATGTTAGCATATTGAATGTTGAGCCCGTTGGTAACTATGCTATCAAAATTAGTTTTGATGATCTACATGACACCGGCATATTCTCATGGCAATATTTATATGATTTGGGCACCAATCAAGAAGACCTTCTGAATAGTTATGTAGCGCGGCTCGATGAACTCGGCCTGAGTCGGGACCCGTGACTTTATGGCAATGTGCCTCGTAGTAAAAGCGGCAGAGACCCCACTTCGCCCATGGCGAGTTTCATAAAAAGATTTTTTAGCGGGTTCATCGTATTGATGGCGTCAAGCCCAGAACTTCGAATAGAGCGAACGATTTTGTTGTTATTAGTGAAAAGCCGGTTTAGGCCGTCTGTAGCCGCAACAAGAGAGAAATTATCAAAACGCCTGGCTGCCTGATAGGAGCGAAGCGTTTCAAAACTACCTACATCAAGACCTAGTCTTCTAGCTTTTGCGATTTCATCTGTGAGATTGGCAATATCTCTTAATCCAAGGTTGAAGCCTTGCCCGGCAATGGGATGTAGTCCGTGGGCTGCATCCCCCACCATAGCGAAGCGATCTCCGATGATTGTGTCAGCGTAATTTAGCTTCAGGGGGAAGATTTTGCGCTGACCAATAATAGTCATTTTTCCTAAACAATCATTTAATCTATAGCTAGCAGCAGCTGCAAAATCTTTGTTATCAAGTTGCATGAGTGACTTTACTACTTCAGTGTCTTCACTCCAAACCACTGATGATTGATTGCCTTTCATAGGTAGGAAAGCGATAGGACCGCCTGTTGTAAACTGTTCGTAAGCGATCCCTCTGTGGGGCTTTTCGTGACTGACTGTAAAAACTATACTGGTTTGATTGTAGTCGATATTTGTACTCATTATCTTTGCAATCCTGCGACCGGCGCTGTTTCGTCCATCAGCCGCAACCAAAAGTGCTGCCTCATAACTTGTTCCATCATTTAGATCGACGGTTACAGCGCCAGTATCGGGAAAAAAATTGTTCAAAGACTTAAACGGAAATAATTTGATGTGTTTTTGGCTTCTTATGCTGGAGATAAGAGAATTCTTTAACTGTATATTGTCTATAATGTGTCCCATTGGCTCGGTGCCAACAGTTTGATGATCAAAATTTAAGTGTCCTCTCTTTCCTTTTTCGGAGACGACAATATCAAGTATTGGTTCAGCATCTTCTTTTAAACTGTTCCAAACATCTAAGGCCTCAAAGATTTTTTTTCCGCTAGCAGATACGGCCGTGGTTCTCTGATCGCCTTCGTTCTTTTTCACCATTTCTAGCGAAGTCTTGTCAACAATTGCCACTGAAAGCCCTATTTTTGATAAGGCTAAAGTAGCCGTAAGCCCGGAGAGTCCTCCACCAATGACAATGCAATCGAAACTTTGTTTTTTATTCATGAATTAGGTTACTTTTCCTTCTATTCGGTCCGATCTATTTGCCTGTAAAAGGCTTATCATAAAATCGAGATTTAAAAGACAAAATAAATTGCCTAAAAAATATCCAATAAATATTTTCTGCCTATTTTTTAGTCACTTTTTATCAATAAAATTTCAATAGTCAGAATCGGTTCTTCCTAAAGCATTGTTTTAAATGAATTTATTTCGAAATCGAGTAATGGCACATTTATTGATTAGGTGGGCTAGTTGACAGACCTTCTGTTACCTAAAACTAGGGCCAACTTGGCATTGCTTCAAGGGAGACTAAAAAATCTCTTTAGCAATGGGGTAATACGCTTGGGCCCTGAGACATAAAAAGGAGCAAAAATATGAAACTTGTTATGGCGATCATTAAGCCCTTCAAGTTAGATGAAGTTCGCGATGCACTAACGGGGCTGGGTATTGAGGGGCTCACAGTAAGTGAAGTTAAGGGATTCGGACGTCAAAAAGGACAGACAGAGATATATCGCGGGGCCGAATATGCGGTCAATTTCCTACCCAAAGTCAAAATTGAAGTTGCGGTGACGGATGAGAACCTGGAGCAGGTCGTTGAGACGATACAGAAATCAGCCAATACGGGTCAAATTGGGGATGGAAAGATATTTGTGGTGGACTTGCAGACAGCGGTCCGCATCCGCACCGGTGACACCGGTGCAGATGCTCTTTAAGGAGAATAGAAAAATGAAAAAAATATGGCTTTACACGCTTTTTTGTTTAACAGCGGGCGCATCAACCGTTGCAATCAGTGCTTCTGCGTCTGCCGAGGTATCAGCTGAGACAGCTTTTATTTTCAATACACTATCGTTTTTAGTGCATGGATTCCTTGTGATGTGGATGGCAGCCGGTTTCTGCATGCTTGAGGCTGGCCTGGTCCGATCTAAAAACACGACAATACAATGCTCAAAAAATATAGGCCTTTATTCGATAGCTGGGATTATGTACTGGCTCGTTGGCTATAATTTAATGTATTCGGGTGTTGACGGCGGATGGATTGGATCGCTGGGCCCTTGGGCAGCTTCTGATCCTTCCGTAACAGCAGACGGTTTCAAGGCCGATGATGGTAATGTATATGCGGCGGGGTCTGATTGGTTTTTTCAGATGGTCTTTGTTGCGGCTGCTGGTTCAATTGTTTCTGGGACGGTTGCAGAAAGGGTCAAAATATTTTCATTTTTTATCTTTATCGTGGTTCTGACTGCTATTATTTATCCAATCCAAGGTTCTTGGACTTGGGGTGGTGGTTGGTTATCTGAAATGGGTTTTTCAGATTTTGCTGGATCTACTATTGTCCATTCCGTTGGAGGATGGGCTGCACTCGCAGGTGCATTGATTATAGGTGCCCGAAAAGGAAAATATGGCAGCGATGGGCAGGTGACACCAATGCCGGGTGCAAACTTGCCGTTAGCTACATTGGGAACCTTCATCTTGTGGCTGGGTTGGTTCGGTTTCAATGGTGGATCCCAGCTTGCTATGGGCTCTGCAGCAGACGCGGTTGCTATTTCGTCGATTTATATCAATACAAATTTAGCTGCGGCTGGAGGTGTTATTGCAGCAATAGTGTTAAATCAAATCCTATATAAAAAGCTTGATTTAACCATGGCGTTGAATGGGGCCCTTGGTGGTCTAGTCGCAGTGACCGCCGAACCTTTGGCGCCATCACCAGGTTTGGCAATATTTATTGGTGGCATCGGTGGAATCATTGTCGTCTTAGCAGTGCCATTGCTTGACAAACTAAAGATTGATGATGTTGTCGGGGCTATTCCTGTTCATCTTTTATCCGGAATATGGGGAACAATTGCTGTGGTATTAAGCAACAGCGACGCATCATTAGCAACCCAATTAATTGGAATCGTATCTATAGGTCTATTTACATTTGTCGCCAGTGCAATTGTCTGGTTCGTAATAAAACTTACAATTGGCTTGCGTCCTACGGAAGAGGAGGAGCTTACAGGTTTGGATAAGTCGGAATGTGGGATGGAGGCGTATCCCGAATTCAATTAATAACCGCAAGGCCATTTAAGTTTTATTTGGTTATTAACGGTTTGCTATACTACCGCTTGAAAGGCTCGGGGTTACCCGAGCCTTTTTTGTTCATCACGTAAAAATATTATCAGAGTTGACCAAAATTTTATTAATTTCTTCCAAACTACTTGAAGTATGTGCTATAACCCACTATAATATATGAAGTTTTATTGTCGTCTGGAAAACTTGATGCTAAACCCAGATACTGCCCCTTTAGGAGAGTATACTTTTGCACGTCTCAACGATATGTTGAGAGGCATATCGCCAAAGTCGAATGAAAGACCTATTCTATTCTCTTTGGGTGAGCCACAAAAACCAGCACCGAGTTTACTTTCAGAAACAATAGCTCGCCATTCTAATCTATGGAATCGTTATCCTCCGCCTATGGGCGACGAGAATTTCCGTCTAGCAGCGGGCGGATGGTTGACGCGCCGTTACAATTTACCAGAAAAATTGGTGGACCCGGATAAACACATTATTCCAGTACCAGGGACCCGGGAACCTTTGTATCAGATTGGATTTATTTGTTCACCAAAAGAAAAGAACGGCGGCCGTTCCGCAGTTTTGATGCCAAACCCATTTTATCATGTTTATCAGGGGGCAGCCATGTCGGCAGGTGCTGAACCCATTTATTTACCAGCTCAAAAAGAGAATAATTTCTTCCCGGATTTAGATAGTATATCTGAGGATGTGTTAAACCGGACTGTAATTTTTTTCCTTTGTACACCTTCAAATCCACAAGGCAGTGCAGCATCACTTCAATACTTGAAAAATGCTATAACCCTAGCAAGGAAATATGATTTCGTTTTGGCTTTAGACGAATGTTATTGTGAGATATACCGGGGTGCTCCGCCTGTTGGCGGGATAGAGGCATGTGCTGAGCTTGGTGAAGGTCTAAGTAATGTAATATCTTTTAATTCTTTATCTAAAAGATCAAGTGCTCCTGGGCTTCGGTCTGGGTTTTTAGTTGGCGATGAAGAAATTATTAAACGATATGGACAATTTGTGACATTTGGCGGTTCACCTCTTCCCCTCCCGATTCTTCATGCTTCAACCGCTCTCTGGAATGATGATGAACATGTAAAGGAGAACAGAATTTACTACGCCAAAAACTTTGAGATAGCGGAGGAAATTCTCAAGCCATATGATGATCTAATAGTGCCACAAGCAGGTTTTTTTCTCTGGTTAAATGTGGGAGATGGAACCGCAGCCTCAAAAAAACTTTGGCATGAGAAAGCGATCAAAACTGTACCTGGGGAGCTAATGGCTCGTGCGGATCATAGAAAAGAAAACCCAGGGAAAGAATACCTAAGGCTGGCATTAGTTTATGATGCTGATACGACAAAGTTTGGTCTTCAACAAGTGGTAAAAACCCTGTTCATGCCGTTATCTGGTTCATAAAAAAGGAAGTAGTATGGCCTCAATTGAGAAAGATGTATCGTTAAATTTAAAAATCCAGCCTCCTTCTTTTTTAAAAAAACGAATACAGGAGTTGGTGGGGCTTATTTTACTTGCATTAATGGCTCTTTTATCGGCGGCCTTTTTTACTCATAATGGTTCCGATGCGTCTTGGAACTCGGCAAACACTGCAACAGTTATCAATATCGTGGGTGTACCCGGAGCAATAATCTCAGACTTATTGATCCAGATGATAGGTATAGCTAATTTTCTTCTAGTTATTGTCCCTTCTTTTTGGGGGATTCGACTATTGACCCATAGATCTGTCGAAAAGCCATTCTTGCGGCTAATATTTTTGTCTATCGGGATAATTCTTTTTTCAAGCTCTGTTGCGAGGATTTCTGTTCCAGAATTTTGGTCAATAAGTTCAGGACTTGGCGGAACACTCGGTCAAATTGTATTTGATCAAATTTTTCTACTTGCGGCATCTTTGCGTATTACTGGCGGCATTTTAGGTTATCTATTAGCATTTACAGGTACAATTACAGTACTTTGGTGTTTAGGTGCCGGATGGGGAGAGTGGACCACAATAATCCGTGATACTTCTAGGCATCTAAAATCACTGCTATTAATAATCGGCAGGCTCATCCTATTTGGTGTAAGGACGATGGGATCAGGCCTTAAACTAACCGCAAAATTTGTAAATAATAATAGTGACAATACAGGGCGGCGAATGGAGCCAATTGTTGGGCAAAATCAACCTATTATGAACGCACCTGATCGAGAGAACGTTGCTGCAGATATCGAAAGTACGACGGAATTTAGTGGAAGGGGACTAGTTTCTACGACGTTAAAACGAGATAAAGGATCAAGGAAAGCTGGGATTAAAAAAGTTCAAGAAAATTTGAATCTTCAGGTTACGGGCGAGTACGCTCTACCGCAACTAAGCTTACTAGCTTACAAAAAAGAAATAATAAATAGTGTCCCGGATAAGGAAACCCTGGAAGCGAATGCTCGTATGCTAGAGACAGTCTTGCAGGATTTCGGAGTAAAGGGAGAAATAGTTGAGGTAAGGACTGGCCCAGTTGTGACTTTATATGAATTAGAGCCAGCTCCGGGCACAAAATCATCAAGAGTTATAGGTTTGGCAGATGATATAGCTCGCTCTATGAGCGCAGTTTCGGTGCGTGTAGCTGTGGTCCCTGGTCGAAATGTGATTGGCATCGAGCTTCCCAACGCTCGAAGAGAAATGGTATTCCTTCGGCAGCTTTT